>RCUK01001781.1_pt1 | contig 12804 bp, 12 predicted proteins | sample 2166381 | NCBI WGS metagenome assembly RCUK01 (sample SAMN09932809, study PRJNA488358) | compost metagenome | isolation source: compost soil in an enriched community | place: Germany: Experimental Botanical Garden
CGAACGTGAAGCCGGTGCTGGAAATCAACCCGGAACACCCGCTGCTGGCGCGCATTCGTGCTGCCGAAGACGGTGAGTTTGACCAGTGGGCGCGTCTGCTGCTGGATCAGGCCTTGCTTGCCGAAGGCGCACAAATCGCCGACCCGGCCGCGTTTGTGAAGCGCTTGAATGCGTTGCTGCTGAAGTAAGCGGCGGGGTAGTGGGATGAGAGGGCGCCTGGGAAACCGGGCGCTCTTTTTTTGTCGAAGACCTACCAAAATGCTAAATATTCCCGATCGGTAATATTTCGGCGAAATCGCCGTGTTGTGCAAGAAATATTACCGATCGGGAATATTCAATTGGATTCGTGGCCGAAACACCATAAACTTACCGAACGGTAATTTTGGAGGCATCCATGCCTATCGACCACGCCCAACCCGCGTTGCCAGCAACCATACGCACCGCAGCCGAACTGGGCGAATTGGTGAAAGCCATGCGACGTGATCAAGGTTTGCTTCAAGCCGATCTTGCCGGCCTGTCTGGCTCGGGCAACCGCTTTGTGGGCGACCTTGAGCGGGGCAAACCCACACTGCAATTGCAGAAGGTGTTGGACATGCTGGATCTGCTTGGTCTTGAAGTGCAAGTCGTGCCGAAACGTCCGAGGCTGCCATGACAGCGTCGGACGCATTGGATCTTTATCAAGGAATGCGCAAGGTAGGCCGCTTGTATGACGAGCGGCCGTTGCGCTTTGTGTACGACGAGTCGTGGCGGAACGGTTCGGACGTGCAGGCCATTTCTCCGACGATGCCGTTGGCGCAAGCTGATCACGCCGGCGACGCCGTTCATGCCTTCTTTGAAAACCTGCTGCCTGAAGGGCAGGTACGCAAGTTCTTGCAAGTGAGCCGCCACGCGACCACGGTATTCGGACTGCTGCGCAGCGTGGGTGGCGACACGGCCAGCGGGCTGACAATATTGCCGCGAGGGGAAAAGCCCGCGCCCGCGCACTATCGGCCCACGACGTGGCAAGCCATTGCCGAACGCTTGAAGCATAGCGCGGTGCCCGCGCTGGTAGCCGAGAGCGACGAGGGCGCGCGAATATCCCTGGCAGGCGCGCAAGACAAGCTGTTGCTATCGGTGTTGCCGGACGGCTCGCCCGCGATGCCCGAAGGCTCGGCGCCGTCATCGCATATCTTGAAGCCCGACATCCGCGGCCTGAAAGGAGTGTGGGCGTCGGCATTGAACGAAACCTTGGTGATGCAATTGGCGGCGCAGCTTGGCTTGGGTGTGGCGGACGCGCACTATCAACGTGACACGCGCGCCTGCCTGATCAAGCGCTATGACCGCTTGGACGATGGTCAAGGCGGCTTGCTGCGCTTGCATCAGTTGGACTTGTGCCAATTGGCGGGCACGCCGTCGGACGTGAAGTACGAAGCGGACGGCGGCCCGACGTTGGCGGATTGCCGCCATTTGCTGGCAGGCATGGGCGTGGGCGCGGGCGACCACAAGCGATTCTTGCAATGGGTGATTTTCAATCTCTATGTGGGCAACAACGATAGCCACGCCAAGAACCTGTCCGTGCTCCAGTCGCCGAACGGGCAATACCGGCTGGCACCGTTCTATGACCTGATGTGTACCGCGATGTACCCGGGGCTTTCCCGCCGCTTTGCGTTTTCCGTGGGCGGCGTGATGACCCCGGGCAGCATCGGACGCGAACAGATCGAGGCCATGGCCACGGACCTGGGCTTTCACGCGCGCTACGGCGTGACGGTGGCGCGGTCGTTGATGACCGCGTTGCCCGCGGCACTGGAGGCTGTGCAGGCGAGCCTGCTTGCGCAGTCCGCCGCCGGGTCCGAACGCACGTTGATCGAACGCCTGGGCAATTGGATCAAGACGAACGCACGCCGCCACGCCCAGCGCTGGGAATAAGCACCGCGTCCAAAGCCAGCACCCCCTGCCCATCCGGCAGCGCCAACAACGGGTTGATCTCCACGGAACTGAAGTCTTCCCGGCGTGCATCCGCGAAGCGCGATAGCGCCACCAAGGCGTCGGCTAGCGCATTGATGTCGCAAGGCGGTGCGCCGCGTGCGCCTTGCAGGAGCGCGTAGCCCTTGATTTCGCGGATCATCGACAGGGCCTGGGCGTGGTCAAAGGGCGCCAGGCGGAAGCTGACGTCTTTCAGCACTTCGACGAAGACGCCGCCCAGGCCGAACATGACGACGGGGCCGAAGACCGGGTCGCCGTGCACGCCCACGATGCATTCCACGCCCTTGGGCGCCATGGGGGCGACCAGCACGCCGTCGATGCGGGCATTGGGGCAGTGTGTGCGCACGCTGTCCAGGATGGCGGCGTGGCCGTGGCGCACCGCGTCTTCGCCCGACAGGTTCAGCTTCACGCCGCCGACATCGCTTTTGTGCAGGATGTCGGGCGACACCACTTTCAAGACCACGGGGCCGGCCGCGCGCATGGCGGCGGCCACGGCGGCGTCGGCGTCGGTGGCTAGCGTGCAGTCAGGCACCGGCAAGCCGGCTTGGCGCAGAACGTCCATCGCTTGCACTTCGTTGTAGGTGTCGCGCAGCGGCGCGGAGGCGTGGATGGGGGCGTTCGCGCCGGCGTTGTTGGTGCGATCAATGCTGCCATCCGATGCGGCAGTCGATGTCGCACGTGATGCAGCATTCGACGCCGCGCCCGACGTAGCACGCGACGCGGCATCCGATGTGGTCCCCGACACCCCCGCCACCGCGCCTATCGTCCGTATCGCGGCGCTGGGATCTTCGAACACCAGCGTGCCCAGGCGTTCAAGCTCGCGGCGGCGTTCGGGGGGGAACAGCGCGCATAAGGCCAGCGGCACGTCGGGATGGCGGGCGTGCATTTCGCGGGCAAAGGTCTCGAAGGTTGGCCACAAGGCTTCCGACGACCCGGCGGCGGCCAGGAAGACCGCCAGCGCATCGTAGCGGCCGTCGGCCAGCATGTCGTCGGCGGTGGCCAGCAGCAGGCCGGGTTCGGACACCACCTGGCCGGTGACGTCGACCGGGTTGCGCGGGCCGGCGAAGGGCACGCGCTCCAGCAATCGGGCCTGCGCGGCCGCGTCGGGTTCGGGCAGCGACAGGCCGGCTTCCTCGGCCTCGTCGGCCATCAAGGCGCCAACGCCGCCGGATATCGTGAAGATGCCCAGGCGCTTGCCTTGGGGGCGTTGCTGCCAGGTGTCCAGCGCATAGCCCAGGTTGAAGAAGTCTTCGATGCTGCGGGCGCGCAGCGCGCCGTATTGGCGAAACAGCGCGTCGTAAACGGCGTCGTCGCCCGCCAGCGCGGCGGTGTGCGACGCGGCGGCCTGCGCACCCGCCTGGGTGCGGCCTATCTTGGTCACGACCACGGGTTTACCGGCATCGCGCGCGGCGGCCAGCGCGCGGCGCAGCTTGGCGCCGTCGCGGCAGCCTTCCATGTAGGCCATGATGACCCGCGTGTCCGCGTCATGCGCCAGCCAGTTGATGCAGTCGGCCACGTCGATGTCGGCTTCGTTGCCGGTGCTGATCCAGTGCGACAGCCCCAGTCCGCGTTCGCGCGCCATGCAATAGGCATAGGCGCCGAACGCGCCGCTTTGCGACACCATGCCGATGCCGCCCAGCGCGACGGCACCGTTGGCGGGCGCGGGCGAAAACGTGGCGTAGACGTTGTGGCGCACGTTCATGAAGCCCAGGCAGTTGGGCCCCAGCAGGCGGATGCCGCGCTCGCGTGCGACGGCGCACAGCGTGTCCTGCATGGCCGCGCCATTCGCGCCGGTTTCCGAAAAACCCGACGTGAAGACGACCGCGCCGCCCACCTGGCCAGGGCGCGCGCTTTGCAGCGCCTGGGCGGCGTGCGCGGCGGGCACGGCCAGGATGACCAGGTCCACGTCGGTATCCAGCGCGGCCAGGTCGGGCGCGGCGGGCAAACCCTGGATGCTGTCGGCGCGCGGGTTGATGGGCAGGATGCGGCCGTCGTAACCATGCTGGCGCAGCAGGCTGACCGGCATGGCGCCGATCTTGCCGGGGGTGGCGGACGCGCCCACGATGGCGATGCTGCGCGGGGTGAGCAGGCGGGTCAGGGTGGGGTCGGAATGCGTAGTCATGATGGGGGCGGGGTGGTTCAGGAAAAACGCACGACGCTGCGGCCGGTGCTGCCGCGTTCGAGCATGGCGGCCAGTGCTTGCGGCAAGTCCTGGGGGTTGATGACGCGCGCGGCAAGGTCCAGGCGCTGCGGGCGGTAGTCGGTGGCCAGCCGTTGCCACAGCGCGCGGCGCAGCGGCATGGGGCTGTTGGCGTTGATGCCCAGCAGCTTCACGCCGCGCAAGATGAAGGGGATGACGGACGTGGGCAGCTCCGCGCCGCCCGCGTTGCCAAAGGCAGCCACCACGCCGTCGGGGCGCACGCTGGCCAGCGCGTGGGCCAGCAAGGGGCCGCCCACGGAATCGATGACGCCGGCCCAGCGCGCACTCAACAAAGGCTTGATGGGGGCGGACAGGTCTGGCGGGGCCATGACCTCGGCGGCGCCGAGAGAGCGTAGGTAGTCGGCGGCATCGGGCTTGCCGGACATGGCGCAGACGCGATACCCGCGTTGGCTGAGGATGTCGATGGCGATGCCCGCCACGCCGCCGGTGGCGCCGGTTACCAGGACCTCGCCTTGGTCAGGCGCCAGGCCGCAGTGTTCCATCCAGTGCAGGGAGAGCGCTGCGGTGAACCCCGCGGCGCCCAGCACGGCGGCATCGCGCAGCGTGATGCCGGCGGGCAAGGGCAGCACCCAGCCATGCGGCACGCGCGCGTATTCTGCGTAGCCGCCGTCGCAATCCACGCCGATGCCAAAGCCATGCACGACGACTTCCTGGCCGGGCGCAAGCGCGGGGTCGGTGGAGTGGACCACGGTGCCGCTCAGGTCGATGCCGCCGATGCGGGGGTAGTGGCGGACAACGTTGCCGCGTCCGGCCTGCGCCAGCGCGTCCTTGTAGTTCAGGCCGGCGTAGGCGACCTTGATCAGCGTATCGCCGGGGGACAAGTCATCTTCCGACAAGGTGTCGAAGCGTCCTTGCGGGGGCGCGCCGTCGGCGCCGCCATGCAGTCGGTAGGCCTGGAAGGTGGGGATGGGCATCCGGGTCTCCTGAATGGGTCAGGCGCGCGCCAAGAGGCGGCGCGCAAGGGTGGCGCGGTGCAGTTCGTTGGCGCCGTCGTAGATGCGGAAGGGGCGCATTTCTTGCCAGATCATGGCGACCGGGGTGTCGTCCGACAGGCCCGATGCGCCCATCATCTGCACCGCGCGGTCGGCTACGCGGTTCACGGCTTCGGATACGAATACCTTGGTCATGGCGCTGTGCTGCTTGACGGACAAGCCCGCGTCCATGCGGGCGGCGCAATCCAGCGTCATCAAGCGGCTGGCGTGCAGGTCGATGTGTGAATCAGCCACCATGGCCTGGATCTGTTGCAGGTCGGCCAGACGCGATCCAAAAGACTCGCGTGTGTTGACGTAGGCTTGCGCGGTTTCCAGGGCGCGGCGGGCGCGTCCGATGTAGCGCATGCAGTGCGACAGGCGCGCGGGTTCCAGCCGCAGTTGCGCGTATTCCAGGCCACGGCCGGGTTCGCCCAGCACGGCGTCGTCGCCGACTTCGCAGCCGTCCAATTCAATTTCCGCATGGCCGCCGATCTGGTAGCCGGTGACCATGCCGATGTCGCGCACGACGCGGTAGCCCGGCGTGTCGGCGGGCACCACGAAAAGGGTAGCGCCGGCGTCGGCCTGCGCCAGCACCAGCGCAAAGTCCGCGCCGACGCCGCCGCTGATGAATTGCTTGTGTCCATGCAGCACCCAGCCTTGGCCGTGCCGGGTGGCGCGGGTGCGCAGCATGGACGGGTCGGACCCCGCGCCCGGCGCGGGTTCGGTCATGGCGAAGCAGGCGCGTTGTTCAGCGCGGATCAGGGGCAACAGAAAGCGCTCGCGTTGGGCGGGGGTGCCCAGCCGCAGCAAGGTCAGCATGTTGGGCTGGTCGGGCGCGGCGCAGTTCAACGCGGCCGGTCCCAGAAAGCCGCGACCGGCCGCTTCCAGCACTTGCGCCAGCGCGCGCCAGCCCAGCCCCAGCCCGCCAAGTTCCACCGGTAGTTGCGGCGCGTAGAGGCCGGCGTCCCGGGCTTGCACGCGCAAGCGCGCTACACATTCGTCCAAGGCCGCCACGTTGCGAGCGATGGCGGGGGATTCCTCGGGGATGGCGATGTCATCGACAAAGCGGCGAACCCGTTCGCACAGGTCTTCGATGGCGGCGTCGCCGGTGGGCTGGGCGGGCATGGCGGTCCCTTTGTAAAGGCTGGCTGGTGAAGGCTTGCTGTCAGGACTTGCTTGAAGCGGCTTGAACGCACAGGCTTAAAGGCGGACGCTTACTGGATGCGCGTGCCGGTGGACTTCACCAGCTTGCTCCACCACAAGGTCTCGTCAGCGATCTGCTTGGCGAATTCAGCGGGGGTGTTGACCAGCGGTTCGGCGCCCAATTCCTGGAAGCGGGCGCGCAACACGGGGTCTTGCAAGGCCTTGGCCACGGCGGCGTGCAAGCGGTCCACCACGGCGGGCGGCGTGTTGGCGGGCGACATCAGCCCTTTCCACGCCATCACCTCAAAGCCCGGCATGCCGGCTTCGCTGAAGGTGGGGATGTCTGGCGAGGCGGTCGCGCGCGCATCGCTGGGCACGGCCAGCGCGCGCAGGTTGCCCGCTTTCACTTGCGGTAGCAGCGCGGGCATGTTGTCGATCATGAAATCGATATGGCCGGCGACCAGGTCGGTGATGGCGGGGCCGCTGCCTTTGTAGGGCACGTGCTCGGCTTGCAGGCCGGCCTTTTGCTTGAGCAGTTCGCCGGCCAGTTGCGCGGGCGAGCCATTGCCGGGCGAACCGAACGACAGCTTGCCGGGGTTATTGCGCGCGTACGTCAGGAATTCCTCCAGCGTCTTCACGGGCATGGACTTGGTCACCACCATCAGGTTGTGTTCGCGTTCCAGGCAGGTGATGGCGGTCAGGTCCCGGGCGGGGTCGAACGGCATGTTGGCGTACAGACTGGGGTTGATGACGGTGGGCCCTGCCGCCGCCAGCAGCAGCGTGTAGCCGTCCGGCGCGGCGCGCGCCACGAAGTCCCCGCCGATATTGCCGCCGGCGCCCGGCTTGTTTTCCACGATGACCGGCTGGCCCAGGATGGGGTGCAGCGCTTCGGCCAGCAGGCGGCCCAGGATGTCGGTGGATCCGCCGGGGGCGAACGGCACGATCAGCCGGATCGGCTTGTCGGGATACGCGGCCGCGGCCTGGGGCGGCAGCGCCGCGCAGGTAAATGCGGCGGCGATGGCGCCGATCCATTTCGGCAGGTGCTTGTGCAGCATGTGAGTCTCCTTGGGTTGGTGGGCCGCGGGCTTCTGGTGGCTGCGGTCCCGGGATAACGCGCAGGCCTAGCGGCCGGGCGTGTAACCGGCCTGCGCCAGCGTGTGGCGGGCGATGGTCAGTTGATGAATCTGGCTGGTGCCTTCGTACAGGCGGAACAAACGCACGTCGCGATAAAACCGTTCGATGCCCTGGTCGGCGATGTAGCCGTAGCCGCCGTGCATCTGCACGCAACGGTCCGCCACGCGGCCGCACATTTCCGACGCGAAGTATTTGCAGATCGACGCATTCATGGTTACGTCGCGGCCCTCGTCGCGTTCGCGCGCGGTTTGCAGCACCAGCGCCAGCGCGGCCTGGATGTCGGTCTGGCAATCGGCCAGCATCGCCTGGATCAATTGGAAGTCCATCAGCGGCTTGCCGAACTGCTGGCGTTCGGCCACAAAGCGCAGCGTGTCGTCCAGCATGCGGATGGCGGGGCCGATGCACAGCGCGGCCAGATGAATGCGCTGCTTGTTCAGCACTTTCATGGCGGTCTTGAAGCCCATGCCTTCCTGGCCGCCGATCAGGTTGGCGGCGGGCACGCGGCAATCTTCAAAGTGGACGGTGGACACGGGCGAACCGGCCTGGCCCATCTTGTCGTAGGGCTGGCCGGTGGACAAACCCGGCGTGCCGCGCTCCACGATGAAGGCGGATATGCCCTTGGCGCCGGGCGCGTCGGGGTCGGTGCGCGCCATGACGGTGAACAGGCCGGCAAGCGGGGCGTTGGTGATGAAGCACTTTTCGCCGTTCAGCACATAGCTATCGCCGTCGCGCACGGCGGTCGTGCGCAAGGCGGTGGCGTCCGACCCGGCTTGCGGCTCGGTCAGCGCGAAGCAGCCGGTCAATTCGCCCGAGGCCAGCCGGGGCAGGTAGTGGTCTTTCTGCTGCTCGGTGCCGTCGGCCACCAGGGCTTCGGAGCCGATGCCGGTGTTGGTGCCCACCCGCGCCCGAAACGCCACGGAGCATTGCGACAGCTCGATGGCCGCGCGGATCAGCTCTTCGGTGCTCATGCCCGCGCCGCCGTAGGCTTCGGGGATGGAATAGCCGAACATGCCCTGATCGGCCATCGCCCGCACCAGGTCGTCGGGCACTTCATCCAGGCGCGCCACTTCGGCTTCGCGCGGCACCAGTTGCTGGCGGACGAAGCGCCGCAGCGATTCGATGAAGGCGGGAAAGCCGTCAGGGTCCCTGATCATGGGTTGTCTCCGATTTTTTTTGATTGTCTGGCCTGAGGGCGGAGGAATCCGCGCCTGGGCAACATGGAACCCAGGCTAGCAAAGCAAAGCGAAATGCGAGACAAGTGTTTTGATATCTTGAACGCGAATTGGGTGATGCGCGTGGCGCTTGCTCTATGATCGGCATCAATGTCCCGCGCGTTTTCGCTTTTACTTCGCGCCTTTCATTTCTTGCCTTTCACGTTTCGCCTGTCACTGTTCAGCGCGGAATCTCCACCCGGATTGCGACCATGACCACGCCCCTGGGCGGCCGCCACCCCGACCCTGATTTCGCCACCACGCTGGCCCACGGCCTGGCCGTGTTGCAGACCTTTCGCCATGGCGAGCCCGCGCTCAGCAACCGCGAACTGGCGGACCGCACCGGCCTGTCCAAAGCCACGATTTCGCGGCTGACCTATACGCTGGTCCAGCGCGGCCTGTTGCGCTATGACGCCAGCCTGCGCCGCTACCGCCTGGGCACGGCGCTGTTGTCGTTGAGCTATCCCTTGCTGGCCAGCATCAAGCTGAGGCAGTTGGCGCGCCCGCTGATGACGCGGCTGGCCAACGCGGCGGGCGGCTCGGCGTCGCTGGGCATGCATCACGGCACGCACATGGTGTACGTGGAAACGTGCCGGGGCCATGACGCCGTGGCGTTTCGGCCCGACATCGGCGCCATGCTGCCGCTGCTGCCATCGGCGATGGGGCGGGCGTGGCTGGCGCAGGCGGATGACGATGAGGCAGAAGCGCTGTTGCAGGCGCTGCGACTGCAAGATCCCGCCGCCTGGCAACGGCATGCGCCGGGGTGGGAGCAGGCGCGCCGCGACTATGCCGCGCATGGCTACTGCGTGGCCGAAGGCGAATGGCATGCCGACGTGCATGCCGTGGCGGTGCCGATGCGTAGCCGGGTGGACGGGCAGGTGTTCGTCTTCAATTGCGGCGTGCCCGCGCGGCGGCTGAGGGCGGGCGATTTGCGCCGACGCATCGCGCCGCGTTTGCTGACCTTGGTGGCGCGGGTGGAAAAAATGCTGGAGCGCCAGGATGCCGCTTGAACCTGAACATGACGCCGTCCGGGATCCCCAGCCCAACCCCAACCCCGACCGCGACTTTGCCACCACCTTGGCGCACGGCATCGATATCCTGGCGTGCTTTCGGGCGGACCGGCCGGAGCTGGCCAACAAGGACTTCGCGCAGCAGACCGGCCTGTCCAAAAGCGCGGTGGCGCGCCTGACGCATACCTTGGTCGAACTGGGTTTCTTGCAGCGTCTGGGGCCGCCCGCCCGCTATCGGCTGGGCGCGTCGGTGCTGGCGCTGAGCTATCCCTTGCTGGCCAGCATGCAGATCCGCCAATTGGCGCGGCCGCTGATGAAGCAGTTGGCCGACCATGCGCGCGGAGCGGTGTCGCTGGTGGTGCGCGACCGGCTGCAGATGGTCTACGTGGAAACGGCCAGGTCGAACGACGCCTTGCAGACCCGGCCTGATATCGGCGCGTCCTTGCCCTTGCTGTCCAGCGCGGCCGGCAAGGCCTGGCTGTGCCGGGTGCCGGACGCCGAGCGGGCCGTGGTGCTGAACCAGTTGCGCGTGGCCGACGCGCGCCATTACGCCGAGCACTTCCCCAGCCTGGCGGCGGCATCGCGCGATCTGGAACGCAAGGGGTATTGCGGCAACAACGTGCAGTGGCGACCAGACGCCTATGGATTTGCCGCGCCTTTGTGGCGGCCTTATCAGTCGCTGCTGTACGTCTTTAACTGCGGCGTACCGTCGGGGGACGGACCCTACCGCGCGCGCGCGGAGGACATCGGCCCCCGGCTGGTGGCGCTGGCCCGCGAAACGGAGCGCTTGCTGGGGCTGACCTAGCCCCCGAGCCTGCCGCGCGATTCGTGACTTGAAGTCAAAAGTGTTTGCCCGCCAGACGGCTTTTTCCGCAAGGATCGCGCCGTCATACTGCACGCCTGTCTTTCCGACGTGCTCCAAGGAATCCGCATGAACCCGCAAGATAATCCGCCGGTGAAGTCCGGCCTGCCGCTGCTGGCGCTCGCCGTCGGTGCGTTCGGCATCGGCGTGACCGAATTTTCTCCCATGGGCTTGTTGCCCGTTATTGCCGAGGGCGTGGACGTGTCCATTCCCAGCGCCGGCATGTTGATCAGCGCCTACGCCATCGGCGTGATGCTGGGCGCGCCGCTGATGACGCTGGCGTTTTCGCGCTGGTCGCGTCGCAAGGCGCTGATTCTGTTGATGTTGATCTTCACCATCGGCAACGTGCTGTCCGCGCTGTCGCCCAACTACACCACGCTGTTGCTGGCGCGGCTGGTTACCAGCCTGAACCACGGCGCGTTCTTCGGCCTGGGCTCGCTGGTGGCGGCCAGCGTGGTGCCGCGCCACAAGCAGGCCAGTGCGGTGGCAACCATGTTCATGGGCTTGACCATCGCCAACGTGGGCGGCGTGCCCGCCGCCACGTGGCTGGGGCAGGTGATCGGCTGGCGCATGTCGTTTTTCGCCACGGCCGTGCTTGGCTTGATCGCGATGTTGTCGCTGTGGTTCGCCTTGCCGGCGGGCGAAGCCGGACGCCGCCCCGACGTGCGTCATGAGCTGGCCGTGCTGAAAAGCCCCGTCGTGCTGTTGGCGCTGTTGACCACGGTGCTGGGCGCGGGCGCGATGTTCACGCTGTACACCTACATTGCGCCGACGCTGGCAGATATCACCGGCGCATCGCCCGCCTTCATTACCGGCATGCTGGTGCTGATCGGCCTGGGCTTTACGTTGGGCAACGGCGTGGGTGGCCGCATGGCCGACCGTTCGCTGGACGGCACGCTGATCACCTTCCTGGTGATCGTCATCGTCGACTTGCTGGCGTTCCCGTGGATCGCTTCCACCCAGATCGGCGCGGCCATTTCCCTGTTGATCTTCGGCGTCGCCACCTTCGCCGTGGTGCCGCCCTTGCAGATGGGCGTGATGCGCGCCGCCACGGCGGCCCCCGGGCTGGCGTCGTCGGTGAATGTGGGGGCGTTCAACCTGGGCAACGCGGTCGGCGCGGCTGCCGGCGGCGCGGTGATCTCGGCCGGGCTGGGCTACGCGGCGGTACCCATCGCCGGCGCCGTCATCGCCGTGGCCGGGCTGGGGCTGGTGCTGGTGCAGCGGGCAGGCAATGTGCGCCGCCGCAAGCTGGCGATGCAGGGCTGCTGAGGGGCGCGTTGAGCACTAGCAATTAGCTGGGCGGGCTGGGGTGTTGTCGCCCAACCCGCCCATTCGCATTATCTGGCGCCCGCGGGCGTCAGCGGTTGTACCGCCAGCCGCAGGCCCAAGGCTTTCAGGATTGCCGTCAGGCTGCTTAGCGCGGGGTTGCCCTTGGGTGACAGCGTGCGATAGAGCTGGGTGGGATTCAGGTGCGCCTGCGCCGCCACGGTCTGCACGCCACCAAAAGCCTGCGTCAGTTGCCGCAGCGCGATCAAGAGCTCAGCCTGGGTTCCGTCTTCCAGCACGCTGTTGATCAGGTCAACAGCCAATGCGGGGTCATCACGGTACAGCTCGGCCATCGCTTCATCATGGGGTCTGCTTTTCATGGTGTTCTCTGGTTCCAGTGTTGCTAAGCGCGTACCGCGCGCTCGATGTCGTCAGTTTGCGAACGTTTGTCGCCGCCGGAAAGCAACAGCACCACACGCCGTCCGGCTAGCCCGTAATACACGCGATACCCCGGGCCGATATCTATTCGTAGTTCCCAGACTCCTTCGAGGCAGAACTTGTGATCACCAAAGTTGCCTTGGTGGATGCGAAAGACTCGGCGGATAATCGCCACTCTTGCACGGTTGTCACGCAGGCTTTTCAACCACGCCACATAAAGGTCGATCCCGGCATCGGCGGTCACGTAGTGTTCAATTTCAAACATGGCCATATTCGTTTATCGACGAAAATTGGTCAAGTTGCTTATCCGTGCCGTCTCGTCATCGGCGGATGTGACTCACATGGCGTGATGGTCATTGATCCGCTGCAAAAGTGAAAACGTGGAAGTGATGCTTTTAGCCCTTGCTCTGTGCTCTCGGGCTGTATAACGCGCATAAAAAAAAGGGTGCCGTTTATCCGGCACCCTTCATCTCACGAACACGCATCAATCACGCCAGCGCGCTCATGTGGATGGCGCCGCCGCAGCGTGCCACGACGGGTTCGCCCCAGCCGACGATGCCTTCGTCCGTTTCGATCTTCAGGAAGC
>RCUK01001785.1_pt1 | contig 12770 bp, 2 predicted proteins | sample 2166381 | NCBI WGS metagenome assembly RCUK01 (sample SAMN09932809, study PRJNA488358) | compost metagenome | isolation source: compost soil in an enriched community | place: Germany: Experimental Botanical Garden
CTGATTGCTTGCACAATTGAAATTAATAAGATTGATATTCTGAGAAACATCTATAGAAGATAAATTATTATTGCTGCAGATTAAATCTGTTAATAAGGTATTTTTATAAAGATTTAAAAAAGTTAGTGCATTTTTATCACAGTCTAAATAAGTCAGATCATAATTTTGAGAAAGATCTAAGTTCGTTATTCTGTTTTCAAAACATATTAACTCTTTCAAAGAGGTGAAATTTTCAATTCCCTTTACATCTGTGATTGAACTTGCAGATACATCCAGAGTAGTTATTGTACTAATATTTGCCGTTAGCACTTTTCCGTCGATACTGCCGGAATCAATACCAAGAGCAATTAATTTAGTTTCAAATTTAACATCGGGAATTAAAGTATAAAGATCGCAAGTAGAGTGATTAAAATTTGCTGAAGCATCTTTTTTAGTCGCCCAGTTTGTGTCAGAATACATTTTGTTATCTACCAGAATACAGCTTAAAGATGGATTTGTTCTTAAATCAATAGTTTTTAAAATACTATTGTTGTTATTTTTTAAATTCAGACTCGTCAAATTATTATTAGAACAATTTAAACTTTTTAAAGAAGAATTCAGGCTGAAATCTAATTGCGTTATTGGATTAGAAGTACTCGAAAAATTAACTAATGCTAAATTTTTTGACGTATCAAGTCCTGTCAATTGGTTAGAATCGACTTTTAGATCAGTCAGCGCAATATTATTTGTAATATTCAGATTTGTTAACTTATTTGATGATACATCGATATTAAACAATTTTAGATTTCTGGAAAGATCTAAGTTTGTTAGTTGATTAGATGGACAATACAAAAATTGTAAATCAGCAAAATCTTCAATTCCGGTTAAGTCAGCGATAGAACTCGATGCTATATTAAGCGACCCAACTCTTGAAATATTAAATGTCAGTACTTTTCCGTTTTTTCCGTCCTTATCAATGCCGTCAGCAATTAATTTATTTTCAAAATTTGAGTCAGGAATCGCGGTATAACCATAACAATTAGTACTGAAAACTGAGGTGGCTTCTTTTAAACTTAACCAATAACGATTAGAATATAGTGGATCATCTACCTGAACACATGAAAGACCATAATTTCGTCTAATATCAAAAATAGTAAAATTGGTATTATTACCGTTTTTTAAGTTTAAAGAGGTTAGAGAGCCTACATCATTACATTTGAACGAAGTTAATTTTGGACAATTAGAAATATCGATATTCTTGATTCCTGAACCTGAACAATCAAGATTAATTAATTCCTTATTTTTAGAAAGATCTAATGCTGTTAACGTTGGATTCGAACAGATTAGACTTTTCAATGCTATATTACTAGTTACATCTAAATTTGTTATTGGATTATATGAACTGTAAACATCAGTTAATAATACATTTTTAGAAATATCTATACTTATAATTTTATTAGCACCAAAATAAAAGGTTTTTAAGGCAGTATTGCTGTTGACATCTAAACTAACTAATTCATTTTTTTGAAGATCTAACCAATTTAAGTTAGTATTCTTTGAGAGATCAATTGTAGTTAACTTATTAGAGGAAGCTGACAAAGAAGTCAAAGCTGTTAATTTCGTAATATCCAATGTTGTAATGTAGTTATCACCACAGCTAAGAGTTACTAAACTAACAAAGTCTTGAATACCTGTTAAGTCAGTAATTGAACTATCGTGTACGTCTAAAACGGTTAATGTGGAAATTTTAGCGGTAAGAACTCGTCCATCAGCAACACCAGAATCAATTCCAGAAGCGATTAATTTTTTTTCAAAATTAATATCTGGTATTAAACTATATTGTGCATAAATAGAAAAATTTGCCAATAACAGCAGTAAGAGTAGCTTTGTTTTCATAGAATAAGTTTACAATTCGGTCGGTCAAGTGTACATATTTTAAATGACTTTTCCTTACGGGTTTACGTAAAGGAGTGATTTTTATAAGTTTTCATAAAAACTGCAGCAAAAATAAAAAACCCATTTTCAATGGAATGAAAATGGGTTTTTTTATTGTGGAGAATTAATATTTATTCGATTATAATTTTCTTCGCTGATGCAGTATCCTGACTAATTAAGTATAAATAATAAACTCCTTTTGGTAATTCGGACAAATCTATGCTATTGTTTGTATTGCCAGAATCCAAATTAAATGATTTAACCAATTGCCCGATGGTATTGTAAACGGTTACTTTATCTAAGGCGATATTGTTGATGTTTACTTCACCTTTTGTTGGGTTTGGATATACAACTTTATCGAAAACAACAGATTCTTCAAGCCCTAATTGTTTACAAGTCGAGACATAGGTTGCTGAAGCATCTTTAATATTTGCCCAATTTGTATTAGAATATTCGACGTTATCTACTTGGATACAAGAAAGCTTTGGGTTGTTTAAAAAACTTGTGTAAACAACTGTTTGAGATTTATTGGTAGGATTTGCTAATATGAAGTTTGCATTATTTCCGTTTTTCAGATTTAATGTTGTTAATGGATTATACTCAACATATAACGCTTTTAATTTTGTGTTTTGTGAGACATCCAGAGAGCTCAGCTCATTTCCAAAAGCATTTAGAAGTACTAATTCTTTGTTTTCCGAAACATTTAGATTTGTTAATCCCATATGAGCACATTCTAACTCCTCAAGCTTTTTATTTGTAGTTAAATCTAATGATGCTATTTTGTTAAGACCAATTTCTAAAAATGCTAAATTAGGTTTGTTCGTTAGGTCAATTTTTGTTAGGGAATTACCACGGCAATGAAGCTCAGTAAGATTATTATTGGTAAGATCTATTTCGGTTATTTTATTAAAGTTAAAACCCAATCTTAAAAGATTTATGTTTTGAGATAAATCAATTGAACTTATTTGATTCTGTGCAAATTCAAGAGTATGAAGTTTTGTGTTTTTTGATACATTTAAACTTGTTAAATTATTTTCTTTAACATCTATATATTCAAGCATCAGATTTTTGCTTAAATCAATGGTTGTTATTTTATTAGAATTACAAGTGAAATATTTTAATGATGTAAATTTTTCAATTCCATTCAAATCTGTAATGTTGCTGTTAGAAAGATCCAAATATGTTATCTTTTCGATGTCTGCAGTCGTAACTTTTCCGTTTAAACCATCAGTGTCAATTCCTAAATCAATTAATTTTTGTTCAAAATTTGAATCTGGAATTTGAGTATAAGATATGCAATTAGTGTTGTAACTTGCATTTTTGTCTTTTTTAGCAGCCCAATTTGTATCAAAATAATTACTATCATCAACTTGAATACAGCTTAGATTTGGATTGTCTATAAGATTTAGATATGCAAATTTAACATTGTTTGCATTCTTCAAATTTAGACTCGTTAATTGATTAGAATTAGAATATAAACCGACTAAGGCAGCATTTACGCTAACATCCAAAGTAGTTAGCTGATTTTTTGAACAATTTAAAAATTCTAGAGCTTTATTTTTGCTTATATCCAAATTTGTTAATTGATTAGATTGACAATATAGCTCTGTTAGAGTAGTGATTTTAGAAACATCCAAGTGGGTTAATTTATTTTCGCGACAATCCAGCAGATTTAAAGCTGTATTCTTACTTACATCTAAACTGGTTAATTGACTAGTATTACAGCCCAAAAATGTTAACGCAGTATTTGAGCTTACATCCAAAGTAGTATATTTATTTGAACCCGAATCTAATTTTATTAACGCTGTATTTACTTTAACATCTAACGCTGTTAATTGATTTGAATAGCAGCTCAAATTAAGTAAAGCAATATTATTACTTACGTCTAAAGAGGTTATTCTATTGTTGTTACAGTCTAGAGTAGTCAGAGCAGTATTTTTACTTACATTTAGTGTTGTTAATGAATTTTGACCACAATACAAATCAGTTAATGATACAAAGTCTTGTATTCCTGTTAAATCTGAAATATTACTTTTGGTAAGGTCTAAGAACTTTACAGTGCTAATATTATAAGTAAGAACTTTTCCATTTGATCCATCAGTGTCAATTCCTAAATTAATTAGTTTTTGTTCAAAATTTGAATCAGGTATTAAAGTGTATGGAGTACAATCTAAATTGTAACTCGCTTTGGTGTCTTTTGATGTAATCCAATTTGCATTAGCATACACAACACTATCTACTTGTATGCAGCTTAAATTTGGGTTATTTGTTGCATTCAGGAAATGTAGAATAGTATTATTTCCATTTTTTAAATTTAGGGTTGTTAACTGGTTGTTTTCACAACTTAAACCAACTAAAGCAGTATTCTTAGAAATATTCAAATTTGTTAATCGATTATTATAGCAAGATAGATTTATTAAAGCACTATTATTTGAAACATCTAAACTGATTATTTGATTAGAGAAACAAAATAAATCTACCAAAGAAGTGTTTTTAGAAATATCTAAATTCTTTAACAAATTATCGTTACACTTCAGGAATTTTAGAGCTGAAAAATCTTGAATTCCGGTTAAATCACTTATGCTGCTTAAAGATACGTCTAAAGAAGTGATAGACGCTAAATTTGGTGTAAGAGCTTTTCCATCAGGGACTCCAACATCAATTCCTAGAGAAATTAGTTTTTTTTCAAAATTTATATCGGGAATAGTGGTGTATAAATCTATGCAATCGACATTAAAACTTGCTATTGTATCTTTTTTAGTTATCCAATTGGTATTAGCATAAACAATGTCATCTACTTGAATACATTTTAGATTTGGGTTATTAGTGGAATCAAAACTTGCAGGCGAAATAGAATTTTTTCCATTTTTTAAATTTAGGCTTGTCAATTGATTATTATTACAAAGTACAACAGCTACAGCAGTGTTTTTTGAAATATCTAAAGCAGTTAATTGATTAGATGCACAAGTTAAAATACTTAAAACAATATTATTAGAAACATTTAAATTAGTTAATTGATTAGAATCACAATAGAAATAATTTAAAATTGTATTCTTTGAAATATCTATATTGGTTAATTGATTAGAATCACAATACAAAGCTACTAAAGCAGTATTCTTTGAAACATCTAAATTTGATAATAAATTAGAACTGCAAAATAAATTGCTTAAAACTGTGTTTTTAGAAACATCTATATTTGTTATTTGATTGGAAGAAAAAGATAAATAGATTAAAGCTGTATTTATTTTTACATCCAAAGTAGTTAATTGATTTTTATCACATTTTAAATAAGTTAAGGCAGCATTTTTAGAAACATCTAATTTCGTTAATGTATTAGATTCACACATTAATTGTTTTAAAGCTGTATTCTTAGAAACATCTATATTCTTCAATTGATTGTTTCCACAAAATAATTTTGTTAAAGCCGAAAAATCCTGAATTCCTGTTAAGTCAGTTATCTCGCTGAAAGAAACGTCAATCTCTGTAACGGTATTAATACTTGATGTTAGTACAGATCCATTTAATCCATCTGTGTCAATTCTTAAATCAATCAGTTTTTGTTCAAATTTTGGATCTGGAATTAAAGTATATAGTGAACAATTTACATTGTAATTTGCAACAGCATCTTTTATATTCGCCCAATTGGTATTGGAATAGGCTGCATCGTCAACTTGAATACAAGTTAAGTATTGATTTGAGGTAAAACGACTATATACCGTGTTGAGACTAAAATTGTTGCCGTTTTTCAAATTCAGATTCACTAATTTATTGTTGTAACAATTCAGCTCAGTTAGTAGTGGATTTTTAGAAACATCCAGATTTGTTAATTGATTTGATTGGCAATAAATGTAAGACAGGTTAACATTTCTCGAAACGTCAAGGTTTGTTAATTTATTTCCAGAACAATTAAAATCCTTCAAAGACACATTTTTAGAAACATCCAAAGAAGTTATCTGATTGTTATAACAATGGAATCTTTTTAAAGCCAAATTTTTAGAAACATCGAGAGCTGTGAATTGATTTTCCCGGCATTGAAAATAAAGCAAAGCTACATTTTTAGAAATATCCAGGGTGGTTAATTTATTGTTGTTACAACCAAAATCAGTCAAAGCTAAATTTTTTGAAACATCTAGTGTGGTTAATAGATTAGTGCCACAGAAAAAAATATCCAAAGATACATTTAGAGAAACATCAAGGGTCGTTAATTTATTGTTTCCACAATCCAAATAAGTCAAAGCTAAATTTTTGGAAACATTCAGTGCGGTTAATTTATTGTTGGAACAACTTAAATTGGTTAAAGCCACATTTGATGAAACATCCAGAGAGGTAAACTGATTGTTAAAACAACTTATTGATTTTAAATCTGGATTATTAGAAACGTCCAGTACGCTTAATTGATTGTAGGAACAAGTTAAATCAGTTAAAGCTACATTATAAGAAATATTCAAAGTGGCTAATTGATTTGTATAACAATCCAGTTTTTTCAGACCTAAATTTGTAGAAACATCCAGCGATGTTAACTGATTGTAAGAACAAACAAGATTGTTCAAAGCCAAACCTTTTGGAGCACTTAACGTAGTTAATTGATTGTGACTACAATCTAAATAGGTCAAACCTGTAAAATCCTGAATTCCTGTTAAGTCAGCAATTGAACTTAAAGAAACATTCAAATAAGTCAATTTGTTAATATCGCTCGTTAACACTTGTCCATCCGCAATCCCAGAGTCAATTCCCAGGGAAATTAATTTATTCTCAAAATTAGCATCTGGTATAAGGGTATATTGTTCTGTATCTTTAACGTATACTTGCACAGCGTCGATATTAACAGCGAATGCAGCAGCGTCAAAACTAAATAAAGAAATACTCAGGTCATAAGACATATTTTGATCTGGAGTAAACGTAGTTTCTTTTACTGTCCAATTGTTGTTTGTAGCGAAAGTACTGCTTGATAGTGTTGTTGCGCTTCCAATCTGACTAATGTTTAAAGCTATAGGATGTTGGCTGTTATAGTTAGTGCCTACATATTTATACTTAAACTTTACAGTATAAGTAGTTCCAGCTTTCATAGGGATTTGCGTTATGATTTTTGGAACATACGTACTGTATGTTATAGATAGTTTTGCACTTTTAATTCCTTCCGTAAATGAGGAAGTGTTTTGTGCCACATTATTTTCTATTGTCCAGTCGGATAATGTGGTACTATTTGTCCAAGTTTCAAATCCATTGTTTTGGACTAAATTGATTTGGGAAAACAGATTAAAAGTAAATAATGTAAATATAATAAGTAGTTTTGTTTTCATAGAATAGGTTTACGATTCGGTCGCATAAGTGTACACATTTTAAACGGATTATCCTTACGGGATTACGTAAAGGAATGATTGTTTTATAAGTTTTTGTTCGGAATACTTAAAAAAATCCCATTTTCATTAATTTGAAAATGGGATTTTACTTTAAAATATATAAATTTAGTTCGTTTTAAACTTCCAAACCTGACCAATTGTTTCTCCTCCTTTATTATCTCTTACAACAACTCGCCAGAAATATTGTTTTGTAGGTTCAACTGCAATGGTAGTTGAAAGTGTAGAAATATTGTCACTTATTTTTACCGTTGGCGGATTGGCCGTTCCAAAATAAACATCATAAGAAAGAACATCGCCAGTGTCAACATCAGAAGCAGTCCATTCTAAAGTTGCGCTCGTTCCGGTTAAAACACTATTTATAAATGGTTGTTTTAAAGCGGGAGCGAATGGTAAATGATTTACTACTGCAACACCAGCTGTATAAAATTTATAAGTTGCCGTGTAGGCGCTTGCTAAACCTTTAGCATCAGTTGCTTTTACTCTCCAATAATAAGCCGTGTTTTTGTCTAAAGTAGCAGTATTAGTCAGGCTGGATGTTCCGTCTAACGTTGAAACGATTTGAGTAAAACCATTGTCTTTTGCAACTTGAATCTGGTAGACCACTGCATCTTTTTCAGTATCGCTGGATTGGTTCCATTGAAAAACAACGGTATTGTCTAAACATAATTTATTATCGGTCGGACTTGCTAATGCAGGTACAGTTGGTGCAGTATTTACCGGAGCAACAGGATCATCTCCGCCACCGCTACCGCAGGCTGTAAATAGTAAACCGATGATTGATAGGTATATAAAATTCTTCATCTTTATTTTTTTATGATTTTAATATATTCTGGAGTTTCTAAATAGATTTTAGCTGCATAAATTCCTGAAGGTTGATTTTCAAGATTTAATTTTGCCGTTCCATTTTCGATAACATACGCTTTGCGAGAAACTAATTGACCACCAAAATTGTAAAGTTCAATTGTAATTTCATTTTTGTCGGTTGGAATTTCAATCTCAAAATTTCCACTAGTCGGATTCGGGTAGGCAGAAAGAACTGTTCCCAGAATCTCTGTCGTTTTAACCTTTTTAGCATAAACTCCTTCACAGGCTTTTGCAGTAGCTACTTCGATTAATCCGCCTTCGCTAAGTTCTACAGAGAAATTAGAATCAGTTGTTTGAAATTGTTCTGTACCATCTACAAAAACTGTAAATGGTGCAGTTCCTTCAGTAATTTCGATATCTACCTTTTTAGATGCAATACTAGATTTTCCAGCAATTGTAGCACCTTTTACAATGGTTACAGTAAAGTTTTGTTCGAAAATTATATTAGGAATAGTAATCTTAATTTGGTAAACTCCAGGAACTAAAGCAGTAACTTTTAAACTATTGTTTGTAAAAGTATAAGGCTTGTCATTAACAGTAGCAACATAATCAAATGCTGTTTTGGCCACAATGCTTATTTCTCCATTGTTTTCCCCAAGACAAGACTCGCCTTTAGTTTCAACAGTAAAATTGTTTGCAGGTAAAACTAATTCACCAGTACATTCTGTATTGTAAGTTGCAATAGGGTCTTTTTTATTTAACCAATTTGTATTAGCATAGGTTACATTATCGACAAGAATGCAATATAACTTCGCATTAGATCTAAATGAAATGTAATTATTATTAATTAGATTATTTTTTCCATTTCTAAAATCTACGCTCGTCAATTCATTAGAATCCAACATTAAAGTTTGTAATAGCGGATTTTTTGAAACATCTATTGTTGTAATCTTATTTCCAGAAATCTCCAGGTTTAACAATTGACTGTTATTTGAAACATTAACAGAAGTTAGTTGACATTGTTTTGCATATAATCCATTTAAGTTCGTATGCAGTGAAATGTCAATGCTTTTTATTTCGTTATTAGAAATACTCAAAGTTGTTAAAGCAAGATTGTTTGAAATATCTATACTTTTAATTTGATTATTTGAAATTTGCAAACTTTTCAAATTTACATTCGCTGCAACATTTACGCTTGTTATTTTATTTGTAAATACAGCTAATGTTTCTAAAGCAATATTATTAGAAACGTCAATTGTTGTTAATGAGTTACTATAAGCATTAAGCGATTTTAGAGAAGTATTAGCAGAAACATTTAACTCCGTCAGATTATTAGAATTACAATCTAAAGTTTCCAAAGCTGTATTTTTTGATAAATCTAAAGTACTGATTTTATTGTCTGCTATATCAAGATACTTTAATTTCAGGTTTTTAGAAACATCTAATTTCGTTAAAGCGCCATGATAACAAGACAATCTTTCTAATGCTTTAAAGTCTTCAATTCCACTTAAATCTGTCACTTTATTGGTTAGATCAAGGGCAGATAATTGTGTCAGGTTTTCTATACTTGATGTTAGAACTTTTCCGTTCGGGCCATCCTTATCGATCCCTTGAGATATTAGAATTCTTTCAAAGTTTGGATCAGGAATTAATGTGTACTGAAAATTTTCAGGACATGCTTCTGTAGAATAAGTTGCTTTGGCATCTTTTGCAATCCAATTTTCGGTAGAAAATGCAGCATTATCAACTTGGATACAAGCTAAATTTGGATTTTCTGTAAAGTTTCCAAAAATCATATTTTTCATGTTGGCATTGTTACCATTCTTTACATTCAGCGTGTACATGTTATTGGCGGCACAATCAAACTCTTTCAGTTTCGTGTTTTTAGAAACATCTAAGTATTTTATTTTATTAAAGCTCACACTTAAAGAAGTAAGTACTGCGTTATTGGAAAGATCCAAAGCAGTAAGTTCATTTTTAGTACAATTTAAATTAGTAAGCCCAATACTATTTTTAGTATTTAAATCTTTTATAGCATTTGAGCTGCAATCTACAGTAACTAGCTGACTGTCGTTGCCGTAATAGATCTTAGTTAGATTTAAACTTGTTAAAGCATTATTACTACAATTTAAAGAAGTCAAAGACAGCATTTCTGAAGCATTAAAAGCAGTCAATTTATTTTTGCTGATATTTAATGTTGTCAAAGAGATGTTTTTTGAAAAATTTACAGCAGTTAATGCATTATTGCTGCAATCCAGAGATGTTAAGGAATTAAAGTCTTCAATTCCCGTTAAGTCAGTAATTCCACTGCCTGAAACATTAAGACTTGTTAAAACTGCGATACTTAGTGTTGAAACTTTCCCATTTTTACCATCTTTATCGATTTGAAGCGCGATCAATTTATCTTCAAATTTAGGGTCAGGAATCAATGTGTAAGGAACCACTACAGGACAAGCTTCTTGTGAAAAAGCAGCCGTTAGGTCTTTTTTAGTTGCCCAATTTTGGTTAGAAAATGCCAGATCATCTACTTGAATACAAGTCAAATTAGGATTCTCGGTAAAATTAACGTAAGTTAATAAAGTATTTTTTCCATTTTTTACGTTCAGATTTACCAATTTATTAGCGCCCAAATTTGCACTGGTTAATTTTGAATTTTTTGAAATGTCTAAAGTTCTGATATTATTAGTATAACATGTAAGTTGAGTCAGTTCAGTATTTGCTTTAATATCCAAAGTTACCAATTGATTTTTTGAAACATCTAAATCCTTTATTTTGATGTTTTTACTCAAATCTAAAGTTGCTAGTTTATTAGCTCGAAGATCTACATACATTAAATTAGCATGATTGCTAAGATTTACAGCAGTAATGTTGTTGGAATTCAGGGTTAGACTGGTTAATGTATTATTTGTAGGAAGCTTTACATTTTCAATTTTATTTCCAGATGCATTTAAATTTGTTAAGGCCTGGTTGTTTGAAACATCTAAGGAAGTTAAATTGTTTCTGGAAACATCTAATTGTATAAGAGATTTAAAATCTTCAATCCCAGTTAAATCTGTAATGCCTTTTAGCGAAAGCTCGTTCATATATAAAATATTAGAAATACTTTCAGTTTTTACTTTTCCATTTTTTCCATCTCTGTCAATTTTTAGAGAAATAAGGACATCTTCAAATTTTGAATCAGGAATAAGGGTATAAACTTCACAATCTAAACTTAAACTTGCAGCAGGATCTTTAGTAATATTCCAACTTTTTACAGACTCTAAGTCTGCAACTTTAATGCAGGTAAGTGCGGTGTTATTTGAAGCATTTAAGGTTTTTAAAGCAGTATTTTTTGACAAATCAACTTTGGTGATTAAGTTGTTTGAAATGTTTAAAGTTTCTACAGCTGTAAATCCTTCAATGCCTGTTAGGTTTACGATTGAACTGTTAGATAAATCAAGTGTTGTGATTGTATTGATACTAGAATTAAGAACAGCTCCGTTTTTACCATCTTTGTCAATCTGAAGCGCAATTAATTTATCTTCAAATACAGGATCAGAAATTATTGTCGAAAGTTCGCAAGCTAACGAATTGAAATTAGCCTCAGCATCTTTTAAGGTCGACCAGTTGCTATTGGAATACGCAACATTGTCAACCTGAATACATTTTAGATTTACGTTGTTTTTAAAGTAAGATTGATGTGTTGAACCAGCTCTGCCATCAAAATATGTGAAATAGATTCCGGTACTGGCTAACTTCGGATTATTTCCGTTTTGTAAATTAAGGTTGCTTAAGTTATTATTGCCACAGTCTAAATAAGTTAAAGCAGTGTTTTTACTAAGATCCAAAGAAGTTAGTTGATTAGAATAGAGGCCCAAAGATTGTAATAATTTATTATTGCTGACATCTAAAGCCTTTAATTCATTTCCGCCAACCAATACAACTTCTAATGCTGTATTAGCAGATAAATCTAAAGAAGATAATTTACCACGTTGCAAATCCAGCATTTTTAAAGCCGTATTTTTACTTAAATCAAGTCCTGAAAAAGTAGCTTGTGAAACTGATAATTCGATAAGCTTAGTATTGGCAGAAAGATCTAAGTTTGCTAAAATAGTACTACGAGATCCGTTATTTCCGCATTTTAAGTACTCTAAAGCCTTATTTGAAGAAACATCAAAGCTTGTTAACGGATTACTTTCGCAATTTAGAAAGATTAAATTAGTATTTGCTTTTAAATCTAAAATTGTAATTTCATTGCTACTTACATCTAATTTAGTTAAAGCTACGTTTTTTCTTAAATCTAAAATCTTTAAATCATTAACCCTGCAATCTAAATTTTGTAGCGCTAAGTTTTGTGTAACATCCAAAGCTGTAATTGCATTTGCACCCAATCGTAATGTTTCTAAATCAGGATGATTTTTTACATCTAGAGATTTTAGTTGATTATTCGAACAATCTAAAGTTTTTAATTTTAGATTGTTTGAAAGGTCTAATACTGATAATTTGTTAGAATTACAGGTCAAAGAAATAAGAGATTTATTTGCAGCTATATCTAAAGCAGTCAGACTGTTACTATGAAGCATAACATCTGTTAGTAAGGTATTTTGAGATAAATCAACCGTACTTAGGCTGTTATATTGCGCTGATAAATTTGTTAAAGCGGTATTTTTTGAAAGATTTAATTTTTGTATGGTGTTATTAAAAGCACAGTTC
>RCUK01001786.1_pt1 | contig 12764 bp, 9 predicted proteins | sample 2166381 | NCBI WGS metagenome assembly RCUK01 (sample SAMN09932809, study PRJNA488358) | compost metagenome | isolation source: compost soil in an enriched community | place: Germany: Experimental Botanical Garden
CCGCCACCTTCACGAACACCGGATTCGAATAGAACCACAGGTCGTTGTAGTTGCGCGCATTGATCGCATTGAAGCGCGTGACCGGGTCGTCGCCGGCCGGCGTGGGCGTGCGTGCATCGAACAGCGGCTCGCCGCCCGCCGTTTCGTTCGGCACGTCGGTGCCCAGGTTGGTGCCGCGCAGGCGGAAGTACTGGTTGTTGCCGGCCTTCACGGTGTAGGTCACCGCGAAGTAGCCTTCGGTGTCGAGCGTCCAGTCGGCGCGGGTGAAGCGCTTGACCACGCGGGTCGTCGGGTTGGTGTCGCGCGCGTAGCCGGGGGTGCCCGGGAGTTCGCGGCCGGTCACGTCGCCTGCGATGAGGTCGATGTGGTCGACCACCGGCTTCACGTTGGCGTACACGCCGCTGCCGAGCTGGTACTCGAAGTTGTTGCGCTCGGGGCTCTTGAAGCGGATGGTGATCTTCAGGTCTTCGCCGGGTTTGGCGCTCACTTCGGCGCCCATCTCGCCCGCGCCGCTGGCGCTTTGCACCTTGAAGTCGAGCGCGTCGATCAGGCCGCCGTTGACCGCGAAGAGCTTGCCCGAGCGCATCGCGGTGAGCAGCGACTTCGGGTCCTTGATGTCGCCCCAGAGGTGGTTCCTGGCGTACTCGCCGGGCGCGTAGCCGCTGCTGTACAGGCCTTTCGAGGTCGTGAAGTGGTAGTCGGAATCGGCCACGTTCCAGATGCGGCGGCCCTCGGACAGCAGGGCGTCCCAGGTGCCGCCGAGCTTGGCGACGAGGTAGTCGACGCCGCCGTAGGTGCGCGAGGGCAGGTTGGCCGGCGTGTAGTCGCTGGCGTAGCCGCCGCGGTCGGGCTCCATCTGGTTGCCGACCATGCCCTCGAGCAGGAACGCGATGTCGGGCGCGGTGTCGTTCATCTCGCGCAGCTGGGCGGCCGTGTACTTGCCGGTGTTGCGCGAGGGGTGGTTGATCTGCAGGTAGCTGGAATCGGGGTAGTTCTTCTTGAGCCAGGCGATGGCCTTGAGCACGTCTTCGTGCGTGGTGAAGGCGCGTGCGTCCTTGGCGCTCCACGCGGCCACGTCGGCGGCCGGGAACAGCGCGGGGTCGCGGTTGGTGAACAGGTATTCGAACTGGCTCACGGCCTTGAGCGCCGCGTCGGACATGGGGCTGTCGGTCAGGATGCCGACGTTGCCGTGGTCGTGCGTGGCCATGTCCCACTCGAAGGACGCGAAGATCGTCTTGTCGGTGTACTTGCCGCCGGCCTGCAGCGCCTTGATGCGCGGCACCTGGTAGAGGGCCATGCCTCGCGAGAACGGAATCGCTGGGTCCAGCTTGCGGCCGTCGTTGTCATAGGAAGACATGCGCAGGTGGTCCGACAGCGCGACCCAGTCGAGGCCGAAGGTGTCGAAGGCCTTGGCGAGCACCTGGTCGAGCGTGGAAATCTGCTGCGTGTCCTCCGACTGGATGGTGTGGACGTGCAGGTCGCCCACGGTCCAGCGGCCGGTGGGCTCGGCCGGGGGCGGCGGCGTGGCGGGCGAGGGCGCCGGTGCAGGGGCCGGCGGTGCGATGGGCAGGCCGGCGAACGGCGCACCGCCGCCGGAGCCGCCGCCGCAGGCGGTCAGCAGGGCCGCGCCGAGCGCGAGCGAAGAGAAAAGCGTGGTGCGAAGGCGGGGTGCGGGAGGCAGGATTTTCATGGCGACACAAGCAGCAACGGCCAGCGCATGGCTGGCCGTCGCATCGGGATTTCAACGAGGCGGATGGCGTGAAAGCGCATCCGCCGGAGAACCCCGGAGTCTGAAATCCTGTCGTGACGCTTCGATGAAACTGCGATGAAAGTTCACGCCCGAAGGCATGCGCTTTCAGCCGCAGTTCAGGGCGCTCAGGCCAGCAGGTCGCTCAGCGTGCGCGCCACCACCTTGGTCGCGCGGCGCAGGTCTTCGAGCACCACGCGCTCGTCGCTGCGCTTGGCGTGCGACTCGAGCACGGTGCGCGGGCCGGCGCCGTAGATCACGCCGGGAATGCCGGCTTCGACGTACAGGCGCACGTCGGTGTACAGCGGCGTGCCCATGGCCTTGATGGGCTCGCCGAACAGCTCGCCGCCGTGCTTCTGGATCGCGTCGACCAGCGGCTTGTTGCCGGCCAGCGGCTTCATCGAGTTGGCGAGCAGCATGCGCTTGATCTCGACCGTGATGCCCGCGCTTTCGGCGGCGGCATCGGCGATCACCTGGCGGATGTTGGCTTCGACCTCGACCGGGTTCTCTTCGGGGATCATGCGGCGGTCGAGCTTGAACACGACCTTGCCGGGCACGACGTTGGTGTTGGTGCCGCCCTCGATGCGGCCCACGTTCAGGTACGGGTGCGTGATGCCCTCGACCTTCGACGTGACCTTCTGGTAGAGCGTGTTCTGCGCGTACAGCGCGTTCAGGATCTTGGTGGCGCCCTGCAGCGCGTCGATGCCGGTGGTGGGCACGGCGGCGTGGGCCATCTTGCCGTGCACGGTCACTTCCATCTGCAGGCAGCCGTTGTGCGCGGTGACCACTTCGTAGCTGAAGCCGGCCGCGATCATGAGGTCGGGCTTGGTCAGGCCCTTCTCGAGCAGCCAGCCCGGGCCGAGGATGCCGCCGAACTCTTCGTCGTAGGTGAAGTGCAGCTCGATGCTGCCCTGGGTGGGCTTGGCCACGGCCTCGAGCGCGCGCAGCGCGAAGGTGAAGCTGGCGAAGTCGCTCTTGCTGACGGCGGCGGCGCGGCCGTACAGGCTGCCGCCCTCGATCTCGCCGCCGTACGGGTCGTGCGTCCAGCCTTCGCCGGGCGGCACCACGTCGCCGTGGGCGTTGAGCGCCACGGTGCGCCCGCCGTTGCCGTACTTGCGGCGCACGATCAGGTTGGTGATCGATTCGAGGCCGTAGTCCTTCACCTCTTGCGCGGGCACGGCGTGCTTCTCGGCGTCGAGGCCGAAGTCCTTCAGCAGCTCGGCGGTGCGCTCGGCGTGCGGCGCGTTGTTGCCGGGCGGCGTGTCGGTGGGCACCTGCACCAGTTGCTGCAGGAATTGCACTTCCTCGTCGAAGTGGGCGTCGATCCAGGCGTCGAGTTTGGCGTAGTCGGTCATGGTGGTTGTTCTTGTGGGGTCGGTCAGTGGGCTTGTTCGGCGGCGAGGTTGTCCAGCAGGAGCTGGAAGGCCTGCACGGCCAATTGAATGTCGTCGTTGGTGCTCGACTCGAGCGGGTTGTGGCTGATGCCCGAGTTGATGCCACGCACGAAGAGCATGGCCTGCGGCATCACCTCGTGCAGCTTCATGGCGTCGTGGCCGGCGCCGCTGGGCATGCGGAAAAGCGGAATGCCCAGCGCATCGACGGCCTGTTCCCAGCGCTGCTGCCAGGCGGGTTCGCTCGGTGCGGCGGCGGCGCGCATGGTTTCCTCGAGCTCGTAGCGCACGCCGCGGCGTTCGCAGATGTCCTTCAGTGCGGCGACCACGTCGTTGGCCAGCGCGTCGCGCTGTGCGTTGTTGGGCGCGCGCAGGTCGAGGCTGAACTTGCAGCGGCCGGGCACGACGTTGATCGAACCACTCGGCACTTCGAGCATGCCCACGGTGCCGACCGAGTCGCCGTCTTTCGCGGCGCGCTGTTCGGTGTAGAGGATGAGTTCGGCCACGGCGGCGGCAGCGTCGCGGCGGCGGTCCATGGGCGTGGTGCCGGCGTGGCTGGCCATGCCGATGACTTCGCCCACGTAGCGCACGCTGCCGTTGATGGAGGTGACGATGCCCAGCGGCAGGTCGAGCTCGGTGAGCACGGGGCCCTGCTCGATGTGCACCTCGACGAAGCCGAGGTAGCGCGCCGGGTCGCGCTGGATCTTCGGAATGTCTTCTTCCTTCAGGCCCGCGTGCTGCATGGCCTCGCGCATGGTGATGCCGTCGGCATCCTTCTGGTCGAGCCAGCGCGGGTCGAAGTGGCCGATGAGCGCGCCCGAGCCGAGGAAGGTGGCCTTGTAGCGCTGGCCTTCTTCTTCGGCGAAGCCGACGACTTCGAAGGCGAAGGGCAGGCGGCGGTTCTGGCGCTTGAGTTCGCGCACGCAGGCCATGGGCACGAAGATGCCCAGGCGGCCGTCGTACTTGCCGCCGTTGCGCACGGTGTCGTAGTGCGAGCCGGTGAGCAGGGTCTTGGCGTCGGGCGTGGCGCCTTCGTAGCGGCCGACCACGTTGCCCACGGCATCGATGTGCACGGAGTCGAAGCCGCAGTCGCGCATCCAGCCCGAGATGTTCGCGGCGCAGGCGCGGTGCGCGTCGGTCAGGTAAGTGACGGTGAGCTGGCCCTTCTCGGCATAGCCGGGGTCGGTGTGCACCGACAGCTGTTCCTGCCAGTCCCACACGTCGTTGCCGAGCGTGATGTCGGCGCCGAACTTGTCGTTCAGGCGGATCTCGGCGATGCGGTGGATGTTGCGCAGCGCCTCGCCGAGCTCGAAGCTCGGGTGGTTGTGCAGCCGGCGCGCGAAGGTTTCGATGATCTCGCGCTTGGCCAGGCCGGTGCCGCGCGGGCCGCGCACCGCCAGGATGAAGGGGAAGCCGAACTTCGCGTTGTAGTCGGCGTTGAGCTTCTGGATCTGCGCGAACTCTTCGGGCGTGCAGTCGGTCAGGCCGGCCTTGTTCTGCTCGTTGGTCGACTCGGCGGTGAGCGTCTTGCTGACCATGGCCTTGCCGGCGAGCTCGGGGTGGGCGCGGATCAGGCCGATCTGCTCGTCGGCCGACGAGGCGGCCAGCGCCTGCACCAGCGCATGCTTGAGATGCGCGAGCGAGCGGAAGGGGCGCTGCACCAGCGCGCGCTGCGCGATCCAGGGCGAGTGTTCGTACACGCCGTCGAGCATGGCGACGGCAGCGGCCGGCCCCGCGGCGTTGAGTTGGGCAAGGGTGAGGAGGGGGGTGCTCATGATGCGGCTCCGGCTTCGAAAGGATGTGCCTGCTTCCAGTGGCGTGCGATGTCGACGCGGCGGCAGACCCAGACCTTGTCGTGCGTGGCGATGTGGTCGAGGAAGCGCTGCAGCGCCGTGATGCGGCCGGGGCGGCCGAGCAGGCGGCAGTGCATGCCGATGCTCATCATCTTGGGGCTGTCGTCGCCGTTCGGGTCGCCTTCGGCGTACAGCGCGTCGAAGGTGTCCTTCATGTACTGGAAGAACGGGTCGGCGTGCGAGTAGCCCTGCGGCAGCGCAAAGCGCATGTCGTTGCAGTCGAGCGTGTAGGGCACGATGAGCTGGGGCACGACGCTGCCGTCGGTCTTTTGCACCTTCATCCAGAAGGGCAGGTCGTCGCCGTAGTAGTCGCTGTCGTACTCGAAGCCGCCGTAGTCGGCCACGAGGCGGCGCGTGCGCGGGCTGTCGCGGCCGGTGTACCAGCCGAGCGCGCGCTCGCCGGTGAGCTTTTCGATGGCTTCCATGCCCAGGCGCATGTGCTCGCGCTCGGTGGCTTCATCGAGGTTCTGGTAATGGATCCAGCGCCAGCCGTGGCAGGCGATCTCGTGGCCGAGTTCCTTGAAGGCGGCCGTGAGCTCGGGGTAGCGCTGCAGCGCCATGCCCACGCCGAAGACGGTGAGCGGCAGGCCGCGCTTTTCGAACTCGCGCAGGATGCGCCACACGCCGGCGCGCGAGCCGTACTCGTAGATGCCTTCCATGCTGATGTGCCGGTCGGGGAAGCTCGCCGGGTTGAACATCTCGGACAGGAACTGCTCCGAGCCCGCGTCGCCGTGCAGCGTGGCGTTCTCGCCGCCTTCTTCGTAGTTGAGGACGAACTGCACCGCCACGCGCGCGCCGCCGGGCCAGCGGGCGTGGGGCGGGTTGCGGCCGTAGCCGATCAGGTCGCGCGGGTAGGGCAGGGTGGTGTCGTAGACGGTCATGGTGTGGATCAGGACAGCGCGAGGGAGATGTCGTTGGTCGGGACCTTGCGGTCGAAGGTGAGGTTGGCCTCGACGTGTTCCAGGTGCTCGGTCATGAGGCGCACGGCGAGTTCCTCGTCGCGCGCGGCCAGCGCCTTCACGATGTCGGCGTGCTCGTCGTTGGAGTGCTCGGCGGCGCTGGTGCTCTGGTACATGAGCGTGATGAGGGCGCAGCGCGAGATCAGCTCGCCCAATATTTGCGCCAGCACCTGGTTGCCCATGAGCTCGGCCATGCGCACGTGGAAGTCGCCCAGCAGCTCGGTGCGGCCCGACACGTCTTCGCCGCCGACGGCCGATTTCTCGAGCGCCACGTGCTCCTTGAGCGCCTTGATCTTGGCGGGCGTGACGCTGCGCACGAAGGCGCGGGTCATCTCGGCCTCGAGCATGCGGCGCACGGCGAACACCTGCTTGGCCTCGTCGACGGCGGGCGCGGCCACGAAGGCGCCGCGCGCCGGCTCGAGCCGGATCAGCTTGTTCTGCGAGAGCTGGAACAGCGCCTGGCGCACCAAGGTGCGCGACACGCCGAAGTGATCGGCCAGCTTCTGCTCGGCGAGCTTGGTGCCGGGCTGAAGGCGGTGCTCGACGATGGCCTTCGTGAGGGCATCGACGATCGAACGGGTGGTGGAGGACTCCATGTTTTTCATGATAGACCCAAAGCCGGTAACTGTATACACTTTTGTCCACCGGAATTTCCCGCACCCCGATCTCACCGATCCGACACCCTTTGAAGGAGGCCCCATGGGCTTGAGCACTCACGTACTGGACACGATGCACGGCGGCCCCGCGGCCGGCATGGAGGTGGCGCTGTACACCACCGACGGCGACGCCGCGACGCTGGTGAAGCGCTTCACGCTGAATTCGGACGGCCGCAGCGACGGCCCGCTCTACGACAACAACTCGATCAAGGTCGGCACCTACCGCCTGGTGTTCGACGTGGCGGGTTACTTCAAGGCCCGCGGCGTGACGCTGCCGGAGCCGAACTTCCTGAACAAGGTGGCGCTGGACTTCGGCGTGGCGCACACCGACCAGCACTACCACGTGCCCTTGCTCGTGAGCCCGTGGAGCTACTCCACCTATCGGGGCTCCTGAGGTCAGTCCCCTTGTTGCTGTCCCTCTGTCAGGGTGTCGAGCTGGAAGCGCCCGCTCTTGTCCCACAGCCAGGTGTCGGTCCAGGTGACCGCGCCCAGGCGCTGGGCGGGCGGGAAGGGCGCGGCCTGCAGCACGGCGCGCTCGATCTCGGCGATCACCTCGGGCGCGTGCTTGGGCGCGCGCAGCCAGTGCATCGAGACCACCTTGCCGCCGGCGTCCAGGTTCACCTGCAGGGTGCCGACCGCGTACAGCAGCGGCGGCATCTGGCCCTTGTAGATGCGCGAGGGGTTGGCGTTGTAGATGTGGCGTGCGGCGTCGCGGCGGTACTCGCGCGCGGTGGCCGCGCTGGAGGCGCGCGGCGCGGGCCCGCTGCCCTGCGCGCTGCTGGCGCCGCTCAGCTGGCCGGGCACCGAGCCCGTCGAGCCGCAGCCGGCGAGCCACAAGGCGGAAAGAACAGTGGCGGCCCAGGCGAGGCGGCGCGGCGTAAGCTGGCGGTTCGTCATCATCGCCGGGGTTATACCGTGAGTCTTCAAGGCGCAGGCAACCGAAGGTTTCGGCAATGAACGGTGCGGTCGATCAATTGCTGGCGCGTCTTCGAGATGAAGACGCGGTGCTGGTGCGCGTCGAATCGACGCAGGGCTCGGCCCCGCGCGAGGCCGGCACCTGGATGGCCGTCTGGGCCGACGGCCTCACGGCCACCATCGGCGGCGGCCAGCTCGAGTTCCAGGCCACGCAGGAAGCGCGCGAGATCCTGGCCGGCACCCGCAGCCTCGACGGCGTGCAGCGCTACCCGCTGGGCCCGAGCCTGGGCCAGTGCTGCGGCGGCGTGATGTTCCTGACCTACCGGCGCATCGGCGCGGCCGACGCGCCCGCGCTGCAAAAAGAACTGGTCGCGCAGCTCGAACCCGTGGCGCTGTTCGGCGGCGGCCACGTCGGCGCCGCGCTGGCGCGCCTGCTGGCCGTGCTGCCGTTCTCGGTGCGCTGGATCGACAGCCGCGACGGCGTGTTCCCCGACGCACTGCCCGCGCAGATCGACACCGAGCACTCCGAGCCCGTGCAGGACGCGGTGGCCGCGCTCGCGCCCGGCAGCCGCGTGCTGATCATGAGCTTCAGCCACGCCGAAGACCTGGACATCGTCATCGCCTGCCTGAAGCGCCTGCGCACGCGCAACGACCTGCCCTACATCGGCCTCATCGGCAGCAAGACCAAATGGGCCACCTTCCGCCACCGGCTGGAGGCGCGCGGCTTCACGGCCGACGAGCTGGCGCGCGTCACCTGCCCGATCGGCGTGCCCGGCATCACGGGCAAGGAACCCGAGGTGATCGCGGTGGCCGTGGCGGCACAGTTGTTGCAATCGCTGGGCTGAACAGGGTTTTCCCTTGGCGGCGACGCCGCAAATAGCATCCCGCCTCGTGCCAAAACTGTATACACTTTCGGTCCACAACAAGCCGCAGCGGAGCGAGGTCCTTTTCAACGGACCTGCGTTCGCGGCACTTTCTCTGCTTACAGCGCCCGCGGTGGTGAGCAGGCTGAAACCCCTCCTTGGCGCCCCCACGCGCCAACAGGGTTGAGAGAGCGCTATATGGAAAGCTACTACCTCGACTGGGCCAACCTGCTGCTGCGCTGGGTCCACGTCATCACCGCCATCGCCTGGATCGGCGCCTCCTTCTACTTCGTGATGCTGGACAACAGCCTCGAGAAGCCGCAGGACCAGGAATCGCTCGACAAGGGCGTGGGCGGCGAGCAATGGGCCGTGCACGGCGGCGGCTTCTACAACAGCCAGAAGTACGCGCTGGCGCCCAAGAAGCTGCCCGACCACCTGCACTGGTCGTACTGGGAGAGCTATTCGACCTGGCTCACGGGCTTTGCGCTCTTCACGATGTCGTACCTGTGGAACGCGAGCACGTACCTCATCGACAAGAGCAAGATGGACTGGCAGCCCGGCGCCGCCATTGCCGTGGCGCTGGCCTTCTTCGTCGTGTTCTGGATGGTCTACGACGGCATCTGCCAGATCTTCGGGCGCCGCAAGAACGGCGACACCATCGTCGGCGTGCTGATCGCGATCTTCATCGTCTTCGCGACCTGGCTGGCCTGCCAGTGGTTCGCGGGCCGCGCGGCCTTCCTGCTGGTGGGCGCCATGATGGCCACCACCATGAGCGGCAACGTGTTCTTCTGGATCATCCCGGGCCAGCGCAAGAACGTGAAGGCGCTGCGCGAAGGCCGGCCGGTCGATCCGGTGCACGGCCAGCGCGGCAAGCAGCGCAGCGTGCACAACACCTACTTCACGCTGCCGGTGCTGTTCGCGATGCTGAGCAACCACTACAGCTTCACCTACACGCACAAGTACAACTGGATCGTGCTGCTGCTGATCATGCTCGGCGGCGCGGCCATCCGGCAGTTCTTCGTGGTGCGCCACCGCTTCAAGCTGGGCAACGCGGGCAACCCGCTGCCCTACGCCATGGTCGGCATCGCGGTGCTGGGCCTCACGATCGTGTGGATGAAGCCCGAGCCGGCCGCGCCCGTGGCGGCCACCGCCGCCCAGGCCGCGCCCGCCGTGGCCTACCAGGACGTGCAGAAGGTGCTGGAGCAGCGCTGCTTCATGTGCCACGGCGCGGCCGTGCAGATGAAGAACGTGCGCGTCGACACGCCCGACCAGGTGACGGCGCATGCCCAGGCGATCTACCAGCAGGTCGTGGTGACCAAGATCATGCCGATGAACAACGCGACCAACATCACCGACGAAGAGCGGGCGTTGATCAGCCGCTGGTTCCAGGCCGGCGCCAAGACGAACTAGCAGACCGTGGCCTGCGAGGGCGGGCCACCGGTCGTCGCACAATCGCCGAATGGAGACAACACGCAAGCCATGACCGCATCGACCTCGCCCTCAGCAACAGCTCCCGATCCGCGCGAAGCCCCGCGCGCCTTCCTCGAACACCTGTACCGCGTGGCGGTGGACCGCGCACTGCCGCTGTCCACGCTGGGCGCGCACCTGCCCCAGCCGCCCAAGGGCCGCACCGTGGTGCTGGGCGCCGGCAAGGCCGGCGGTTCGATGGTGCAGGCGCTCGAAGCGCTGTGGCCGGCCGACGCCCCGCTGTCGGGCCTGGTCGTCACGCGCTATGACCACATTCCGCCGCGCCCCGCAGGCGTGCCGCAGCGCATCGAGATCGTCGAGGCCGCGCACCCCGTGCCCGACGCGGCCGGCCAGCAGGCGGCCGAGCGCATCCTGGCGCTCACGCAGGGACTCACGGCCGACGACCTCGTGCTGTGCCTCATCTCCGGCGGCGGCTCGTCGCTGCTGGTGCTGCCGGCCGAAGGCCTCACGCTGGCCGACAAGCAGCGCATCAACAAGCAGCTGCTCGACAGCGGCGCCCACATCGGCGAGATGAACTGCGTGCGCAAGCACCTGTCGCGCATCAAGGGCGGCCGGCTCGCGGCGGCCTGTGCGCCGGCGCGCGTGGTCACGCTCACCATCAGCGACGTGCCCGGCGACGACCCGGCCGTGATCGCCAGCGGCCCCACCGTGCCCGACGCCACCACCTGCGCCGACGCGCTGGCCATCCTCGACCGCTACGGCATCGAGGTGCCGGCGCCCGTGCGCGCGCAGCTCGAAAGCGGCGCGCTCGAAACCCCCAAGCCCGACGACGCCGTGTTCGCCGGCCACAGCACCCACCTCATCGCCACGCCGCAGCAGTCGCTCGAAGCCGCCGCCGCGGCCGCGCGCGCCGCCGGCATCGGCGTGCACGTGCTGAGCGACGAAATGGAAGGCGAATCGCGCGAAGTGGGCAAGGTGCATGCGGCGCTCGCCCGCGCCGTGGCCCTGCGCGGCGAGCCCTTCGCCCGGCCCTGCGTCATCCTGTCGGGCGGCGAAACCACCGTCACCATCCGTCCGCGCCAACCCGGCCAGGCCAAGGGCCGCGGCGGGCGGGCCGGCGAGTTCTGCCTGGGCCTGGCCGGCGCGCTCATGGGCCAGCCGCAGGTGTGGGCGCTGGCCGCCGACACCGACGGCATCGACGGCGTGGAAGACAACGCCGGCGCCTTCGTCACGCCCGACACCCTGGCGCGCGCCACGGCGCAGGGCAAGAAGCTGTCCGACCACCTCGACCGCAACGACGCCTACGGCTATTTCGACGCCATCGGCGACCTGTTCGTGACCGGTCCGACGAACACCAACGTCAACGACTTCCGCGCGATCCTCGTGCTGTAGGCGCGCCCCGGCCCCTGGCGGGGGCCGCCGGCAAGCTTTGTGAACTCAGGTTAATCTACGGCCCCGGCGGCGCTTGGCCGCCGTTGTCGCATGCGCACCCCCACGGGGTGCCGCGCCGCGCGCCCGATTTCCCGTTTCGTTTTCACCATCCAGTCCTCGAAGGAAAGAGTTCGCCATGACCGCCACCTACACCGACACCCGCCTGCTGATCGACGGCCAATGGGTCGACGCCGCCGACGGCAAGACGCTCGACGTGCTGAACCCCGCCACCGGCAAGGCCATCGGCAAGGTGGCGCACGCCAGCATCGTCGACCTCGACCGTGCCCTGGCCGCCGCCCAGCGCGGCTTCGAAGCCTGGCGCGACACGCCCGCCAACGAGCGCGCCGCCGTGATGCGCCGCGCCGCCGGCCTGATCCGCGAACGCGCCCTGGACATCGCCAAGCTGCTGACGCAGGAACAAGGCAAGCCGCTGGGCGAGGCCAAGGTCGAAATGATGGCCGCCGCCGACATCATCGAGTGGTTCGCCGACGAAGGCCGCCGCGTGTACGGCCGCATCGTGCCCTCGCGCAACCTGGCCGCGCAGCAGCTGGTCATCAAGGAGCCGGTCGGCCCCGTCGCGGCCTTCACGCCGTGGAACTTCCCCGTCAACCAGATCGTGCGCAAGCTCGGCGCCGCGCTGGCCACCGGCTGCTCCTTCCTGGTGAAGGCGCCCGAGGAAACCCCGGCCTCGCCGGCCGCGCTGCTCAAGGCTTTCGTCGACGCCGGCATTCCGGGCGGCGTGGTGGGCCTGGTGTTCGGCAACCCGGGCGAGATCTCGAGCTACCTCATCGCGCATCCGATCATCCGCAAGGTCACCTTCACCGGCTCGACCCCGGTGGGCAAGCAGCTGGCCGCACTGGCCGGTTCGCACATGAAGCGCGTCACGATGGAACTGGGCGGCCACGCCCCGGTGATCGTGGCCGAAGACGCCGACGTGGCGCTGGCCGTCAAGGCCGCCGGTGCCGCCAAGTTCCGCAACGCGGGCCAGGTCTGCATCTCGCCGACCCGCTTCCTGGTGCACAACAGCCTGCGCCATGAGTTCGCGAGCCTGCTGGTCAAGCACGCCGAAGGCCTCAAGCTTGGTGACGGCCTGGTCGAAGGCACCAACCTCGGCCCGCTGGCCAACGCCCGCCGCCTCACGGCCATGGCCCATGTGCTGGAAGACGCGCGCAAGAAGGGCGCCACGGTCGCGACCGGCGGCGAACGCGTCGGCGACACCGGCAACTTCTTCGCGCCCACCGTCATCACCGACGTGCCGCTGGACGCCGACGTGTTCAACAACGAACCCTTCGGCCCCATCGCCGCCATCCGCGGCTTCGACACGCTCGAAGAAGCCATCACCGAAGCCAACCGCCTGCCGTTCGGCCTGGCCGGTTATGCCTTCACCAAGTCGATCAAGAGCGCGCACCTGCTGAGCCAGAAGCTCGAGCTGGGCATGCTGTGGATCAACCAGCCCGCCACGCCCTCGCCGGAAATGCCGTTCGGCGGCGTGAAGGATTCGGGCTACGGTTCGGAAGGTGG
>RCUK01001788.1_pt1 | contig 12741 bp, 11 predicted proteins | sample 2166381 | NCBI WGS metagenome assembly RCUK01 (sample SAMN09932809, study PRJNA488358) | compost metagenome | isolation source: compost soil in an enriched community | place: Germany: Experimental Botanical Garden
GGAGATAAGCATGCTCAAGACAATCACCAAAGCCGCCGCCGCATTGGGCCTGTGCCTCGGGGCCGCAGGCGCGCTTGCCGCGGACTATCCCAGCAAGCCGATCCGGATGTACATCGGATTCTCGGCGGGCAGCGCGACCGACATCGTCGGCAGAGTGATTGCCGAGGCGCTGTCCAAGCGGCTCGGCCAGGCAGTCGTCGTCGAAAACAAGGTTGGCGCCGGCGGTTCGATTGCCGCGCAGGATACGGCGCGCGCCGAGCCCGACGGCTATACGCTGCTGACGGTATCCAGCGCCATCGCGGTGAATCCTGCGGTGTACAAGGGCGCCGGCGACGTGCTTCGAGGGCTGGGCCCCATTGCCATGATCGGCTATCAGCCCACCGTGCTGCTGGCTGGAAAGAAGCTGCCCGTGGATACGCTCAAGGCCTTCGTGGACTACGCCAGGAAGCACCCGACCGAAGTGAACTTTGGCAGTTCCGGCGTGGGGGGATCAACCCACCTGGCAATGGAGGAATTCGCCAACGTGACCCGCACCGAACTGACCCACATCCCCTACAAGGGCAACGGGCAAGCCAGCGCCGCGCTGCTCGGCGGCGACATCGCGGCGCTGATGGACACCGTCATGCTGGCGGCTCCGCTGGTACAGGCCGGGCGGGCGAAAGGCCTGGCCGTGACGGGCACCGAACGTTCCCCGCTGATGCCGGACGTGCCTACATTCACGGAGGCAGGCGTGCCCGAATACAACCGGAGCCTGTTCTTCGGCGTCATGGCGCCTGCCGGCATGCGGCCGGACCTGGTGCAGAAGTTGAACCGGGAGGTCAACGCGATACTGAAGGACCCCGCCGTTCGAGAGCGCCTCACCAAGACTGGCGGGCTGAGCCTCTACGACGGCACGTCGGTGGATTTCCAGAACATCCTGGCCGAAGAGCTGGCCTTGTGGAAGCGCGTCGCGGACTCGGCGAACATCGCCGAGAAATGAGCTTGCGGGCAGCCGCGCCTGCCCGCCACTTGTCACAGCACGTACTTGCGGTAATGCTGGAAGCTCTCGCGCGAGTCGCGGATATTGGCCCGCTTCAGGCGTTCCGCCAATTCCGCATCGCCGTCGCACATGGCTTTGAGAATCTCCTGATGCTGCCGCAGGCCCTTCACCGCCCGGCCTGGCACCAGCATCAACCGCCGTATCAGCACCTTGGTGCGGTCATAGATGCCTTCCATCTGTGCCGCCAGGAGCGGATTGCCTGAGGCCGACAAGGTCTTCTCACGAAACGAGGTCACGCAGTCCACGTAGAAATCCAGGTCGCCGTTCTCCAGCGCCTCTTTCGCGGGGCCGCCGAAACGCTGTGCAAGCGCAATCCACTCGGCCGGGTCGCCACGTTCGGTGGCCAGCCGCACGGCAAGCGCTTCCAGCACTTCACGCACTTCGAACAGCGCGTAGATTTCTTCCTCGCTCAGGCGGGTGACCACGGCGCCCCGGTTGGGGATGCGCTCGATCAGCCCCCTGTCCTCCAACACGCCGAAAGCCTCGCGGATTCGCGGGCGCGAAACGCCGAACTCTTCGGTCAGCGTCACCTCGCTCAGCTTCGCGCCTGGGGGGGTCTCGTGGTTGACGATACGGCTGCGAAGAATCTCGACGATCTCTTCCAGACTCGTTCCGGAAGTGCTGGCGCCGGAACTGCGTGATTTCGAGCGAACGGTTTCAGGCACGTGTACTCCTGGGCGGATCCCGCCTTGTGATCGGGCTTTCAATATTGCAACATTGCCTACAAAATTGTAGACGATAAGTGCATGAACCGAAGCCGACAGTCTGATCTTCAGTTCACCCGCTTGGGCAGCACCGCACGCATCCACCGGGACAAATGCGGCCGAATGCGCTGGTTGTGCAGCAGCACCGATCCCAGCACGCCGATAAAGGCGCCGGTCACCGTGTCCAGGAATCGCGCCTCGATGACGGCGGCGGGATAGCCCTGCCCCAGGTGCGGGGCCTCGGCCAGGAAGATCGTCAGAGGAGTGATCAGCACCACGGCGCTGGCGTAGTGGCGCACGACCAGCGTTTCAATCCCGAACGACAACGCCATCATGACCAGGCTCAGCGTCCACACATTCAGCGGCAGGCTGAGCAGCGCCCATGCCACGCACAAGCCCACGGTGGTTCCCAGGATGCGATGCATCTGCCGGCTCCAGGCCGCCCGCATGCTCGCCCCCTGGATGATCGCCAGGCAACTGACCGGCACCCAATAGGGCCGCTGGAGCTGCAGCAATTCAGCCACCAGCAGGGAAACGCCCACGAACAAGCCAATGATCACGGAGTCATAGACCACGAAATCGAACGTGGGCCTGGGCAGTTCGGCCGCGGGCGGTGGCGGCGCCACGCGCGTCATGTGCAAGGAATACGCAAAGGCGACCAGACAACCCAACGCCACCATGCCCACCCGCAAGGGCACGTCCTCCAATCGTCCGGGCGTATACGCCGCAATGGCCGTTGCCATGATGAAGAACAGGCTGCCCGGCGGACCCAGCCGATAACATCGGCAGACCATGCTGACCACGATGGCGATCAGCGTCAGCGCCGCGATCATCACGGTGGGCCAGAACTGCGTCAGCGCCCCCACCGCATAGCAGGCCACCATGCCGAAAGAAGCGGCCAGCAACATCATCATCCGATGCTGCAGCGAAGAATTGGGCAGGCTCAGGAAAACCATGCCGCCCAGGCTGGACATCAGCCCGTAGTCCATGCGTCCGAAATACGCGCCCACCATCAGGGGAAGGCCCGAGGACAGCGCGGCGGCCAGCGGCATCTCCCAACGCCGATCGCTGGCGTTGACGCGGATCAGCTCGCGCCAGGTTCCACGCAGGGGTTCTTTCAGGAAGGCAAATGAGCGCCAGGACCGCGGGGCGGGCTCTTCGGGTTCGTCACTTCGTTTCATAGGCTGGCCTTGGCGGCGATTCGATTCCTGCCCGGCGCCATCGTCCGGCGCGGGGCAGCCGCTGGCGGCATGGACGCGCGGCCGATCCGGTTCTGGACAGGGGAAGCGTCCAGTATGGGCGATCGGCCGTGGCCCGGCAAATTCCGCCGGGCGGATTTAACGGGATTTCCCGTATTCTCCGCCCCTTACCCGCTGGCTACCATTCGCCGCACCTCAGCCTTCGGCTGATTGATACACATGCGCCACGCGCGCGGAGACACAATGAAAGCACTCAAATTGGCGGCGGCGGGCAGCGCCTTGTTCATCTCGTCCTGGACCGCCAACGCTGGCGTGACCTTCGATGCCGTCAAGAACAAGGGCTTTGTCCAATGCGGCGTATCCACGGGCGTCGCCGGCTTTTCGGTGAACGACAGCAAGGGCGGATGGATCGGCCTGGACGTGGACCTGTGCCGCGCAATGGCCATCGCCATGTTTGGCGACGCCTCCAAGGCCAAGATCATGGCGGTCAGCGCGGTCCAGCGTTTCACTGCGCTGCAGTCCGGCGAAGTCGATGTGCTTCCCCGCAACACCACCCTGTCGCTGACCCGCGACACCACCTTGGGCCTGATCGGCGTCGGCGTGAACTACTACGACAGCCAGGGCATCATGGTCAACAAGTCCCTGGGCGTGAAAAGCGCCAAGGAACTGGATGGCGCAACGGTTTGCGTGCAGCCCGGCACCACCACCGAGCTGAACCTGGCCGATTGGTTCAGGTCGCAGAACATCGTGTTCAAGCCGGTCGTCGTCGAACGCCTGGATGAAATCATCCGCGCGTTCGCGGTGGGCCGTTGCGATGCATTCACCGGCGACAAGTCGCAGCTGGCTGCCGCGCGCAGCAATCTGGACAATCCGGAAAAGTACGACATCCTGCCGGAGAACTTCTCCAAGGAACCGCTGGGGCCCATGGTGCGCCAGGGCGACGAGCAGTGGTTCAACCTGGTCCGCTGGACGATGTCCGTCATGCTCGAAGCCGAAGAATACGGGGTCACGTCGAAGAACGTGGATGAGATGCTCAAGAGCTCCAATCCCAACGTGCAGCGCCTGCTGGGCGTGACGCCCGGAATGGGAAAGAATCTGGGGCTGGATGACAAGTGGGCCTACAACGTCATCAAGAATATCGGCAATTACGGCGAGAGCTTCGAAAAGAACCTGGGCCCGAGCAGCCCGCTGAAGCTGACGCGGGGCCTGAACGCCTCTTACCGCGACGGCGGCCTGATGTACGGGTGGCCGGTGAGGTAAGACCCGGCGGGCGGCTCAATCCCCTACACTGGGGCTGCCGCTGAACCCAGCGGCTCTCTCCGCCCGCCCGTTTTGCCCCCTCGATGACCACCACTTCGCCTTCCGCTCAGTTCTTCCCCGCAGGATTCGCCCCAACCGAAGAACAAAGAAAAATCCAGACATCGCGGAGCCGGACGAGCCTGGTCATCGCCAATGCGGGGGCCGCGAAGACGACGACCTTGGCCCTGCGTGTCGGAGAGGCGCTTACCCGGGGTCTGCCGCCCGAAGACATCCTCGCGCTGACCTTCACCGATGAAGCCCGGCAAGTCCTGCAGGCGCGTCTGGTGGACGTGGGCATCGCCTACAACACGGCCAGGCGGGTCAACGTGCAGACCGTGGAGGATTTCGCGCAACGCGTCCTGTCGAAGATCGAGGATGGCAAGCCGGAAATCCTGCATTCCACGCGCGAGCAACAGGCTTATGCCCTGTCCGCGCTGGAAAACGTGGCGCTCAGCCATCCGCAATACGCGGGCCTGCTCGACATACGCACACACAACACCGCGGTCAGCCAGTTTCTGGATAACTTGCTGAAGCTGAAAGCAACGATGACGCTTTCCGCCGAAGGCGGCAGCGACCCGGAATATGCGGCGGAAAGCGCGGGCATTCCGCTGACGGACTACCTTTGGGCCATCGAATATGAAAAGCAGCGCGTGGACGTTTTCGGTTATGTCGACGCCCGCGGCTTTTTCGACGCGACCTATGACCTGGCCTGCATGCTGCGGTCCGGGCCTGACACACGTCACCAGCTGCCTTTCTACAAGCTGGTGGTCTGCGATGAATTGCATGACCTCAACGAAGCATCGTTCGGCATCATCGAAGCCCTGTTAAGCCTGGGCATCACCTACTTCGTCGGCGTGGGGGATAAGGACCAGGTCATCTACTCGCACCTGGGCGCGGATGAATCATTCCTGGAACATCGCATCTCCTCCAGCTTTCCGGATTGCGCCAGGTTTCCGCTGACGATGACATACCGCCATGGCCCCCACCTGGCGTACGCCATGGAAGCCTTCAAGCGCAAACCCGTGGATTCCAATCTTCCCGTACGCACGGAGATCCGCGAACCGACGTACGCGGGCGCTCCGGGCGCGTGCGGATCCGAAGTCGTCAAAGCCGTTCTTCAATGGAAGCAGGATGGTAAGTCGCTGGACAGCTGCTGCATCCTGCTGCGCGACGCCCACCAATCCATAGAACTGGAAAATGCGCTCATGAACGCGGGCGTGCAATACCGCACACTGACGATGAACAGCTATCTGCTGCGCGAAGAGATTCTGTTTCTGCGCGGCATGCTCGCCATCGCGCTGGACGATTTCCACCACGTCGCAACGCCCGGCACGCGCGAAGCGATCGTGGAGGCGCTGGCCACGTTTGCGGAGGTTCCCCTGACGCCGCAGGAGCTGGGCGAGGCCAAGACCACGCTATCGAAAGAGCCGTCGGCGTTGAAGCACTTTTTCGATGGGCAGATTCAGCGTGTGGGCAGTGTCGCGGCGCGTACCCGTATCGCGGAGGCGGTGTCGTACCTGCGCGGCCTGTCCGTCGACACGCCCGCCCATGGCGCCCTGGAGAAAGTCCGCGACATCATGGATATGGATAAATTGGCCAGGCGCCTGTATGTCCATCCGTACGAAGCGTCGGTCGTCACCAAGTCCGTCAGCGGGTTCATCACGACCGCCCTGAATTCCGGCAAGACCCTGCGCCAGTTTTCCGAATGGATCGGCGCCGCGGAAGCGTTTGCCGGCGCGCGCCCTGGCAAGAACGCGGTGTTGATGGACTGCATCGGGAACGTCAAGGGCAAGGAATTCGAACACGTCATCCTGCCTTTCATGGACGCCGGCGAATTTCCCAATCCGCTTCGTCAGCTTGAAGAAGAAAAGAACCTGTTCTATGTGGCCGCGACCCGGACGAAATCACGCCTGACCCTGATTGCCTCCGAGGAGCCCGCGTTGCGCAGCGAGTTCCTGGCCCAGCTGCAACTGGGCAGCATCCAGAAGCGGGCCGACACCGCCCTGCGCCGCAATCTGGCGGTGCCTGCCAAGCCCCTGGGCCATCGGGATCTCAAGGTCGCGTACGCCAACAGGGATGTGGTGAAGGCGATGGGGGCTCAATGGGACAAGACACGGAAGGTCTGGTACGTGCCTGCCAACCTGGATCCCGAGCCATTCAGGAACTGGTTCGCCGACCTTCCCTAGGGTTAGCCGCAATTTGCGTGTCTGCGTCTGCCTCGTACCGTACGAGAAATATGTTTATCGTACAAAGTCCGAGGCACATCGATTGGAGCAGCACGTGAAGCAGTAGGTCTAACCCAAGGGGAAGTCGTCATGAAACGTCGCAGTGCGTTGAAGCTGATGGGCGCCGCAGCCGGCCTGAGTCTTACAGGCCGGGGCTGGGCGCAGAACGGGCCCTACCCGTCCCGAGTCATCAAGATCATCGTCTCATCCACACCCGGAAGCGCCACCGATCTTGCGGGGAGGCTGGTCGGTGACCTGCTCTACGCCAGGTACGGCCAGAGCGTGGTGATCGAAAACCGCGCCGGCGCCGGCGGCGTCATCGGCATGCAGGCCGCCGCCGCCTCCAAGCCAGACGGCTACACCCTGACCACCGGCGGCCTGGGCCACAACGTACTGCCGCCCGCGACACTGCGCGGACTGCCCATCGACATCCCCACCGCGCTGCTGCCCATCGCCCAGGTGGCGGAATTCGTCAATGCGCTGGTCGTGCGCGTGGACCATCCCGCCAACACCGTGCCCGAGCTGATCGAGCATCTGCGCGCCAGCAAGCGCAAGCCGTTGTACGGCAGCAATGGCATCGGCAGCTCGTCGCAGATGACGGCCGAGCTCTTTGCCATGCGCACCGGACTGAAGTTCGATCACGTGCCCTACAAGGGCGCGGCCGACGCCCTGGTCGGCACGGCCAACGGTGACCTGGACGTCTGTTTCATGAACCTGCCGCCCACACTGCCCATGGTGGAAGGCAAGCGCCTGAAGGCGCTGGCGGTCACCAGCGCCTATCGGGCCCGACAACTGCCCAACGTGCCGACAATGCAGGAACAGGGCATGGCGGACTTCGACGTGACCAGCTGGCTGGGCATGTACGCACCCGCCCAGGTCGATCGCGCCATCATCGCGCAGTTGTCGGACACCATCGTCACCGGGCTTGCGACACCCGAGTATCAGGCCCGGATCAGCGGCGCCGGGTTCGAACCCAAGCTGCGCAACGCGGCCGAATTCCAGGCTTTCTCGGCCGCGGAGTTCAAGCGCTGGAGCGAGGTGGCCAGGCAGGCGGGAATCGTCGTCGACTACGGCGGCAAGTAAACGGCCAGGGCCGCCCGCAATGGGCGGCCCTGGCCGTAACTGTGCCTCAGGCGCGTGCCTGCCAGACTTCCGGATTGACCATGGCGCGCGGCGTCTGGTTGCCCAGCGCGTCCATCAGGTTGGCTACGGCCAGATCGATCATGGCGCGCCGCGTCTCGTGCGTGGCGCTGCCCACGTGGGCCTGCAGCACCACATTGGGCAGCTCGCACAGCGGGCTGGTGGGCGGCAGCGGCTCCTGCTCCATCACGTCCAGCCCGGCGCCCGCGATGGTGCCGGCGCGCAGCGCCTCGACCAGCGCGGCTTCGTCGATGACCGGCCCGCGCGCGGTGTTGATCAGATAGGCGGATGGCTTCATCAGGCCCAGTTCGCGTTTGCCGACGGAGTGGCGCGTTTCGGCGGACAGCGGAATATGCACGCTGAGCACATCCGACACCTTGAACAACTCATCCCGCTCGACATAGGTGGCCAGGCCTTCGGCCTGCGGATCCTGGCGGCGGTTGTGATAGACCACCTTCATGTCGAAGGCCTGCGCCGCGCGCGCCACCACCCGGCCGATACGGCCCATGCCGAGCAGGCCCAGCGTCTTGCCGCGAATGTCGTGCGTCAACGGGAACGCGCCCTTGGTCCAGGCCCCGCTGCGCACGAAGGCATCGCCCGCCACCAGATTGCGGGCCAGGCACAGCATCAGGCCGATGGTCACGTCCGCCACCGCGCCGTCCAGCACGCCGGGCGTATTGCAGATCAGCACCTTGCGCCGCGTGGCGGCCGCCAGATCGACGTTGTCGAAACCCACCGCGAAGTTTGAACTGACCTGCAGCGCCGGCAAGGCATCCAGCAAGGCCTGATCGACCTTGGTGCGCATGGTGCAGACCATGCCGGCGATCTGCGAACGCAGCTCCGCCGGCAGGGTTTCTGCCGGATTCTGCCCGGTTGGCACATCGACTATCTCGCAACGCGCGGCGAGGCGTTCGCGCAAATCCGCCGGCAGCGGCGCGGATACGATGACTTTGGGCTTTTGATTCATTTACGGCTCCAGAAGGGTCAAGGTTCGATTGCTTCGACATCGGTGGCAAACACCTGCTGCTCACCGGCGTCGACCAGCGCGGGTTCGGCCGGATGGTCCAGATATCGGACGATCAGCCAGAACCCGTCCTGCGGGTTCTCTACGATCTCGGCGAGTGCGCCGCCGGCCATGCGCACGCGCACGCCAGCCTGCAGATCGACGAGGTTGATGGATTTGTTGTCGGCCATGGCTGTGGGCTCCTTCGCGCCGCGGCTAGAGCTCAAGCTGCGAAGACGGCACGCGCACGCGGATGCCGTCCAGGTCCGGGTTCATGATCACCTGACAGGACAGGCGGCTGGTAGCGCAGCGCTCGGGCACCACTTCGAGCAGGGCTTCCTCCGCCATGCCCGGCGGCTCCAGCCGGGCATGCCAGGATGCGTCCACCTGCACATGACAGGTGCCACAGATGGCGCCCCCGCCGCACTCGGCGACGATGCCGTCCAGGCCGTCGCGCCGGGCCGCCTCCATCAGCGACCAGTCGTCGGGAACGTCCAGCACCTGCTCGGCGCCGTCGGGCAACTCAAATATGGCAAAGGGCATGATGCCTCCCCTGGGTTTTGTTCACGCGGTTCATGAGGCTGATTCCGGCGTGCCGATGCGCGGCACGCCCTTGATGAATTCCACCGGGCTGTCGACTGCTTCGATCGCGGCCAGCCGGCCCTGCTGATAGCGCTCCACCATCCACCCCTTGGCGGTGGGCAGCAACACGTCGCGGCAAGGTTCGGCGGGATTGACCAGGCCCGCCATCTGCAGGCGCCGCCCTTGCTGCTCTGACCAGAACGTGGGCGGACGCGGCGCCGGCGGGCTCTTGCCCGCAATGGCAGCCGCCGCCGTGCGCGCCTGCGACAGTGCGTTCTGCACGCTTTCGATGCGGGCATGGCGCTGCAGTTCGCCCCGGAAAGCGCTGGCGCAGTCGCCGATGGCATAGACATCCGGCGCCGAGGTCCGGCAGCACTCGTCCACCACCACGCCATCCAGGCAGATCAGGCCCGCGGCCTCGGCCAGCGCGGTCTCGGCGATGGCGCCGATAGAGACCAGCACCAGGGCCGCGTCCACCGCATTGCCGTCGGCCAGATGGGCGCGCCAGCCGGTAGTCGTGCGCTCCCATCGCGCCACCGCCGCGCCGTGGCGGATCTCGATGCCGGCCTCGCGGTGCAGGTCGCCGATGCGCGTGGCGGTGGGTTCGGACACCTTGCCCGCCATCACGTTGCCGCCCTGCTCCAGCACCAGCACCTCGGCGCCCAGCTTGCGCGCCGAACAGGCGGCCTCCAGCCCAAGGTATCCCGCGCCGACCACCAGCAGCCGGATGCCCGGACCCAACGCCTCGCGCAGCCGGTGCGCGTCGTCCAGGCCGCGCACCGAGTAGACCTGCTCGCCCGTTACCTCTGCGATGCCGCGGGCGCTGGCCCCGGTCGCCAGCACGCAATGCTCATAGCTCACCACCCGGCCGGAGCGGGTGCGCAAGCTATGCGCGGCGGTGTCGATGCCGACCACCGGGTCGCCCGCCACCACCACCACGCGCGATTTCTCGTAGGCGCTATCGGCACGCAACGCGATGCGCTCGGCGCTGGTCCCCCCGGTCAGCAGCGCCTTGGACAGCGGCGGCCGCTCGTAGGGCGCATGCGCCTCCGCGCCGAACAACGCAACGTCGCCCTCGACACCGGCCGCGCGCAGCGCCCAGGCGCACTCCACCCCCGCATGACCCGCGCCGATGATGGCAGTGTGCACCCGCTGCAAACGGGAAGAATTCATGGCGGTCAGGCTCCGAATTTCAATGAAATGTTGGCTCGGCTGGCAACCTGCTTCCAGCGCGCCAGCTCTGTACGGTTCAATTCCGCGAAGGCGGCGGCGTCGGACGGCCGGGGTTCGAAGCCCGCCGCGCTGAGCGTCTCCGCCGACTGAGGCTGCGCCATGCCCTCCTGCAAGGCCGCGCTGAGCTTGCGCACCAGGTCCGGCGGCAGCCCGGCCGGGCCATACAGCCCCAGCCAGCTCGTCACGTCGAAATCCGCCACGCCCTGCTCGGCCATGGTCGGCACCTCCGGCAGCTGCTTGCTGCGATAGCTGCTGGTCACGGCAATCGCCCGGATCGAGCCCTTGCGCACCAGCCCCATCACCGGCGGCAGGTTGCTGAAGCTGAAATCCAGATTGCCGTTGACCACATCCACCAGCATCTCGCCGCTGCCCTTGTAGGGCACGTGGAGCAGATTGGTGCCGGTACGCTGCGCGAAGAACGCGGTGGTCAGATGCACCGACGTACCGATGCCGTTGGACCCATAGTTCAACCCGTCCTTGCTGCGCGCCTGCGCCGCTGCGATCAGGTCGTTGACGCTGCGTATCGGCGAATCCGCCCGCACGATCAGCACATTGATGAACTCGGCCATCTGCCCGATCGGCGTGAAGGCGCGCGACATGTCCAGCGGCAGCCCCGTGACCGTGGCCATCGGCAGCACCATGCCGCCCAGCCCATTGAGCAGCAGCGTGTAGCCGTCCGCCGGCGCCGTCGCCACCTGCTGGCTGCCGATCATGCCGTTGGCGCCGGGGCGGTTCTCCACCACCACCGGCTGGCCGAACTTGCGGGTAAGGATCTCCCCCGCCAGACGCCCCGCCACGTCGGTCACGCCGCCCGGCGGATAGGGCACGATCAGGCGCAGCGGCTTGGAGGGAAAGGCCCCGTCGGCGGCCCGCGACATCCCGGCCGTCGCCATCGCGACACCCCCGGCGATGGCTTTCAATACAGTACGTCTATGCATGCTGCGACTCCAGGTATGGACGAGCCTCGCCCTGCCGGCGGACTAGCCCCGAGTGGAAAGAAAACCATCGAACCGCGAAAGATCGGGCGCTAGAAGAAGATCGTGAGCGCCTTGGAAAGCAGGACGTTCTGGTCCAGGTGAATCTCCCGCGACAGAATCGTCCAGCGTCCGTCACGGCGGCGCAGCACATCCTCGCGCTTGCCGACGAACAGATTGACCTCGGCCTGCAGCCGGTTCTGATAGATCAGAAAGCGCGAGCGCACCCGCACCCGCTCGCCGCCGCCCTCGTCCGGCGCCACATCCAGCACCCGGATGTTGGTCACCAGATGCGACACCCGCGAGGCCGGTTCCTCGGCCCAGTGAATGCCGGTCTTGATCTGCGCCACCCGCTGGCGCAGCGTATCGATGCCCTCGTCGAACCACGCGGCATCCTGCTTGCCGGAGTATTCCTGCGCCATGGCGTCGCGCCGCACATTGCGCGTCAGCGGCATGCGATAGGCGATGTCCTCGTCCAGCAAGCCCAGCCAGGTCTCGAAGTCGCGGTGGTCCAGCAGATCGGCCTCGTAGTGCAGAAAACGCTGCACCTGCCACCAGACCTGCATGTCATCCACGCTGGCATCCTGCGCCACCGCCGGCGCATTTTCGATGGTCGCGTTCATGCGGCTTTCTCCTCGGCACGCACGGAGCCCGCCATCAGCTGGTCCCACGACAAGCCGTTCATGAATTGCGCCCAGCGCCGGTAATAGATGCGCGCATTCTCTTCCGTGTATTCGCCATTGACGGAACAGCCCGGGATCTCGGGCACGGCTTGCGCATGGCCCACGCCCATCTGGTAGTTGAAATAGAGCTCGCGCGAGACGGCGCCCATGCTGGCCTCGGTGGCCCCCGTCCAGTTCTCCATGTCGTCCGACTCGGTCATGCCGCCCGGCCCCGAATAGCGCAGGAAATAGTGGCGCGCCGCTTCCTTGACGGCCTCGGGCGCGTCCTTGTCCACCAGATACATGCGCCACATCTCCATCTCGGTCGCGCTGATGGGATGGAACACCGCCAGCGTGCGCGGCTGGCGCCCGTGAAACGACATATTCGGAAAAATCGTGCCCACGCTGAGCTGCACCCGCATGGCCGAACCCAGCGTGCGTTCGCGCTGCTCGTGGATCTGGCGGAAGTAGGCCTCCACCTCCGGATAGCGCGCGTACTGCGGCGCATAAGGCCCTTCTTCATAGAACGGCAGCCGGCCCAGCAGCCCGTGCCCCAGCTCCGGAAAACAGATCGCCGACCGCGTCGCGGAAGGATCGCGCCTGCCCTTGCCGCCGCCCGGCCCGATACCAACGATATCCACCGAGCGATGGCTGATGTCGTGGTACAGGTCTCCGATGAAA
>RCUK01001790.1_pt1 | contig 12731 bp, 10 predicted proteins | sample 2166381 | NCBI WGS metagenome assembly RCUK01 (sample SAMN09932809, study PRJNA488358) | compost metagenome | isolation source: compost soil in an enriched community | place: Germany: Experimental Botanical Garden
CTCTTGAGCAAACTCTGTGATCCCCTTCACGCTTCACGGCCACAAGCCGCCAAACTAGGAAATTTTCCTAATCCCCCTAGGCATGGCTCTCACGCCATCCACAGCCCGCCTCTTTACAGTCGACCTACCTGATGTAGTTACCCGGCACGCCATGGTGCGTTCGGGCATGGGTTCAATCGACAGGGGAGCGCTCTGCAGTTCGCCCTCTTCCTGTCGCCCTTCCCGTGGCGTGACCTCCCATAACAGATTGAACGAGTTCAATACACAAATGAGGAACGCGGCGGGAATAGCGTCTATCTCGCAGAGGATGAACGAAGATGTTTAAACTGCTCGAACAGGTCCGGATCCCCACCCTGGACCTGCCGGTCGAAGCCCGGCGCAAGCTCTGGTTCAAGCCATTCATGCAATCTTATCTGGTTGTATTCATTGGCTATCTGACCATGTATCTGATCCGCAAGAACTTCAACATCGCCCAGAACGACATGATCCAGGAGTACGGTCTCTCCATGACCGAGCTCGGCATGATAGGCCTTGGCTTCTCCATCACCTACGGGGTGGGCAAGACGGTCGTCTCCTACTATGCCGACGGCAAGAACACCAAGCAGTTCCTGCCGCTGATGCTGATCCTCTCCGCCCTCTGCATGCTGGGCTTCAGTGCCAGCATGGGGGGCACGGGTTTTAGCCTCTACTTCATGATCTTCTTCTATGCCCTGAGCGGCTTCTTCCAGAGCTGTGGTGGCTCTTGCAGCTACTCCACCATCACCAAGTGGACCCCCCGCAACAAGCGCGGCACCTACCTCGGCATGTGGAACCTCTCCCACAACGTGGGCGGCGCCGGTGCGGCCGGTGTGGCGCTGTTCGGTGCCAACTACCTGTTCGATGGCAACGTGCTCGGCATGTTCATCTTCCCGTCCATGATCGCGCTGGTGGTCGGCTTTATCGGCCTGCGTTTTGGCAGCGACTCGCCGGAAGCCTATGGTCTGGGCAAGGTAGAGGAGCTGTTTGACGAAGTCGCGAGCGAAGAGGACATCGCCACCGAAGAGCAGAAGTTGACCAAGGGTCAGATCTTCGTGAAGTACGTGCTGATGAACAAGGTGATCTGGCTGCTCTGCTTTGCCAACATCTTCCTCTACGTGGTGCGCATCGGCATCGACCAGTGGTCCACCGTCTACGCCCACCAGGAGCTCGGCTTCTCCAAGGAAGTCGCCATCCAGGGCTTCACCTTCTTCGAAGTGGGCGCCCTGGTCGGCACCCTGATGTGGGGCTACCTCTCGGATCTGGCGAACGGTCGCCGTGGTCTGGTGGCCTGCGTGGCACTGGCGCTCATCATCGCCACCCTGGGGCTCTACCAGCACGCCACCACCCAGTTCATGTTCCTGGGCTCCCTGTTCCTGCTGGGCTTCCTGGTGTTCGGTCCTCAATTGCTGATCGGCGTGGCCGCCGTGGGCTTCGTGCCGAAACAGGGCATTAGCGTGGCCGATGGCGTCAAGGGCACCTTTGCCTACCTCATCGGTGACAGCTTCGCCAAGCTGGGTCTGGGCATGATAGCCGACGGCACCCCCATCTTCGGCCTGACCGGCTGGACCGGCACCTTCGCGGCGCTGGACATGGCCGCCGCCGCCTGCCTGGTGCTGATGGCCTGCGTGGCCGTGGCCGAGGAGCGCAAGATACGCCGTATCAAGCGCGAGTTGAAAGCCGCCGAGCTGGCCACCCAGTCCGCCTGAACCCGCGTTAACTGAATGCAACCGGCCCCGCCTTCTGGTGGGGCCGGTTTTTTATTGTCGCCCCAATCAGCAACAGATGAATCCATACTCTTGCCATCCCCTGTGCACGCAGGCACCACAGGGCGGCCAAGATCCCACTTTCACCCCGCACCTTTGGCAAACCCGCGCGCTTGGCGCTATCTTGTGGCCCCATCCCCACTTGCCTAGAGAGCCCATGAAGATCCTCGCCGTCACCGCCTGCCCCACCGGCATAGCCCACACCTACATGGCCGCCGAGGCGCTGCAAAACGCCGCCGACAAGCTGGGACTGAAGATCAAGGTGGAGACCCAGGGCGCCATGGGACTGGAGAACGTGCTGACCGCCCGGGACATCGCCAGCGCGGATCTGGTGCTCATCGCCTCCGACATCGAGATAGAGCAGAAGGAGCGCTTCCTCGGCTGCACAGTGCGCCAGGTATCCCTGGAGTCCGTGCTGCTGGACGCCGCCGCCGTGCTCAAAGCCGCCACCCCCGGCGCCTGAATGCTCCGCCGCGAGCTCACCTTCTGCTGCCACCAGGGCTTGACCATCACCCAGGCCAAGCAGCTCTGTCGACTGGCCGGGCTGTTCAAATCCCAGATCCTCTTCATCAACATCAGCCGTCGCCAGCGGGCAGAGGCGAGCAGCCAGCTAGCCCTGCTCACCCTGGCCACCCAGCCCGGGGATCTCTGCCAGCTGCTGATCGAAGGGCTGGATGCGGAGCTGGCCCACATGGCCTTCACCTGCTGGTGCGTGGAGCTGGGCCAGCCGCTGGGGCGCCCCGCCACCTCGGCCCGGGCCGAGCAGCGCCTGGCCGCCGCCCTGCCCGACTACGGCTTTTCCCTCGCCCAGCTCGGCCACAGCTCGGCGCCCCTCGACAAGGCGCTGGCGTTGCAGGTCCTGGTGGATCTGCTGCCAGGGGAGCGGGTGCGTGACAGAGCCGCGCTGGAGCAGGCCATAGCAGCGCGGGAACAACTCGCCGCCACCATCATCCGGCCAGGGCTGGCCATGCCCCATGTGATCTGCCCCGCCATCACCAAACCCGCCCTCTCGCTGCTTGGCTGCGATGAGCCCATCGACTGGGGATCGGCGCTCGGGCCTGTGCAGACCATCATATTGCTGGCCATTCCGGCCGCTCTGGCCCCCGAGCAGTTGCGCCCCCTCACCCGGCTGGCCCGCGCCCTGATGGACGAGGTGGTCAGCACGGCGCTGCTGCACGCAAGCTCGGCCCCCGCCCGTCAGGCCATCGTCATCGACAGCCTGCTGAGCTGAATCTCCCAGCCCCCTCTCCCTGCGAAGGGGGGCTGGGAGCGGGTCTGCCGTGCCCTTTACCTCCATGCCCCTATGACCCAAGGCGGGCGCCTCCGTGATACACTCCGGCATCCCCTGTTTTTGGTATGCATGCGATGAAACCTGCCCGTCCCCGCCTCTCCCTTTCCGGCCGCCCCAGCGCCGCTGGCCGCCCCACACAGGATGAGGCCCACAAGCCCGGCCTTGCCCGCTCACGGGCCGGTACCCGGCAGGCGGGCGACGCCAGAGTGGCGGGGCAAAAACCAGAGGTGGCACCGGCAGATCGCAAGCTCTTGCTGCTGAACAAGCCCTACATGGTGCTCTGCCAGTTCACCGACGAGGCGGGGCGCGAAACCCTCAAGGATTACATCAAAGAGCCCGGCATCTATGCCGCAGGTCGGCTCGACCGCGACAGCGAGGGGCTCTTGCTGCTCACCAACGACGGCAAGCTGCAGGCGCGCCTCACCCAGCCGGGGGAGAAGACCCCCAAGACCTACTGGGTGCAGGTGGAAGGCATACCGAACGAAGAGAAACTGACCGCCCTGCGCGCCGGAGTCGAGCTCAACGACGGCATGACACTGCCCGCCGGGGCGCGGATTATGGACGAACCCGAGCTGTGGCCGCGCAATCCGCCCATACGGATGCGCAAGGAGATCCCCACCAGCTGGCTGGAGATAAAAATTGTGGAGGGGCGCAACCGCCAGGTAAGGCGGATGACGGCCCATATAGGCCACCCCACCCTTCGCCTCATTCGCTACGCCATCGGTGACTGGACCCTCGACGGTCTGGCACCCGGCCAGAGCCACAGCCTGCCCGCCCCCGAGCTGGCACCGGCCAGGCGCCAGCCGTCATCACCCCGAGCGAGTGGCAGCGCAGCCAAACCGGCAGGCGAAGCCCCGCGCCGGGCGAGCCAGCCCCAGCAACGGGACAAGCCGCGCGGCACGGGCAAACCCGGATCACCCACGGCGGGCGAGAACAAACCCCGCAGCAGCGGCCGGGGCACGGCCCGCCGACCCGCCCGTCATCCCGGCGACAAGGAGTCATCATGATCGAACACCCGCCCCTGCAGAGTCGCCTGACGGTGGCCGCCCTGGTGCACTGGCAGGGTCGCTTCCTGCTGGTGGAAGAGGAGATCAAGGGGCAGCGCCGCTTCAACCAGCCCGCCGGCCACGTGGAGCCGGGGGAAAACCTGATTGAGGCGGCCTGCCGCGAGCTGAAAGAGGAGACGGGGCTGACCGCAACCCCCAGCGCCTGGCTCGGGGTCTATCTGTTCAAACCGGCGGACAGCGAGGCCACCTTCGTGCGCACCGCCGTCATCTTCGACCTTGAAAAGGCGCCGGGTCAGCACCATCCAGAGGATCCCGACGGCGATGTGCTGGCCTGCCACTGGCTCACCCTGGAGGAGATAGCCGAGTGCAAACCGGCCCTGCGCAGCCCTCTGGTGTGGCAGTGCATCCAGGATTATCTGGGGGGCACCCGCCTGCCCCTGTCGGCGCTCAAGGCCTTTATCTGAGAACCTGTCCACGATCTTACTGCGAGGCCGTGATCAAGGCTCATGTGCTGCTCGCTTGTTTGTAATCAGGAAAGCTCATGTGTATTTACACACTCCGGTTCCTGCGCTGCTCTTTACCGAGCTTCCGACCTCTCGTGACAGCTCCTGAACAGGCCATTTAGGATCATTTGGCACCATTTATTTCATCATGGTGCCGACAAACAGAAAAACGATTTCCCGCCGCCGGGCTCCCGAGGGGAACGACGGCAGGGAGATGTGACCGGGGGCGCAAAACTCTGGTAGAATACGCCCCGTTTAAACGAACTGGTAACTTCGACTAATGACAGACAACAGCCAAATCAAGGTGATCGTCGGCATGTCCGGCGGCGTGGATTCTTCCGTCTCGGCCTACCTGCTCCAGCAGCAGGGTTATCAGGTCGAAGGCTTGTTCATGAAGAACTGGGAAGAAGACGACACGGACGAGTACTGCTCCGCCTCCCAGGATTTGGCTGATGCCAAGGCCGTCTGCGACAAGCTGGGCATGAAGCTGCACACCATCAACTTCGCCGCCGAGTACTGGGACAACGTGTTCGAGCACTTCCTGGAAGAGTACAAGGCGGGGCGCACGCCGAACCCGGATATCCTGTGCAACAAGGAGATCAAGTTCAAGGCGTTCCTCGAGTTTGCCGCCGAAGAGCTGGGTGCCACCTACATCGCCACCGGCCACTATGTGCGCCGTGACGACAGCACCGGCCGCCCGCGTCTGCTCCGTGGTCTGGACACCAACAAGGATCAGAGCTACTTCCTCTACACCCTGAGCGAAGCCCAGGTGGGTCAGAGCCTGTTCCCGGTCGGGGATCTGGAGAAGCCCGAGGTGCGCCGCATCGCCGAGCAGCTCGAGCTCATCACCGCCAAGAAGAAGGACTCCACCGGTATCTGCTTCATCGGTGAGCGCAAGTTCAAGGACTTCCTGGCCAAGTTCCTGCCCGCCCAGCCCGGCCCCATCGAAACCGTGGATGGCAAGGTGATCGGCGAGCACCAGGGCCTGATGTATCACACCCTGGGCCAGCGCAAGGGGCTCGGCATCGGCGGCATGAAGGATGCGACCGAAGAGGCCTGGTACGTGGTGGACAAAGAGGTGGAGCGCAACACCCTGGTAGTGGCGCAAGGGGAGCATCCCCGCCTCTACTCCGATGGCCTGATCGCGAGCCAATTGCACTGGGTGGATCGCACCCCGATCCGGGCGCCGCTTCGCTGCACCGTCAAGACCCGTTACCGCCAGCAGGACATCCCCTGCCTCATCCAGCCCATCGACGATGAGACCATCAGGGTCATCTTCGACGAGAAACAGGCTGCGGTGACCCCGGGCCAGTCCGCCGTCTTCTATGACGGGGAAGTCTGCCTGGGCGGCGGCATCATAGAACAGCGTTTCAGCCATCCGGTTTGAATCCTTAACAGAAGGCAGCAGACGTGAGCGACAAATTCCAAGACAGAACCATGGCTTTCGCCGGCATCTGCCAGGCGGCCTATCTGGTGCAAAAAGTGGCCCGTGACGGCAACTGCGACGAGGCCTCCCTGCGCGAGAGCCTGCAAAGCGTGCTGGTGACCAATCCCAAGCAGCCCCTGGAAGTGTTCGGCAGCCACCTCGCCATCCGCGACGGCTACCGCGCCCTGGTGGAGCAGCTGGGGGCCGACGGCAGCCAGAAGAACGCCGAGCTGACCCGCTACGTGGTGAGCCTGATTGCGCTGGAGCGCAAGCTGGCCAAGCGCAAGGACATTCTCAACATGCTGGGGGAGCGGATCGGACAGATCGGCCGCCAGCAACAGCATTTCGATCTGCTCGACGAGCAGATCCTGGCCAACATGGCGAGCATCTACAGCGATCTCATCAGCCCCATAGGGCCGCGCATCCAGGTAGCGGGCACCCCGCTGTTCCTGCAGCAGCCCCTGGTGCAGCACAAGGTGCGCGCCCTGCTGCTGGCAGGCATCCGTGCCGCCGTGCTGTGGCGCCAGCTTGGCGGCAGCCGTACCCAGATCATCTTCGCTCGCAAGAAGATGGTGGAACTGGCCAAACGTTTTTAAGAATCGGCTCGAGCTCAGTCGTGAGAGACCGGAAGCAAGGTGAAGCGCAGCGCAGGTACCGGAGTTTATGTCGATAAATGAGCACTCTCGGTTACCAACAAGCGAGCAGCACATGAGCCTTGATAACGGCCTCGCAACAGGAGCGCGAGTTGATGAGAATCCCCCACACCAATCATCAGGAGTTCACCCCATGGAGCTGTCCGCGCTGACTGCTGTTTCCCCGATTGACGGTCGTTATGGCGACAAGGCCGATGCCCTGCGTCCCATCTTCTCCGAATTCGGTCTGCTGCGTTTTCGCGTCGAAGTCGAGGTGCGCTGGTTGCAAAAACTGGCCAGCCACGCCGGGATCCCGGAAGTCCCTGCCCTGAGTGCGGCCGCCAATGCCGTGCTGGACGGCATAGTCCTGAACTTCAACGAAGCGGACGCCGCGCGCATCAAGCAGATAGAGCGCACCACCAACCATGATGTGAAAGCGGTGGAGTACTTCCTCAAAGAGAAGGTGGAAGTGAACCCTGAGCTGGCCGCCGTCAGCGAATTCATCCACTTCGCCTGCACCTCGGAAGACATCAACAACAACTCCCACGGCCTTATGCTGAAAACCGCCCGCGACCAGGTCATCAAGCCTTACTGCGAGAAGCTCATCAGCGAGCTCAAGCGCCTGGCCCATGAGTACCGCGACATGCCGCTGCTGTCACGCACCCACGGCCAGCCCGCCACCCCGAGCACCATGGGCAAGGAGATGGCCAACGTCGCCTATCGCCTGGAGCGCCAGTACAAGCAGATCATGGCGGTGGAGATCCTCGGCAAGATCAACGGCGCCGTGGGCAACTACAACGCCCACGTGAGCGCTTACCCTGAAGTGGACTGGCACCAGTTCTCCGAGGAGTTCGTGACTTCCCTCGGCCTGACCTGGAACCCCTACACCACCCAGATCGAGCCCCACGACTACATCGCCGAACTGTTCGACGCCATGGCCCGCTTCAACACCATCCTCATCGACTTCGACCGCGATGTGTGGGGCTACATCTCCCTGGGTCACTTCAAGCAGCGCACTATCGCGGGCGAGATCGGCTCCTCCACCATGCCGCACAAGGTCAACCCCATCGACTTCGAAAACTCCGAAGGCAACCTGGGTCTGGCCAACGCCGTGTTCCAGCACCTGGCGAGCAAACTGCCCATCTCCCGCTGGCAGCGTGATCTGACCGACAGCACAGTGCTGCGCAACCTGGGGGTGGCCGTGGGTTACTCCCTGATTGCCTATCAGGCGACCCTCAAGGGCATCTCCAAGCTGGAAGCGAACAGCGATGCCATGGCCGCCGATCTGGACGCCAACTGGGAAGTGCTGGCCGAGCCCATCCAGACAGTGATGCGCCGCTACGGCATCGAGAAGCCCTACGAGAAGCTCAAAGAGTTGACCCGTGGTCGCCGCGTGGATGCCGAAGGCATGCGCACCTTCATCGACACCCTGGAACTGCCCGAGGCCGTCAAGGTCGAACTGAAGAAGCTGACCCCGGCCAACTACCTCGGTCAGGCCCAGCGCCTGGTCGATCTGCTGAAGTAAGCGGCTAAACCGAACCGGCGGGGGCTCTGTCATGACGGCAGGGCCCCCGTTGATTTTGGCCCATTCGATAGCGTCATAGGCCATCGGGCCATTTCAGAGCCCTTGCCCAAGCCAAGTTTGGGCAAGATCTCTCACAAGATACGAGAAGCACCATGTACGAACTCAATCTGGATATTGCCCACTTCCTCGAGCATTACTGGCAGAAGCGCCCGCTCCTCATCAAGGGCGGCTTCAAAGACTTTCAGGATCCCATCAGCCCGGACGAGCTGGCGGGCCTGGCCATGGAGGAGGTCATCGAATCCCGCCTGGTGACCCGTTTCGACGGCAAGTGGGAGGCTGCCCACGGCCCCTTCGAGTCTTACGATCACCTGGGGGAAGAGAACTGGACTGTGCTGGTGCAGGCCTGCAACCACTGGGCCCCCGAGGTGCACGAGCTGGCGCTGCCGTTCCAGTTCATCCCGGGCTGGCGCTTTGACGATGTGATGGTGAGCTTCTCCACCCCTCACGGCGGTGTCGGCCCCCACATCGACAACTACGATGTCTTCATCACCCAGGGCCAGGGCAAGCGTCACTGGCGGGTCGGCGATGCCAATCCCCTCAACGAGTTTGCCGCCCACGCCGCCCTGCTGCACTGCGAGCCGTTCGAGGCGATCATCGACGTCATCATGGAGCCGGGCGACATCCTCTACATTCCGCCTGGATTCCCCCACGAGGGCTACGCCATCGAGCCCTCCCTGAACTTCTCGGTCGGTTTCCGGGCACCGGACGCCAAGGCGCTCATCTCGTCGTTTGCCGATCACCTGATCGACAACGATCTGCGCACCGAGCGTTACGGCGACCCGGATCTCAAGCCCCGCGCCCGTCACGGCGAGATCCAGCCCCATGAGCTGCACCGCCTGCGGGAGCTGATGCAACAGGCCCTGGATGACGAGACCCTGTTCAAGGAGTGGTTCGGCACCATGATCTCCGAGGCCAAGCACGATCTGGACGTGAGCCCCATGGAGCCTGACTACAGCGCCGAGGAAGTGGCCGATCTGCTGACCCAGGGCGAGCCCGCCATCAAGGTGCCGGGCCTGCGCTCTGTCTGGTTCAGCGGCGAGAGCCGTAGCTGCTACATCGACGGCGAGGCCTGGACCCTGCCGAGCGAAGATGCGGCCGCCATTTCGCTCTTGTGCGACAAGGACATCATCACCCAGGCCGACATGGTGGAGCTCGCCGATCAGGCCGGCTTCCTGCAGCTGCTGACCCGTCTCATCAACCGCGGTTACTGGTTCTTCGGCTAAGCCTGCGCAACAGGCGCGCCGCCTGCCCGGGCGGCGCACCTGGTCGGACGCTGACGCCTCTCCTGCGTTGTTGCAGCCCAATGACTACACTGGGTGACGGCCAGAGGGGGAAAGGGGCCCAGGTTCCCTCGCTGGCGGTCTCATCCCTTGTTGGTCATTTAACTACATGGGATCAGGCCATCGAGGGGGCGAGAAATGGGAACCAAATGGCCTCACTCGCGGAAAATCAATTATTTTAGCCCCTAAAATCAGCTGTGAGCGAAAACGTTATCTTTCAAATTGAGGCGTTTTTAGCTCAAAACGTTGTTTCTGGATCATAAAAAGTATCCAAAAACTGGTGTATATTGCACGGCGGAAACTCCTTAACCATGAAGACTGACATGAAAAAGACCAAAATCGTCTGCACCATAGGTCCCAAGACCGAATCCAAAGAAATGCTCGGCAAGATGCTCGACGCCGGCATGAACGTCATGCGCCTGAACTTCTCTCACGGTGATTACGAAGAGCACGGCACCCGTATCCGCAACCTGCGTGAAGTGATGGCCGAGACCGGCAAGCACGCAGCCATCCTGCTGGATACCAAGGGTCCGGAAATCCGTACCATGAAGCTGGAAGGTGGCAACGATGTCTCTCTGGTCGCCGGCCAGACCTTCACCTTCACCACCGACCAGACAGTGGTTGGCAACAAGGACAAAGTCGCCGTGACCTACGCCGGCTTCGCCAACGACCTGCGCGTCGGCAACCGCATCCTGGTGGATGACGGCCTGATCGGTCTGGACGTCATCGAAATCACCGAGCGCGAAGTCATCTGCAAGGTGCTGAACAACGGTGATCTGGGCGAGAACAAGGGCGTCAACCTGCCGGGCGTCTCCATCAAGCTGCCGGCCCTGGCCGAGAAAGACAAGCGTGACCTCATCTTCGGTTGCGAGCAGGGCGTGGACTTCGTTGCCGCCTCCTTCATCCGCAAGAAAGAAGACGTGCTGGAAATCCGTGAGCACCTGAAGGCCCACGGTGGCGAGAACATCCAGATCATCTCCAAGATCGAAAACCAGGAAGGCCTGGACAACTTCGACGACATCCTGGCTGTCTCCGACGGCATCATGGTTGCTCGTGGCGACATGGGTGTGGAAATTCCGGTTGAAGAAGTGATCTTCGCCCAGAAGATGATCATCACCAAGTGCAACAAGGCACGTAAAGTGGTCATCACCGCCACCCAGATGCTGGATTCCATGATCAAGAACCCGCGTCCGACCCGCGCCGAAGCCGGTGACGTGGCGAACGCCATCCTGGATGGTACCGACGCCGTCATGCTGTCTGGCGAATCCGCCAAGGGCAAGTACCCGCTGGAAGCCGTGACCATCATGGCCACCATCTGCGAGCGTACCGACGCCGTGATGCCGTCCAACCTGTCTGCTGCCAACGACAGCAACAAGCTGCGCATCACCGAAGCCGTGTGCAAGGGTGCGGTCGAGACCTCCGAGAAGCTGGATGCCCCGCTGATCGTGGTTGCCACCGAAGGCGGCAAGTCTGCCAAGGCCATTCGCAAGTACTTCCCGAAAGCCTGGATCCTGGCCATCACCACCAACAAGAAAACTGCTGCCCAGCTGGTCCTGACCAAGGGTGTGGTTGCTCACGTGGTTGACAGCATCGCCTCTACCGACGATTTCTATCGCATCGGCAAAGAAGCGGCACTGCAAAGCGGCATGGGCCTGAAGGGTGACGTGGTCGTCATGGTCTCCGGTGCCCTGGTACCGAGCGGTACCACCAACACCGCCTCCGTTCACGTACTCTAATCAGTCTTGAACCGATAAAACGGCGCCTTGGGGCGCCGTTTTTTTTATCTCTCCCCCCTGCTGCCTCTCTCGCGCCGGTGCTAGAATCCACGCGGATTTCCCCCCAGTGGGAAACCTCCCGAATCTCGCATAATCACCCGGACGTTTTATGCCCTCAATACAGTTCAGAAGAGCCTCGGCCACCCTGTTGCCGCTGCTCTGTTTACTCATCAGCCTCTGCGCCCCCCAAGCCATGGCGCAGGATCTGCCCCAGCGCGCCACGGTACAGCGGGCGCTCGATGCCCTCGGCAAGTCAGAGACCCTGACCGTCAGCCAGCAGGCGGATCAGAAGTTGCTGACCGATACCTTAGCCCTGCTCGACAGCATCGAGAAGGAGCAGGCCAAGGCCAAGGCGCTGACACAGCGGGTACGCTCCCTGCCCGGCGAAATGAAAGAGATAGGCGCCAAGATAGACTCCCTGGCCCAGGACAAGGGTCCTGAGCAGCTCAAGAGTGAATACGCCAGCATGAGCCTGGCGGAGCTGGAGAGCCGTCAGCCGGAAGTGCTGGCCAACATGCAGGATGCCCAGGAGGCCCTCGGCACCATAGGCAGCCAGATCACCAGCCTGCAAACCCTGCCGGAGCGGGCCCAGGCCAACATGAGCCGCGCCTATCAACGCAGCCAGGAGATCCGCACTCGCCTGAACTCCGGGGACGGCGTGAGCAGCGCCGAGAAGATGAAGCTCAATACCGAGCTGGCGTTGCTGGACCTGCAACTGGCCAACCTGCAAAAGGATCTGGACAACCGCACCAGCATGCAGGATCTGGCGGTCAAGCAGCGCGACTACCAGAGTGCGCGCCTCGCTCATGAGGAGCAAAAACTGCAGGCCCTGCAGGAGCAGAGCAGCGCCAAGCGCCTCGGCGACACCGAGAAGGCCGCCGAGCAGACCGGCGAGCTGGTCGCCACCCAGGACAACCCGCTGGTGCAAAAAGAGCAGGAGATCAACCACCAGCTCAGCCAGCAGCTCATCAGCGCCACCACCAACCTCAACCTGCTCGCACAGAAAAACCTGCAGGCCAAGAGCTGGCTGGAGCGCGGCACCCAGACCGAGCGCAACCTGAACGAACAGGTGCAGATGCTCAAGGGCAACCTGCTGCTGTCACGCATCCTCTATCAGCTCTACCAGCAGCTGGAGGCCGCCCCCTCCACCCTGGTGAAGAACCTGGAAGAGCAGATAGCCGACCTGCACCTGGCCCAGTTTGAACTGAGCCAGCAACGGGATCAGCTGTTCCAGAAGGGCCAGTATCTGGACAACCTGATCGCCAACAGCAGGGAGACCGTCAGCGAAGAGGACAAGGCGAACCTGGTCAAGCTGATCGACACCCGCATCAGCCTGCTGGATCAGCTCAACCGCCAGATGGATGCCCAGCTGACCAACGCCATCAGCCTGCAGCTCACCCAGCAGCAGCTGACGCGCATCTATGCCTCCATCGAATTCACCCTGCAACAGC
>RCUK01001794.1_pt1 | contig 12716 bp, 7 predicted proteins | sample 2166381 | NCBI WGS metagenome assembly RCUK01 (sample SAMN09932809, study PRJNA488358) | compost metagenome | isolation source: compost soil in an enriched community | place: Germany: Experimental Botanical Garden
GGCATCCCTCGCGCCAGCAGATGGTCCACCAACCGACGCTGCGGAAAGCTCAACGCCTCCTGCCGCGTACACAGGTACATCCGGCGTGACGCCCACGCATCGGTGAGGTTGATGAAGCGCAGCTTCATCTCCTTGCGGTAGGTCACCGCCGCCCCCTCGGGCAGGATGCCCACGCCCATTCCCGCTTCGATCATCCGGCACACGGCCTCGAAGCTCTTCACGCGCACACGCAGGCGCAGCACCTTGCGCGCGCTCATCGCGGCGTCTTCCATGGTGCGGGAGATGGCCGAGTCGTCTTCGAGCCCCACGAAGTCGAAGTCGAGCAGTTCTTCGAACGACACCTCGCGCCCGCGCCACGGATGCTTCTGGCGCACGATGGCCACGAGCCGGTCGGTGCGGTACGGAATGAAGTGCAGCGCCGGGTCGACCGCCTCGCTGGTGATCACGCCCACGTCGGCCTGGCGGTCGCGAATCGCCTGCACGATGTAGACGCTGCGGTGCTCTTCCACGCTCACGCGGATCTCGGGGTAGCGCAGCCGAAAGCTCGCCACGTCGTCGGGCAGGAACTGGCCCATGGCCGACGCGTTGGCGTGCAGCCGCACGCGGCCGGTGGCGCCCTGCGCGTAGTCCGACAGGTCGGCGCGCATGCGGTCCACGTCGCGCAGGATCTGGCGCGCATGCATGGCCAGCGACTCGCCCGCGCCCGTGGGCGTCACGCCCTTCGAGGTGCGGTTGAGCAGCCCCACGCCGAGCTGGCTCTCGAGGATGGCCAGGCGCCGGCTCGCGGCCGACAGCACCATGTGGCTCTCGGCGGCCGCCTTGGACAGGCTGCCGTGCTCAATGGCGCGCAGGAACAGCGCCAGCGAATCCAGGTCGGGTCTCATCGGGTCCTCGGTCGATCGGGCGGACATTGTCGGGCCTGCGCGGTTGCGGGCGCACAGCCGAAGGCCTTTCGGCGAATCGACGGCGGCGGCGATGGTTCTTCCGGAATGCGGGTTTCCCCGTCGAAACGAAGAAGCACTTTCGGGCCGGGGTGCGAAAGAATCGTCGCTGTCTCGGCGGCAACCCCGGCGAGGCGTTTCGCGGGCCGGCCCTCTACCGGGGCCACGCCCGCATTCCACGAGTCCTACCCGGAGTCTTTTTCTCTCATGGCAACCCACGAACTCGCCAGCGTTGCGCTGGACGACAAATACACGGCCACCGAAGGCCGGATCTACCTGAGCGGCATCCAGGCGCTGGTGCGCCTCATGCTCGTGCAGAAATGGCGCGACCAGCAGGCCGGCCTGAACACCGCGGGCTTTGTCTCGGGCTACCGCGGCTCGCCGCTCGGCGGCCTGGACGAAGCGCTGTGGAAAGCCCAGCCGCAGCTCGAAGCCAACGCCGTCAAGTTCCTGCCCGGCGTGAACGAAGAGCTGGCCGCCACCGCCGTGTGGGGCACGCAGCAGGTGCACCTGACCGGCGAGAGCGCGGTCGATGGCGTGTTCGCCATGTGGTACGGCAAGGCGCCCGGCGTGGACCGCTGCGGCGACGTGTTCAAGCACATGAGCCACGCGGGCACGTCGCCCAAGGGCGGCATCCTGCTGGTGGCGGGCGACGACCACGGCGCGTCGTCGTCCACCCTGCCCAACCAGAGCGACCACCTGTTCGCCGCCTCGATGATCCCCATGCTCTACCCGCAGAGCGTGGAGGAATACATCGAGCTGGGCCTGCACGGCTTTGCGATGTCGCGCTTTGCCGGCCTGCCGGTGGGCTTCAAGGCGCTGGCGGACACGGTGGAGTCGTCGGGCTCCATTGCCGCCGGCGCGCTCGACGTGCACACGCGCCTGCCGAAGGACTTCGCGTTCCCGCCCGGCGGCGTGCATGCGCGGCTGTCGACCGACACGCTCGGCGTACAGGCGCGCAAGCAGGAGGCGCTGATGCAGGACTACAAGATCTACGCCGCCATCGCCTACGCGCGCGAGAACCGCCTGAACCGCGTGACCATCGATTCGCCCCAGGCGCGGCTGGGCATCGTGGCCTCGGGCAAGTCGTACCGCGACGTGCTCGAAGCGCTGGAAGAACTGGGCATCGACGCCGACGAGGCCGCGCGCATCGGCATCCGGCTGTTCAAGGTGTCGATGCCCTGGCCGCTGGAGCCCGACTCGATCCGCGAGTTTGCCGACGGGCTCGAAGAAATTTTGGTGGTCGAAGAGAAGCGCCAGATCGTCGAGTACCAGCTCAAGGAGCACCTGTACAACTGGCGCGAGAACGTGCGCCCGCGCGTCATCGGCAAGTTCGACGAACAAGGCGAATGGGGCGCGCACCCGCGCGGCCAGTGGCTGCTGCCGGCCACGGCCGACTTCTCGGTGGCGCAGATCGCGCGCGTCATCGCCGGGCGCGTGGCGCGCTTTCACACCAGCGACCGCATCCGCATGCGGCTGGCGATCCTCGACGCGAAAGACGTGGTGCTCGGCAAGGCCGTGGCCACGCCCTCGCGCCCGGCCTGGTACTGCGCGGGCTGCCCGCACAACACCTCGACCAAGGTGCCCGAAGGCAGCCTGGCGCTCGCGGGCATCGGCTGCCACGTGATGGCCACCGCCATCTACCCCGAGCACAACCGCACCACCACGCACATGGGCGGCGAAGGCGCGCCGTGGCTGGGGCAGGCGTGGTTCTCCAAGCGCAAGCACGTGTTCGCGAACCTGGGCGACGGCACCTACTACCACTCGGGTTCGCTGGCGATTCGCGCGGCCGTGGCGGCGGGCGTGAACATCACCTACAAGATCCTCTACAACGACGCGGTCGCGATGACGGGCGGCCAGCCGGTCGACGGGCCGATCACCGTGCCGCGCATCGCGCACCAGGTGGCGGCCGAAGGCGTGAAGCGCATCGCGCTGGTGGCCGAAGACCCGACGCGCTGGGCCGACCGCAGCCTGCTGCCGCCCGACCGCGACGGCCTCTTTGCGCTGAGCGTGCACCACCGCGACGACATGGACGCGGTGCAGCGCGAGCTGCGCGGCTTCGAGGGCGTGTCGGTGCTGATCTACGACCAGGTGTGCGCGGCCGAGAAGCGCCGCCGCCGCAAGAAGGGCGAGTTCCCGCAAGCCGCGCGGCGCGTGTTCATCAACGACGCCGTGTGCGAAGGCTGCGGCGACTGCGGCGAGCAGTCGAACTGCACCGCCCTCCTACCGAAGCAAACCGATCTGGGCCTGAAGCGCAGCGTGGACCAGAGCGCGTGCAACGCCGACGAGTCGTGCATCAAGGGCTTCTGCCCGAGCTTCGTGACGGTCGAAGGCGTGAAGCCGCGCAAGCATGCCCCCGTGGCCGTGAAGGCCGCCGAGGAACCCGCCCTGCCCGCACCGGCGCCGCTCGCGCTCGAAGGCATGCACAACATCCTCATCACCGGCATCGGCGGCACGGGCGTGATCACCATCGGCGCGCTGATCGGCATGGCGGCGCACCTCGAAGGCAAGGGCGTGAGCGTGCTCGACATGACGGGCATGTCGCAGAAGAACGGCTCGGTCACGTCGCACGTGCGCATCGCGCGCGACGCGGCGCAGCTGAAGGCGCAGCGCATTCCCACCGGCGAGGCCGACCTGATCCTGGGCTGCGACATGCTCACGGCCGGCGCGCCCGACGCCATCGCGCGCATGCGGCCGGGCCGCACCTACGCGCTGGTCAACACCTTCGAGCAGCCGACGGGGCACTTCGCGCAGCAGCCCGACTGGCAGTTCCCGGCCGCGCAGGTGCGTGCGCTCATCGAGGAATCGGTGGAAGGCCGCGCCGACTTCATCGACGCCACGCAGCTGGCCACGCGCCTCATGGGCGACGCCATCGCGGCCAACCTGTTCCTGCTGGGCTTCGCGTTCCAGAAGGGGTTCGTGCCGCTGTCGGCGCAGGCGCTCGACAAGGCCATCGAGATCAACGGCGTGGCCGTGAAGGCCAACCAGGCCGCGTTCCGCTGGGGCCGCAAGGCGGCGCTCGACCTCGCGGCCGTCACGCGCCAGGCCGCGCCGGCGCAGGTGGTGTCGCTGCAAAAGCCCCAGAGCTTCGAGGCGCTGGTGGCCGACCGCACCGCGTTCCTCACGGCCTACCAGAACGCGGCCTATGCGCGCAGCTACGCGGACCTCGTCGAACGCGTGCGCGACGCCGAACAGCGCACGCGCGGCAGCACGGTGCTGGCCAAGGCCGTGGCCTCGGGCCTGTTCAAGCTCATGGCCTACAAGGACGAGTACGAGGTGGCGCGGCTGTATGCCGACCCGCGCTTCATGGAGAAGCTCGGCGAGCAGTTCGAAGGCAAGCCGGTGCTGCGCTTTCACCTGGCACCGCCGGTGCTGGGCCGGCGCGACGCCGAAGGCCGCGCGGTCAAGACCAGCTTCGGCCCGTGGATGCTCGGCGCCTTCCGCGTGCTCGCCAAGCTGCGCGGCCTGCGCGGCACGGCGCTCGATCCGTTCGGCCGCACCGCCGAGCGCCGCATGGAGCGCCAGCTCGTCGCCGACTACCGCGCGATGGTCGAAGACCTGCTCGCGCGCTTCGAGCGCATCGACTTCGACACCGCCCTGTCGCTGGCGCGCCTGCCGGAGCAGATCCGCGGCTTCGGGCACGTGAAGGAAGAAAGCATCGTGTCGGCGCGCGTGCGGTGGGAGATGCTGCGCGGGCAGCTCGACAGCGCAGCGCCTGCGCGGGCGGTTCGGCCGGAGCCTGTGGCCGCTTAGTCGATGGGGCGGCCGGCGCGGCCCGCTACAGCAGGCCTCTGGCAGAGGCCTTCAGCGTGGCGGCCGCGCGGGTCGAGCAACCCAGCTTGCGGAACACGCGTTCGACGTGCGTGCGCACCGTGCTCGCACTGATGCCCAGCGCACGCGCGACCTGCTTCGTGTTGTCGCCCTGGCTGATGCAGCGCAGGACGTCCAGCTCGCGCTGGGACAGCGACGCGTCGTCCTGCGCGGGCACCACGGGCTTCGCAGGCGTGCCCGATAGCGCACAAGCGAGCAGCGCACTGATGACCTCCGCGTCGAAGCGACCGGCCCCGACGTCCGCCTGCATGCGATCACGCGCCTGGTCGTCGGTCAGTTCGGGCCGCCACGGGCGGCGGGTGCGGTGCGACACCCACTGCTCGGCCGCCGCGACGACCTGCCCTTCGAGCGGCATCGACGCGCCGGAGCGGCCACGGAAGTAGCCGGAGCCATCGCGCCGCTCGAAAGCGAACGAGGCGATCTCTGCTTCTGCCGCGAGGCCGTCGATCTGCCCCGCCGCGCGGGACGTCCAGTACGGCACGAGCCGCAGGCGCTCCATCGACGCGGCCGGCAGCGGCTCGGGCGCATTCCAGATGGCGTTGGGCACCGCGGCCCGCCCGATGCCGTGGATCAGGCCGGCCCGGTGGATGCGATGGCACATCGCTTCGCCCATGCCCAGCTGGGCGCCGCAGTCGCGCGCCAGGCGGGCCACGCGCCGCGAGTAGCCCGTCATCCACGGCAGCTTGAGGTCGCTCACGTCGCCGACGAGTTCCAGCCCGACACGCCGGCGCATCGACACCGGCGGATCGGCGGCATCGGTCCACGGCGCGGGCGACGCATCCAGCCGCGTCATCCACGCCGCAGCGTGCGGTGCGCAGGCGTCGACCAGGAAGCCGGGGTAGAGGCTGTCGGCGCGCCCCCGCGCGAGCGTGAGGGCTTCGTCGAGCCCGTAGAGGCGGCTGAAGATTTCCAGATCGCTCGCCAGGGCCACGACGTAGGTGGCCAGCGGCACGCCCTCGCCCTGCAGCAGGCCGGGGACGCCGCTGCCGTCGTAGGCCTCGAAGACGGCGCGCAGTGCGGCTTCGGCCTCGGGCCCCAGGCCGAGCATGTTCGCGATGTCGCCGGCAATCTCGCAATGGATCTGGGCCATCGCCACGACGGCCCCGGGAATGGACGCCTGGTGGGGCTGGCGCAGGCGCGGTTGCGCGGAGGCCAGAAGGGCTCGCCGACCCAGCACGTCGTCTTCCAGGAAGTCCGCGAACTCCTGCGCGTTCGCCGTGCAGCCCGACCAGCGCAGCAGCGCCACGTGCTGCGCGACCTCGACCTGCGCCGCGTGGCAGCCGGCCTGCGTCGCGATCATGCCGGCCAGCCAGGCGGTGCGCAGCGAATGGTCGATGGGCTGGCCCATGCTCAGGTCGCCGATGAAGGCGAGCGCGCGGGCCGCGTCGAAAGCGGTGAGGGTGGTGTCTTCGGGCATGGGATCGCGGGGGCGAGCGCACAGCATCGCACAGCCGCCGGTTCGGCGCGTGTCGGTCATTCGACCGATACCGGGGTCCGGGGGAACGCAGAAGAATCGTTGCACCCGCCTCGTGCGAGGCGCGCCCCCTCCTCCTACCCGCACCCCTTCATGTCCGACATCATCCAACCCCCTTTGCAGCCGGCCGCCTGGCTGCGCAAGCTCTACTTCACCCGTGCGGCCTTTTCCTTCGTGTGGGTTGCGCTGGCCTTCAGCGTCGCCAGGCAGTCGCCGGTGCTGACGACGATCCTGCTGGTCGTCTATCCGGCGTGGGACGCGCTGGCGAACCTGGTGGACGCCCGGATGACGGGCGGCCCCCGGGCCAACCCCAGCCAGATGCTGAACACCTGGATCAGCGCGCTGGTCACCGTGGCCGTGGTGGCCTCCCTGGTGCTCGGGCTCCAGATCGGCCTGGCCATCTTCGGCGCCTGGGCCATCGTGTCGGGCCTTCTGCAACTGGCGACGGCCGTTCGCCGCCGAAAGCGCCATCGGGGGCAGTGGGTGATGATGCTGAGCGGCGCGCAGTCCGCGCTGGCCGGCGGCCTCTTCGTCGCACGGCAAGGCACCGATGCCCCGGTCCTGCAGACGCTCGCAGGCTATGCGACGGTGGGCGCCGTGTACTTCCTGATCTCCGGCCTCGTGATCCTGCTTCGCAAGCCGCAGGAGCGGCCCGTGAACCCGCTCACCGCCACGCCTACAGCATCTTCCACTTCTTGCGGTCGATGACGCGGCGGCGCGTGTCCATGTTCAGCTGCGACAGCTCGATGTTCACCTGGTCCTTCGTGATGTCGACCAGCCCCCAGTTGCATTGCAGCGCGCCGACGGTGACGGCCGTGCGCAGCGCGGCGCCGGAGGACGTGGCTTCGAACAGGCTCCAGGGGCCCGCCGGCCACGGCACGGCGAAGCGGTTCTCGTGCACGTCGCCGCTGAGGATGAGGATGCGGCGCTTCTCCGCGAGCTTGAGGATCGCGGCGTGCTCGGCCGCGCAGTCCATCCAGGTCTCGCCGTGGCGGGCTTCGAAGGTGAGGCCGCTGGCGATCAGGTGCACGGTCTTCTCGTCCGAGTCTTCGATGGCCTTCTTCAGCTTGTTCATCTGCTTCTTGCCGAGCACGGCGTCCTCGCCGCCCTTGGTCTTGTAGCTGCGGCCGTCGGTGAGGTGCAGCATCACCGGGCCATCCGCATCGCCGACATTGCTCAGCATGAGGGGCCGGTAGCCGGGTTCGGGAACGCCCGAGGCCCAGGGATCGCCGGCCTTGGGAAAGGTCTTCGGATCGTGTGAATCCAGCGCCTTGCGGTATTCCTGGAACGCCGCGCGGGTCGGGTCCAGCAGGTGCCGGTAGGAAGGCTGTCCCTCGATCTGCGCACCGCAGGCGCCGTTCCACAGGAAGTCGTGGTCGTCCCAGATCGGATGGATCTGCAGGTCGGTCTTGCGCACGAGCTTGGCGAACTCCTTCTGGTTCAGCTGGTCGCGCAGCCGGCCGAAGGCGTGGATCGCGAAGTCGTTCGCGCCCATGGCCTTGACCGCGCCCATGCTGGAGCCGTCCGCGTCGTAGTAGGCCGAGTCGCCCAGCAGCACCAGGTGCGTGGCGCCGGACGCGCCCACCTGGGTCCAGACAGGTTGTTCCCTGAAGGTCTGGGCACTGAAGCAGGAAGTAAAGGCGATCTTCATCGGGAGGCTCCTCGTTGTGGGTGCGCGGATGCTAGGAGCCGCCCCGAAACGTCGCCTCCCCCATCCATGGGAGGCGCATGCCGCGGGCCGCAAGGGCTCAGCGCCCCTCGTCTTCCCAGTCGACCCACTCCACCGGATGGGTCTTGAGGTACCCGCTGACGGCGGCACCGACGGTCGGAAAGAACGCGGCTTCGCCCAGCCGCGCGAAGAGCCCGAAGCGCTTCAGCTTGTCCTTGACGGGGTCCTTCATCTCGGCAAAGCACAACTGGATGCCGGCGTCGCGCAAGCTGTCGACCAGCTCGGCCAGCATGTCGGCGGAGGTCACGTCCACGCTGGTGACGGGCTCCGCCGCGACGACCAGCCAGCGCACCGGCGCGGGCGACGACGCCATGGCCTCGCCCACCCGGTCGCGGAACAGCTCGGCATTGGCGAAGAACAGCGGCGCATCCCAGCGAAACAAAACCAGGCCCGGGATGAGGCGCGCGTCGGGATAGCGCGTGATGTCGTGGTAGCCCTTGACGCCGTCGGCGCGCCCCAGCACCGCGGAATAGGGGCGCCAGGCATCCCACAGGAATTCGATGACCGCGATCACGATGGCCAGGCCGATGCCCTCGACGGCGCCCAGCACGACCACGCCGACCGTGCAGGCGATCGACAACCAGAACTCCCAGCGCTGGATGCGGTAGATCCGCCGCAGGTCGGCAATCTCGATCAGGCCGATGGCCGATGCGATGACGACCGCGGCCAGTGCGCTGGTGGGCAGGTTCTTCAGCAGGTCCGGCGCCGCCACCAGCAGCAGGGCAACGGCCAGCGCGCCGACGACGCCGGTCAGCTGGGTCCTGGCGCCCGCGGCCTCGGCCACGGGGGTGCGCGACGAACTGCTGCTGACGGCAAAGCCCTGGAAAAATCCGGCCGCCAGGTTGGCGGCGCCCAGCGCCACCATCTCCTGGTTCGGGTCGACGTGGGTGCGGGTGCGCGCCGCATAGACACGGGAGAGCACGCTGGTGTCGGCGAACGAGACGAGCGCGACGGCGCAGCCGCCGATCAGCACGGGGCCGATGTCGGCGGCCGTGACCCACGGAATGCCGAACGCCGGCAGGCCTTGCGGGAGGGCGCCGAGCACCGGCACCCCCTCGCGCGTCGCCAGCCCCAGCACGCCGACGACCACGGTCGCGCCCACCACGGCGATCAGGATGCCCGGCACGCGCCGGCGGCCCTTGAGCAGCAGGATGACCGCCAGGGTGCCCGCGCCGACCATGAGCGTGGTCGCGTGGGTCTTGCCCTCCATCACCGACACGGCGATGGCCTTCAGGGTCGCCAGCGGTGCGTCGCCCTCGACCGAAAAACCCAGCAGCCTGGGCAGCTGGCTGATCAGCACGGTCAACGCGATGCCGTTCATGTAGCCGTAGCGGATCGGCTTGGAAAGAAGCTCGGTGACGAAGCCCAGGCGCGCGACGCCCGCGAGGATGCACACCGTGCCCGACACGATCGCCATCAGGCCCGCCAGGGCGATGGCGCGCTGCGGGTCGCCGCCCGACAGCGGAAGGACGACGGCCAGGATGAGGGCCGCCAGCGAGGAATCCGGGCCCAGCACCAGGATCCGGCTGGGGCCGAACACGGCGTACGCGAGCAACGCGACGATGGTCGCGTAGAGGCCGTGGATGCCGGGGACGCCCGACGCCTGCGCGTAGGCGATGCCGACGGGCACCAGCATCGTGGTCAGCACCAGCCCGGCCACGATGTCGTGCCGCAGCCAGGCCAGCTCGTACCCGCGCAGCGTGCGCAGTCCCGGCAGCCAGCGGCGCCACCCGGCCGCATCGGCGGCCTTCGCCCGCGGCGCACTGCGGCCGGGTTCGGAAAGAGGAGGTGGAGGTTCCAGGTCGTTCATGCGCCGCGGGCCACAGGGTGGACGGACAGTGCAGAGGCGCGCCGGGAAAGGCAAGGGGGAAGACACGGGTGCCGGCGCGGGCCGCGCGCCCCTCCCCGCCCCTGCGCCCCGGTCGCCTGCGAAACACGCACTTGACCGGCTGCGCCCGCGCCCGAAATTCGCTAGGCTGTGGTGGCGCGCGATGCCATCGAGCGCGGAGACAACGCGATGAGCCAAGGCACATCTCTTCGTCTGCATGTACCGGAGCCCACCGGGCGGCCGGGGCACGAGACCGATTTCTCCTACCTGCACCTGTCGCGTGCCGGCGAGGTGCGAAAACCCCCGGTCGACGCATCGCCGGCCGACACCAGCGACCTGGCCTACACGCTGGTGCGCGTGCTCGACGACGACGGCCGCGCCGTCGGCCCGTGGGCGCCGCCGGCCGACCCCGAACTGCTGCGCCGCGGCCTGCGCGCGATGATGAAGACACGCGCCTTCGACGCCCGCATGCTGATCGCGCAGCGGCAGAAGAAGATCTCCTTCTACATGCAGTGCCTGGGCGAAGAGGCCATCGCCACCGGCCACGCGCTGGTGCTGCAGCAGGGCGACATGTGCTTTCCGACCTACCGCCAGCAGGGCCTGCTGCTGGCGCGCGACGACGTGACGCTGCTGGAGCTGACCTGCGAGCTGATGTCCAACGAGCGCGACCCGCTCAAGGGGCGGCAGCTGCCGGTGTGCTATTCGATGAAGCGGGCCGGCTTCTTCTCGATCTCGGGCAACCTGGCCACGCAGTTCATCCAGGCGGTGGGCTGGGGCATGGCCTCGGCGATCAAGGGCGACACGCGCATCGCCTCGGGCTGGATCGGCGACGGCGCCACCGCCGAGTCCGACTTCCACACGGCGCTGACCTTCGCGCATGTCTACCGCGCGCCGGTGATCCTCAACGTGGTCAACAACCAGTGGGCGATCTCCACCTTCCAGGCGATTGCCGGTGGTGAAGCCACCACCTTCGCCGGTCGTGGCGTCGGTTGCGGCATTGCCTCCCTGCGGGTCGACGGCAACGATTTCTACGCGGTCTACGCCGCCTCCGCCTGGGCTGCCGAACGTGCGCGGCGCAACCTCGGCCCGACCATGATCGAATGGGTCACCTACCGCGCCGGCCCGCACTCGACCTCCGATGATCCGTCGAAATACCGTCCGGCCGATGACTGGAGCCACTTCCCGCTGGGCGATCCGATTGCGCGCCTCAAGCAGCACCTGATCAAGATCGGCCAGTGGTCCGAAGAGGAACACACCGCCGTCAGCGCCGAACTGGAAGCCCAAGTGATCGCCGCACAGAAAGAAGCCGAACAGTACGGCACCCTCGCCGGCGGCCAGATTCCGAGCGCCGCGACCATGTTCGAAGACGTCTACAAAGAGATGCCGGAGCACTTGAAGCGCCAGCGTCAAGAGTTGGGGATCTGACATGAACGATCACAACAACAATATCGAGCTGGAAACCGCCATGACCACGACCACCATGACCATGATCCAGGCCCTGCGCTCGGCCATGGATGTGATGCTTGAGCGTGATGACAACGTCGTGGTCTTCGGCCAGGACGTGGGCTACTTCGGCGGCGTGTTCCGCTGCACCGAAGGCCTGCAGGCCAAGTACGGCCGCTCGCGCGTGTTCGATGCGCCGATCAACGAGGGCGGCATCGTCGGCTCGGCCATCGGCATGGGCGCCTACGGCCTGCGCCCGGTGGTGGAGGTGCAGTTCGCCGACTACGTCTATCCGGCCTACGACCAGATCGTGTCCGAGGCGGCGCGCCTGCGCTACCGCTCGGCGGGCGATTTCACCGCGCCGATCACCATCCGCATGCCCTGCGGCGGCGGCATCTACGGCGGCCAGACGCACAGCCAGAGCCCGGAGGCGCTGTTCACGCACGTGTGCGGGCTGCGCACGGTGATGCCCTCCAATCCGCGCGATGCCAAGGGCCTGCTGATCGCCTCGATCGAGAACGACGACCCGGTCATCTTCCTGGAGCCCAAGCGGCTGTACAACGGCCCCTTCGACGGCCACCACGACCGGCCGCTGGTGCCCTGGTCGGCGCATCCGCTGGGCGAGGTGCCCGAGGGCTACTACACGGTGCCGCTGGAGTCGGCCACGGTGTTCCGCCCCGGCGCCGACCTGACGGTGATCAGCTACGGCACCATGGTCTTCGTCTGCGAAGCGGCCGCGCGCGAGACCGGCATCGACGCCGAGATCATCGACCTGCGCAGCCTGTGGCCGCTGGACCTGCAGACGCTGGTCGCCTCGGTGAAGAAGACCGGCCGCTGCGTGATCGTGCACGAGGCCACGCGCACCAGCGGCTTCGGCGCCGAGCTGACGGCGCTGGTGCAGGAGCATTGCTTCCACCACCTGGAAGCGCCGATCGGGCGCGTGGCCGGCTGGGACACGCCCTACCCGCATGCGCAGGAGTGGGCCTACTTCCCGGGCCCGGCGCGCGTCGGCGCGGCCTTGCGCCGCGCCATGGAGAACTGAATGGGCACGCTCACGATCAAGGTGCCGGACCTGGGCGAAGGCATTGCCGAGGTGGAGCTGGTGGCGTGGCGCGTGCAGCCCGGCGACACGGTGGCCGAAGACCAGGTGCTGGCCGACGTGATGACCGACAAGGCCACCGTCGAGATTCCCTCGCCGGTCGCGGGCCGGGTGGTCGCGCTCGGCGGCGAGGTGGGGCAGCAGATCGCGGTGGGCGCGGAGTTGATCCGGATCGATGTGACGGGCGGCGGTGAGGCACGGGAGGAGGCGCCGGTCGTATCGGCGGCGGCGCCTGCACCGGCACCGGCACCAGTCGAACGCGCACGCCCCTCGGGCGGCAAGCCGCTCGCCGCGCCCGCGGTGCGCCATCGGGCGGCGGTCCTCGGCATCGATCTGCGGCAGGTGCCGGGCAGCAGCGCGGACGGCCGCAT
>RCUK01001797.1_pt1 | contig 12710 bp, 9 predicted proteins | sample 2166381 | NCBI WGS metagenome assembly RCUK01 (sample SAMN09932809, study PRJNA488358) | compost metagenome | isolation source: compost soil in an enriched community | place: Germany: Experimental Botanical Garden
TGATTATTGCCTCTTCTTTTTTCGGAATTGCACACGAAGACTTTACTAAACTTTTTACGATTGTTATTCAGCTTGGTGCTATACTTTCAGTTGTTGTTTTATATTTCAAACGTTTCTTTCAGACCCTTGATTTTTACTTTAAACTTTTGGTCGCTTTTATTCCGGCCGTAGTTTTAGGATTATTACTGAGTGATTTTATCGATGGATTATTAGAAAATCCGGTTACAGTTGCGATTTCACTTTTAATAGGAGGTTTAATTTTATTGAAGGTAGACGAATGGTTCAACAATCCAAATACAGCAGAAACTTCTCAGGAAATCACTTATTTACAGGCTTTTAAAATTGGATTATTTCAGTGTATTGCTATGATACCGGGAGTTTCCAGAAGTGGTGCAAGTATAGTGGGCGGAATGTCGCAAAAATTATCAAGAACTACTGCGGCTGAATTTTCATTCTTTTTGGCTGTTCCAACGATGTTAGGCGCAACCGTAAAAAAATGTTACGATTATTATAAGGCTGGATTTGAATTATCTCATGACCAGATTAACATTCTAGTTATTGGAAACGTTGTAGCTTTTATTGTAGCACTTTTAGCAATCAAAACCTTCATTGGATTTTTGACTAAAAACGGTTTTAAAGTTTTTGGTTATTACCGAATCATTGCCGGAATCATTTTATTGATTATCCACTTTTTCATTCACCCGCTTACCATTATATAATGACAACTGAAGAATATTTAGACGGACAAGTTTTACTGATAGACAAGCCTTTAAAATGGAGTTCGTTTCAAGCTGTCAATAAATTAAAATACCTATTAATCAATAAAGTTGGACTTCCAAAAAAGTTCAAAATTGGACACGCGGGGACTTTAGATCCTTTGGCGACTGGATTATTATTGATTTGTACCGGAAAATATACTAAAAGAATTTCTGAACTTCAGGGTCAGGCCAAAGAATATACGGGTACTTTTTACATTGGAGCCACTACTCCATCGTACGATTTAGAAACGGAGATCGACCAAACTTTCCCAACTTCTCATATTGATGAAGCTTTAATTCATGAAACTGTAAAGCAATTTTTAGGTGAAATCGATCAAAAACCACCTATTTTTTCAGCCATAAAGAAAGATGGTGTTCGCTTATACGAGCACGCACGCGCTGGAGAAACGGTAGAAATTGCCAGCAGAAAAACAACTATTCACGAATTTGAAATTACCAGAATTGTATTGCCTGAAATTGATTTCAGAGTCGTTTGCAGTAAAGGAACCTATATTCGTTCATTGGCTTTTGATTTTGGAAAAGCAATGCATTCAGGTTCGCATTTGACCGTTTTGCGTCGAACTAAAATTGGCGATTACGATGTAAAAGATGCAACTGATATTACTTTGTTTGAGGAAAGCCTTAAATTGGAGTAAAAATAAAATAGCACATTACAAAATGAGGCAATAGTAATGTGCCAACTTCTAAAATAATTTTGCTTTCCGTACTTGTTTTTTCGAGGTCAATAATGTGTCATATTTTTCCCTCCAAACAATAAACCTGAAATAAAATCGTAAAACCTGTCGAATAACTTTCTCATGATAGTGCATTTTTAATTGTTAAACATTAAAGAGACACCAATAAAAAGAGTAAATCAAAAAGTAAATAATAGAAGTGGGATTATGCCACTAAGATATAAAAAAATCAATACACATCAAAACACTATAACATTTGTTTTCAACACTTTAATAACATTCAGTTACAGACAATTATTACAAAAATTACAATCGGTTATATTTTATATTATCCATTATCTCAACCAATTCTTCCTGAACCGAAATTCCTTTATCTGCCAAATACCATAATTGTAAATCGGTTTTTATTTTTTCATCAATTACACCAAAGTCTCTTTTATAATTTGTCATTAATTCGGTTGCGCCCTTTGGCCTTGGTCCCCAATCTGCACGAACAATTCCGGCTTCTTTACAAATTACAATAACTTTTGGAATTGCTCTTCCTCCATTGGTCAGATACTGACTCATTAATTCATCATTTTGATCTCGAAGTACAATTTTAAGATCAATTTTTTTATCAGATGCCAAAGCCATTTTATTCAATATAGGAAGTATTTGAGCTGCGTCACCGCACCATCCTTCAGAAATTACCAACCAGATAAAATGATTATCTAAGTTTTGTAGTTTCTCAATTGTTTCTTTCGAAATTTTAATTGTTTTTTCCAATCGATTCATGCGGGCTTCGTTTAAACTCGTATAATGTGTCAAACTTTCTGATTGGTCGTCTCCTGTTGATTTTCCTTCGGATAATAAATCGGTTACTAATTTTCGATATTCTGCGTACGAATAACTGTTGAATAATGCTTTAGCTACAATACTTTTCATATTTGTTTCGTTTTGGTTTTATAAATTTAAGCAATTTAAAAAGACGCCCAAATGACTTTTATCAGATTCGACAGAAATAAGCATAAAAGTCTTTCTAAATTTAAATATAAAAGAGCAATTAATTTTTTGTAAACATTATTTTTAAAAATCAGAATATGTCTATATTTGCACAAATTAACGCAACACACACATGAAATATAAAAGAATTCTTCTTAAACTTAGCGGCGAGGCCTTAATGGGTGATTTACAATACGGAATTGACCCGAAAAGATTAGGCGAATATGCAGATGAAATTAAGCAAATTCACGATAAAGGAGTAGAAATTGCTATTGTTATTGGAGGAGGAAATATTTTTAGAGGCGTTGCTGGTGCAAGTGCCGGTATGGACAGAGTACAAGGCGATTATATGGGAATGCTTGCAACCGTAATTAACGGAATGGCTTTACAAGGCGCACTTGAAGATAAAGGAATGAAAACGCGTTTGCAAACTGCATTGAAAATGGAATCTATTGCAGAGCCATACATCAAAAGAAGAGCTGACCGTCACCTTGAAAAAGGAAGAATCGTAATTTTTGGAGCCGGAACCGGAAATCCATATTTCACAACTGATACTGCTGCTGTTTTAAGAGGAATCGAAATCAATGCTGATGTTATCCTGAAGGGAACTCGTGTTGATGGTGTTTATGACTGTGATCCTGAGAAAAACGCTTCAGCAGTAAAATTTGATTTCATTTCGTTTGATGATGTCCTTAAAAAAGGATTAAACGTAATGGATACTACAGCTTTCACATTAAGCCAGGAAAATAAATTACCAATCGTTGTTTTTGATATGAACAAAATTGGAAATTTATTGAAAATCTGTGAAGGTGAAAACATCGGAACCGTTGTAAATATATAGTCCTCAGTCACAGTTTACAGTCGCATCGACTGAACAAACTGAAAACTGAGATTGCAAACTGAAAACTGAAAAAAATGAGTGAAGAAATAGATTTTATATTAGAGAGTACTGAAGAATCAATGAATGGCTCAATTGCGCATTTAGAGAAAGAATTTCTAAATATTCGCGCAGGAAAAGCCTCTCCGGCCATGTTAGGAAGTGTTTTTGTAGATTATTACGGATCTGCAACACCTCTTTCGCAAGTGTCAAAAATTAGTGTTCCGGATGCAAGAACAATAACTTTGCAGCCTTTTGAAAAAAACATGCTTCATGTTATTGAAAAAGCGATTATGATCGCTAACATCGGTTTTAATCCGATGAATAACGGAGACATGATTATTATCAGTGTTCCACCATTAACAGAAGATCGTCGTAGAGATTTAGCGAAACAGGCAAAATCTGAAGCGGAAGATGCAAAAATTGGAGTTCGTAACGTTCGTAAAGACGCCAACACCGATATTAAAAAATTAGAAAAAGAAGGAACTTCTGAAGATGTTTGTAAATCTGCTGAAGAAGAAGTTCAAAACCTGACTAATACTTACATCAAAAAAATCGATGAATTATTGGCTGCGAAAGAAGCTGAAATCATGAAGGTGTAATTTTATTCGATATAAATTAAAAATCCGTTTGGTTAAATTATACCAGACGGATTTTTTTATTCTTATTTTTGCATACCAAAATTAGAATGTTTTCGTTTTTGAAACTATAATCCTCTGTATGAAGCTATTTTGTTTATTGACTTTGTTTTTTACGCTTACTATTCAGGCGCAATTTCAAATAAACGGAATTGTAACCGATTCAAACAGAAAACCCCTTCCGTTTGCCACAATAACAACTTCAGATAACAACAATACTATTACGGATGTTGATGGAAAATTTGATCTTAAAATTAGTTCAAAAATCAACAATATTACAGTTTCTTATATTGGGTTTCAAACTAAAATTATTGCTTTAGCAGACAATAAAAAGTTTTATTTGATTTCACTTTCTCAAAAGACAGATGATTTAAAAGAAGTTGTTGTTTCTAATGAAAATCCGGCTTTAACTATCATAAAAAAAGTTGTCGCGAATAAAAATCTGAACAATCCGCAGAAGAAACTCAGTAGTTTTGAATACAAAACATACAACAAACTTATTGTAACCGCCAATCCTGATTCTATCGATGGCAGAATTGATTCTTCTGCTGCTTATAAAGATTTCAATAAAAAACAAATCAATATTGATTCCTCTGATTATAAGTTTAAAGAAATCATCAGCAAACAACATTTATTTCAGACTGAAAAAGTTTCACAATATCAGTTTGGAAATAACAAGCTCAAAGAAACGATTCTCGGTACAAAAATGGCAGGTTTCAAACAGCCTGTTTACGAAATCATTGCATTTAACTTACAGTCCATTTCGATTTACGATTCGAAATATGAATTGTTCGAAACCAAACACCAGAGTCCGATTGCAGATAATGCATTTACCGATTACAATTATAAACTACTTGATACAGTTCCGATAAAAGGTAGAAATACCTACATGATTTACTTTAAAAACAAGAAAAAAAGAAAATCAAATGGCCTTGAAGGCGTTTTGTATATCGATCAGGAAAATTTTGCTGTTGCGAAAGCGGTTATGCGTATAAAAGGTGTTTTGGACATTAGCGGAATTCACGAATTTGAATATGTCCCGAATGAAAAAATCTGGTTTCAAAGCAATACTACTTTCAAAATTGTAAAAGGAAAAAATGACGATGATATCAAAATTTTAGGTGGGACAATTCAGTTTGACGGAGATGTCGAAGATAATTTTGAGCCTAGAAAAAAATCAGCTTCAGATTTTACGTACTTACTTTCTGAAAGTAATAATTTCGATATTCATTACAACACAAATCCAATAATAAAAAATGCATCGCTTTACATTGAAATTAAGGACGATGCCAGCAAAAAACCTGAAGAATTCTGGAACACCTACAGAAAAGAAAGTTTAGACTTAAAAAGCCAGAAAACATATCAATTATTAGACAGTATTTCGATAAGTAAAAGAATTGAAAAACGATTAGGCTTTGGACGAAAAATCATAAATGGTTATTTACCACTTGGTCCTATAGATCTTGACTTAAAAAAAATCATCAGTTATAATAATTACGAAGGATTTCGTTTAGGCCTTGGCGGAATTACAAATGATCGTTTTTCTAAAAATTTTAGAATTGAAGGATATACAGCTTACGGAACAAAAGATGGTAATTTCAAATACAGCTTAGGTTCCGGAGTTTTATTGGACAAATCTACTAACACCTGGTTAAATGGTTCTTATACGGATGATGTTCGGGAAATTGCAAGTACGGTTTTCGCCGTTGACAAACGCGTTTTCAAAATTTACGATCCGCGTCCCATCAATATTAGTACTTTTTATAAATACATTAGCTGGAAGGCTAATGTGCAAACAAAAATTATCCCGAAAACGGAAGCTGTTTTTGAATTATCACGAACCTATGTCGAGCCAAAATTTGATTATCTTTTTAATTTAAACGGACAATTATACTCAAGTTATATCATGACAACGGCAATGGCCTCAATAGTTTGGGCGCCCTTTAGCGATTTCATGCAAACACCAACCGGAAGAACAGAATCAGACAAAAGGTTTCCGAGATTTACTTTTCAGTATACACAGTCACTTCCGAATGTTTTAGAAAACGATTTTACTTTCAGCAAGATAGATTTCAAAACCGAGTATGAAAAAAAGTACTTAAACGGGCAAAAAACAAGTTTACTTTTACAAGGAGGTGTTGCGATGGGAGACGTTCCTATTACGCATTTGTACAACACAATGCCAAATAACCTAACTAAAGAAACCGTACTGCAACGTATTACTTTTGCCGGAAGAAATAGTTTTGAAACCATGTATTTTAATGAGTTCTTCTCAAGTCAATACGTATTTTTTCAAATTAAACACGGTTTTGACCGAATTAAAATCATGAAAAAAGTTCGTCCTTCCTTAGTATTAGTAACGAGAATGGCGTGGGGAAATATGGAAAAACCGGAACAACATGTTGGACCGGCTTATAAAACTTTAGACAAAGGTTTTTTTGAATCAGGAATCGAATTAAACCGAATTTTCAAAGGTTTTGGTTTAGGCGGATTCTATCGCTATGGACCAAATCAATTATTGAAATTTGAAGATAATATTGCGGTTAAGATTTCTTATGTACTTGATTTGGGACTTTAAGTTTTAAATTCCAATTTTTTTAAATTCCAAATTCCAAGCACTGTTTGTCATTCCGAGGAACGAGGAATCCCCACACGTAGCTCCGTTCCTAATATCCGATCTTTGTCGAGCTACTCGCGGGGATTCCTCGTTCCTCGGAATGACAAAACAATATGAAATTAATATAAAAGAGAAACAAACAAAATCCCAAATTCCAATCATAAAATTGGAATTTGGGATTTTTAAATTTTGGAATTTTTAAAACCCTATGGTTTCAAAATCAAAACCGAAGGCGTGTTATTCAACCATGTACTTTGAGATTCGATCAGTTTTTTCCAGCTGTCTAAGCTTATAATCATTAAGTTCTGGCTTTCTAAAAATTCTTTTTTGATCGTTCTGTCGTGCATAATCATGATATGATTGGGAGCAATTTGTTCAATCGAACGAATACTTTCCTGAATATCACGGGTACTTTTCACTTCACCACTGGCATCTAAAACCGTAATTTGCGATCCGTTATTATTGATTAATTTCTTAGCATATTCAATCAAGAAAGCATCTTCCTGACTAAAAATTGGCATGAAAATCTGATTGACTTCTTCTAAATCTTTATCAATAAAAATTCCAACCGGCATTTTACTTTTGGCAATAATATGACGTGTTCTTTCATCAAAAGGAGAATTCTCAAACAAACCTTCTTTTCCTGTGAACTTATCAATCAAACGATCCGGATTTACGATTCGGGTTGTAAAACCAAGAATCTTTCCAAGTAACGTTCCATCAAAAATAGACTGCCCTAAGCCGACTAATAATAAATCATATTCGCCTTGATTAGCTGTATCTATAATATCGGTATCAATATCATTTGTCACCTTAAAAACGCTTACCATATTTTGATTCAGTCGCTGTGATTCTTCAATCACCGGAACCAACATTTTTCGTTCATGATCTTTAACATCAAACGAATGTATCTCTGTACTTAACGACAAATGCATTGCCGTTACAATCGAGTTGTCCCCTTGTTTTTTAACTAAGCTGTTGGCAATCTGCAAAAGTTTTTTTCCTTTCTCTGGAGTTGCAAACGAAAGTAAAATCTTGTACTTGCTTTTATTTCCAATTTCCTGAGGAATAGCCGTAATTTTATCTTTAAAAATAAAGCCAATAAAATCTAAAGCCGGTCCCGTCATAAAAGTAGTTACCAAAGCCATGATTACCATCATAGTAAAGATTTCAGTTGAAAGTACACCCAAATCGTAACCTATATTTAATACTACCAATTCCATTAAACCACGTGTATTCATCAAGGCTCCAATAGCTAAACTGTCTTTCCAGTTTTGCCCAACAAATTTTGCTGCCAATGCACTTCCAAAGAACTTTCCGGTTACGGCAACTGCAATAATTACAGCAGTCACTTTCCATAAATAAGGATCATTTAGTAACCCAATTTGTGTACGTAAACCTGTAAACACAAAGAACAATGGCAATAAAACGATGATGGAAACATCTTCTACTTTTTCGATAAAAATATTCCTGAATTTATTATTTTCCGGCATTATTGCTCCGGCTAAGAAAGCACCAAACAGAGCGTGAATTCCAATTAATTCAGAAGCATAAGCCGAAAACAAAAGCGTTAAAAAGAAAATGGCAACAACGGGTTTATTCAAACTTTCGCGAGTTGAATTCAAATCGCCAACACGTTTTAAGAACGGACGAACTATTTTCAGCATGACAATTACATACAAAATTGCTAAACCAATTACATATAAAGCACTTGTAAATGAACCTGCTTTTACAATCGCAATTACAACCGCTAAAATACACCAGGCTGTAATATCATCTGCTGCGGCACATGTTATCGCGATAGTTCCGAGTTTAGTTTTTTGCATTCCGCGTTCCTGAACAATTCTGGCTAAAACCGGAAAAGCAGTAATACTCATGGCAATTCCCATAAATAATCCGAAAGAAGAAAAAGCTACTCCAACCGGTGCAAAAGTTGCGTATATAAAATAAGCAAGTGTCAAACCTAATGCAAACGGAATTACAATACTGGCGTGGCTAATTACCACTGATTCGTGCGCTTTATTTTTAAGAACTTTTAAATCCAATTCCATTCCAATAACGAACATGAAAAGTATCAAACCAATCTGACTCAGGAATTGTAAGTTTCCTAAAGATTCTTTTGGGAATAAAGCGGATGAAAATTCCGGGAAATACATTCCGACCAAAGAGGGCCCTAAAACAATTCCGGCGATCATTTCTCCAATTACGGATGGCTGTCCAATTTTTCTAAAAATCCAGCCAAACAAACGCGCTACTAAAATAATAGTCACAATCTGTGCTAATAAAATAGCTAATGGATGTTGTAAATTTTCAACCATAGAATGCAGAAAATCATTCCAATGATTGCTTTCTATTTTTTTCTGGACAATTCCGCGACCCACTTCAAGCGAAGCTCCTTTTGAGATTACCCAATATATTAATGCGGTGAAACCACCAATTACAGTAACATAAAATAAAGAGTTTTTAATGTTATTCATAACTCATTTTTTTGATTTATTGCTGCAAATATCATAACTCGGAACTACGTGAAAAAGCAATTTTACACCTAATTTTCAATCTATGTAACAAGTCCGAAAAACTTTGTAATAAGTTAGATTTTTACCTTTTTTAAAAAATCAGAACGATAGGTTTCACTCAGAATTAAGGTTGTATTTTTATGATTTTCCTCTAAATGATGCAATACAATTTCGTTGTGATTAAAGAATTTTATTGCTTTTACCGCCACAATTTCTTTTTTGTTTATTCGGCAGAAATCAGCTTCCGGTAACTCTTTTAAAAGCGTATCAAATTTAACGTTTTTTAGATTCAGAAAACTTCCATCAGCAAGTAAAACCGTTTTGTCACGACTGTCACTGATAGCAGTTTTGATGTATTGAATTTGATTGAAATACAACAAGGTTTTCCCTTTGTCAGTATTTAACTGAATAAATTGTTTTGCCGTATCTGGTTTATTGAATCGATCGTAAGCTTTTGAGATTGCTTTTTGTAAACGTTCTAATTTTACAGGTTTTGTAATATAATCAACCGCATCAATATTAAAAGCGTCGGCAGCGTATTCTTTATAAGCCGTGCAGAAAATAACTAATTTATTGTCCAGCATTTCAGCTAAATGCAAGCCATCAATTCCCGGCATTTCGATATCTGATATTAATAAATCAAAATCGAGATTCGGGATTTCTACAAGAAGTTTCTCCGGATTATTAAATGTTTTTACAATTTCTACTTCGGGAATTTGTTCGCAAAGCATTTTCAGGTACGTTAATCCAGGTAACTCATCGTCCAGAAGCAAGCATTTCAGTTTTGTATTCAAGTAAATCTATTTTAAGATGAGCTATATAAATGTCGTTTTCTACGAATCGATCGAGTTTGAAATTATTCTTATAAATGATTCGTAAACGATGTTCTAAAGTGGCGTGGCCAAAACCGCTTCGTTCCTTTTTCAGCACTTTTTTATCAGAGATTTTATTAGAAACCGTCATAAAAAAAGCATTGTCTTTAAACTCAAAAACAACTGAAATAAAAGCATCGGCACTTTGTAAGTCGGCATGTTTAAAAGCATTTTCAATTAAATCTATCGAAATTAACGGCGCCAATAAAGGTTGTTCGTATAATTTGTCTTCTTTATTGATATTGGTTTTGATTTTTAACTCAAAAAGGGGACTGATTTTAATTTTGTTGATTTCGATTAAATTCAAGGCGAAATCAATTTCTTCTTTAGCTGTGACGAATTTCTTTTTGCTTTCGTATAAAATATAATCCAGGACATTGGCCAATTTATCCAAAGCAAAATACGTTTGATATGCGTGCGACTGAATCGAATTTAAAATATTCTTAAACAAATGCGGATTCAGTTTCGATTCTAAAGTCTCTAACTGCAAGTCATTCACTTTTCTTTCCAGCGTATAAAAACTTTGCTCAGCATCTTCTTTTGATTTTTTTGCCTGCATTAATTGATACACCATAAAACAAATGATGATAACCAGTAATAAAATTATGGCTAAAAAAATAAAAGTGATGGTGTTGTTTTCTTGCATGTTTTAAAAGTTTTTTTGCCACGAATTTCACAAATTTTCACGAATTAAAAAGTCTGCGAAATCAGCCTTCTTTTTTTTGCCACAGATTAAAATGATTTTAAAGATTTTTTAATCTGTGCGTATCTGTGGCATATTTTTTAAATAATTTAATAAAAAACTAATCTGTGTAAATCCGTTTCATCCGCGTTATCTGTGTGCCATATCTTAATGACTAGAAACAAACTTCAACCCAATAATTGAAGCAATTAATGTTGAAAGGAAAAATATTCTCCAAAAAGTTGCCGGTTCTTTAAAAATAAAAATCCCAACTAAAACGGTTCCAACAGCGCCAATTCCAGTCCAAACGGCATAGGCAGTTCCTATTGGTAATTCTTGTGTGGCTTTATATAATAAAATCATACTGATCGAAAGACAGACAAAAAAACCTGCCATCCAATAAGTTGAAATAATTCCTGAGGTTTCTTTGGCTTTGCCTAAACATGATGCAAAACCTACTTCAAAAAGGCCAGCAATGATTAATAAAATCCAATTCATTTTCGTTTCATTTTTAAATTAAGTACAAATATGAGAAAAAGCTAATGACTAAATAGCAAAAAGCAGGAATTTATCACAAATTCAGCACTTGCAAATTTGTGTTAACATTAAGTAAAATACAAGCAATTAGTTATGATTTCGAGCACTTTTCATTACATTTGCATCCATTTTAAAGATTTTATGAAAAACGCTATTCACGTTGGTTTTTGGGAAAAAGTAGCCCGAATCATTCTTAAAAACAGAATAACAATATTAATTTTGGTTGCGGCACTGACAATTTTCCTTGGTTTTCAATGGAAAAATCTTGCTATGACGTATACTGAAGCCAATTTACTTCCTAAAAATCATATCGCAAACAAAGATTATCAAAAATTCTTAGACAAATTTGGCGAAGAAGGAAACCTTGTCGTAATTGGTTTTCAGGACAAAAAATTCTTCACACCAAAAAATTACGCTGCCTGGAATGAATTGATGACCGGTTTGAAAAATTCTAAAGAAGTTGATTTGGTCGTTTCTCTAAATGATTTGAAAAAATTAGAGAAAGACACCGTAAACGAAAAGTTTGTTCTTTCGCCATTTATCGATCAAAAGAAAGCGAACGATCCGGAATATTTAAAAAAGATTCAATACGATTTATTTCACAACTTGCCTTTTTATGAAGGATTGCTTTTTAATAAAGAAAGCGGCAGTATTCGTTCAGCAATTTATATTAACAAAGCACTTGTAAACACAGCTGAAAGAAAGACTTTTATACTCGAAAATCTGGTTCCGAAAATCGATAAATTCGAAAAAACAACCGGAATCGATTTGAAAGTTTCGGGAATGCCATACATCAGAACGATCAACGCTGCAGACATGAAAGGCGAAATCGGATTGTTTATCGGCGCGGCTTTATTTACAGTTTCTCTGATTTTCTTTTTCTTTTTCCGTTCGTTCAGAGCAACGTTTATTTCAATTTGCATTTTAATTGTTGGTGTAATCTGGTCGTTTGGAACGCTTGGATTATTTCATTATAAAATCACAATTTTAACCGCTATTATTCCACCTTTAATTATCGTAATCGGAATTACGAATTGTATTTTCCTAATCAACAAATACCAGCAGGAAATTAAATTGCACAACAATCAGGCAAAGGCTTTACAGCGTATTATTTCTAAAATTGGAGTTTCGACTTTGATGACAAACTTAACTACAGCTATCGGTTTTGCTACGTTTATGATTACCGGAAACGATTTGCTTTTTGAATTTGGTTTAGTTACTTCTATCAATGTGATTTCAGTGTATTTATTGACACTTTTAATTGTGCCGATTGTATACAGTTTCATGCCTGTTCCGGGAGAAAAACATTTATACCATTTAACGAAAACCTACATTTCGACCTTGTTGGATTTTGTAGAAAATGTGGTAAGAAACAAACGAAAAGTAATTTATACGATTTACGGTTTGCTTTTGGTTTTCAGTGTTATTGGAGTTGCTCAAATGAAAGTTTCCGGAAGTTTGATTGGTGAAATGCCAAAAAGCGCTTCTTTCTTTAAAGATATTTTATTTTACGAAAAAGAATTCAACGGTGTAATGC
>RCUK01001798.1_pt1 | contig 12701 bp, 13 predicted proteins | sample 2166381 | NCBI WGS metagenome assembly RCUK01 (sample SAMN09932809, study PRJNA488358) | compost metagenome | isolation source: compost soil in an enriched community | place: Germany: Experimental Botanical Garden
GTGCTTTATTTTACGGAACAAGGGCAGAAATTGAAGAAATGAGACCAAACAGTTCTCCCGTAAACACTTTCATTTTTGGAAAAGAAACGGTCAATACTAAAGTAAATATTATGATGCCTAAAGACAGTAATGAATTAAGAATATATTAAATCTAAATCCATGTCTAAAGAAGATAATTTAAATAAAAACTGGAAAAAAGATTTCCCAATACAAAAGCAGGAATCAACACAGGTTAGCCGACGTGATTTTGCTAAATTCCTGACTTTTGTGTCGGGAGGATTAATGATAGGCAGCGGATTTGTAGCTGCAAAAGCTTATTTATTGCCAAAAGAAGAAGTACAAGGTGAACATTTTATTTGCAATAAAGAGGAAGTCCCTGTTGGCGGAACCAGAGGTTTCGTAATTGAAGGCAGTACTGTCCCTTATATTTTAGTGCATTTAGAAAGTGGAGATTTCAGGGCTTATGAACAAAAATGTACGCATTTATCCTGTTCTGTATTTTACAAACCTGGAACCGGAATTATTCATTGTCCCTGCCATGAAGGTTCTTTTGATGCCATGACCGGCGATGTAATTGCAGGCCCGCCGCCTAGAGCTTTACCTCAATTAGAAGTTTTTTTCAAAGAAAACAAAGTCTACGTTAAGGCTTTGATACAAGAAAAAGAGAGTTAGAATAAATTTAAAAATGAATGATCATGAGTACATTTAGAAGAAGTCAGAATCGCGCCAATCCTAATAAATTGAACAATATTCTTTCGACCCTTATTTTTATACTAATTTTAAATGTGAGTATTCAAATTTGGCTGTTATATGCTTCACTGAACAATGCATTAGATAACAACAAAGAAATTTTACTTCCTGCATTTATAGCATCGGCTATATTGTTTTTGATAGGCTTTTCATGGCTTTATTATCTTCCGAAAGGGAACTTTAAAAAGAAATAATTCAACTGAAATTTGAATTCAGTTCGTTTGATTCCGTTGAATTTTTAAAAACAATGATAAAAATCCAATCCAAGCTCATTGCTGAATTCCAAATTTAAGCAGCATCAAAATGCTATTTTTTGTTTTTTCTGAACGTATTTGAAGAATTAAGCATAAATTTATAATCTTTAAATATTTTAGATAATTAACGATTTAAACTAAGTAATAATACTTATATTTGTAATAAGTATTTTTTGCTTGTAATAATATAGCAGCCATGATTCAAGTTGAACAAGCCTTATCGATTATTGCGGAAAATAGCACTAAAATGCCGGCTCAAAAAATACTGGTACGCAAAGCATTAGGTTATGTTTTGGCCGAAAGTGTTTATTCGCCAATTGATATGCCGCCCTTTCGCCAATCGGCTATGGATGGTTACGCTTTTATACATGGTGAAAAACATCAGTATGATGTTGTAAGTAGTTCACAAGCAGGAGATCATGCAAATATAAAATTAAAGGGAAACGAAGCAGTCCGCATTTTCACAGGTGCTTTTGTTCCGGATGATGCAGATACTGTTGTAATGCAGGAACATGTGATGGCTAATGAAAATTCCATTTTAATTACCAGAATGCCAACACAATTTACAAATGTTCGTGCAAAAGGGGAGCAGATAAAAAAAGAAGAGGTTGTTTTTGAAACCAATACTTTGATTACACCAGCGGCGATCGGTTTTTTAGCTTGTCTCGGAATTACCGAAATAACAGTTTATAAAAAGCCTAAAATAGCTATTTTAGTGACTGGAAATGAATTGGTAAAACCGGGTAAAAAATTACCGAAAGGAAAGATTTACGAAAGTAATTCGGTGATGCTTCAGGCGGCACTGCAAACGATCGGAATAAAGAAAATAAAAAGTTATAAGGTTAAAGATAATCTTAAAGCGACTAAAAAAGAGTTAAAAGGCATTCTTGAAAAAAATGATATAATATTAATTTCCGGTGGAATTTCAGTTGGTGATTATGATTTTGTAAAAGACGCTTTATTGGCCAATGGTGTTGATGAGCTTTTTTACAAAATCAATCAGAAGCCCGGAAAGCCAATGTTCTTTGGACGTAAAAATGATAGTTTAGTTTTTGCTTTACCGGGAAATCCGGCATCTTCACTGACGAATTTTTATGTTTACGTTTATCCGGCGATTAAAAACAGAATGGGTTTTTCGGAAATTCATTTACCAAAATTAATGCGAAAATTGAATAGTGAAATTACAAATTCAACTGGTAAAACATTATTTTTAAAAGCTTTGTATGATGAAACGCATGTAACAGTTTTAGACAGCCAAAGTTCTGCAATGCTTAATACATTTGCGATTGCCAACAGTTTACTGATTGTGCCGAATGATATGGAAAATCTTAAAAAAGGCGCGCTCGTAACGTTATTGCCAATTGATTAGAAGATTTTTAGAATAAAGAATAAAGAATAAAGAATTTCAAGCTTATAGTGCAGTATGTAAAAATAAACACATAGCTTGAAACATGAAACAAAAACAAAATGAATCTCCTTAGTTCTGAAAATATTGTCCTTTTTAGCTTCGCATTAATCGTGATTGCATTTTTATATTCCAGTGTTGGACATGGAGGAGCATCAGGATATTTGGCTTTGATGACGATTTTTGCTTTTCCTATTTCAGTTATGAAACCATCGGCTTTATTATTGAATTTGTTTGTGTCGAGTATTTCGTTTTTCTTTTATTATCGAATGAATTATTTTAAACCGAAATTGTTTTATCCGTTTGCAATTGCTTCTATACCAGCTGCATTTATTGGTGGTTTTATCACTTTGGACAATACGGCTTATAAAATTATTCTAGGAGTTGTTTTGGTTTTCGCAGCACTAAGATTGTTCGGAATATTCAATTTTAAAGAAAAAGAAACGGTTCAGATCAATTTGCCTTTTGCCTTGGCAATTGGTTTTATTATCGGATTACTATCTGGAATGTTGGGTATCGGTGGTGGAATTATATTGAGTCCGATTTTATTGTTTTTGGGATGGGCATCAATTAAAGAATCGGCAGCGATTTCGAGTTTGTTCATTTTTGTGAATTCATTCGCCGGAATTATGGGCTTCTTTTTAGGAGGGAAAACAGTTCCGACAGAAAGTTTTTATTTAGTTCCGATTGCCGTTTTAGGAGGTGTTTTGGGTGGCTATTATGGCAGTGGTTATTTTTCTAATAAAACATTAAAAATTGTTTTGGGAACGGTGATTTTGATGGCAAGCATTAAATTGATTTTTCCTTGAAACGCTTATTTAATGCGTCTCCCGATGAAACCTCGGGCTATATTTGAAAACGAATATAATAAACATAGCCAACGGTTTCAACCGTTGGGACGCAATATATGATCAACACAATATTTGCAACCTGAAACCTGAAACAAAGTAAACCTGAAACAAAAAAAATATGGAAACACTAACAGTATTTATTCTTTGTGGAGGAAAAAGTTCCCGAATGCAGTCCGAAAAAGGATTGGTGCTGTTTCAGGGAAAACCATTTATTGAACATATTATTCAGGCAATATTGTCTATTACAGAACAGATAAAATTAATAACAGCAACCAAAGAATATGATTATTTGCCTTATCAAAAAATACCCGATATCATTCTGGATAAAGGACCGTTAGGTGGAATATATACGGCACTGACGAATTCTGAAACCGAATTTAATTTGATTTTGAGTTGTGATATTCCGTTAATATCAACAGAGTTGTTGTCAGAACTAATTTCAAAACATAATGATGAAGCTGAAATTGCGGTTTTTGCTTCAGAAAGCAGATTACATCCGTTGATCGGGATTTATTCTAAAAAAGTATTGCCCGTTATCAAAAGCGCAATTGATAACGATGAATTAAAAATGATGGATTTGCTGGCAAAAATTCCGCATCAAATCCTCAATATTGATGAAAGTGAAAACTTTCTTTTAACAAATATTAATTCGGTTGACGAATTAAACGACCTGAATATCAATTTAAGTTAGAAGTTATGCGAAACTCAAAGACACCAAAATTAACAATTGTAGGCGCAGGTCCTGGAGATGTTGAATTGATTACATTAAAAGCGATAAAAGCGTTAGAAAGTGCTGACGTTGTTTTATACGATGCATTAGTAAACGAAGAATTATTGCAATATGCTACAAATGCAGAAATTGTTTTTGTGGGTAAACGTTTGGGCTGTCATGCTTACACACAGGATCAGATTAATGAATTGATTGTTTCGATGGCAAATCGCCATGGTCATGTAGTTCGTTTAAAAGGAGGAGATCCTTTTATTTTTGGAAGGGGAAGCGAAGAAATTGATTATGTAGAGCAATTTGGTCTGGAAACGGCAATTGTTCCCGGAATTTCATCAGCATTGGGTGTCCCGGCCTCGGTTGGAATTAGCTTAACACAACGTCAGGTTGCAGAAAGTTTTTGGGTAATTACCGGAACAACATCTAACCACGAATTATCGAAAGATGTATATTTGGCTTCAAAATCGGCTGCAACGGTAGTGATTTTGATGGGAATGCATAAACTCGATGAAATTATTTCGATTTATAAAGAAAACCGAACTGATGATTTGCCGATAGCGATCATTCAAAACGGAACAAAAAATACAGAACAAAAAGTAGTTGGAACTATAAGTTCAATTACTAAATTGGTATCAGAAAAAAAGATTTCTTCTCCGGCAATTATTGTGATTGGAGAAGTGGTAAAAAATACTTCAAAATTGACTTCTTATTTTGAGGAGCATTTTGATGATGAGTTTATCTTTCAGAATTTAAATTTAGAGTAATGATTGAGATTAAATATTTTGGAGCTGTGGCTGAAAAGACCAAATGTGAATTCGAAAAAGTAGCTTTTTCTGAACTTTCACTGCAAAAATTATTGCATGATTTAGAAATAAAATACCAATTTGAATCCCTTAGTTTTAGTGTGGCAGTAAATCAAAAAATAGTACCGAAAACAACCGATTATAAATTGCAGACAAGTGATGTTGTCGCGCTGTTGCCACCTTTTGCAGGAGGCTAAAAATGAATTTTATGAAAGATTCAACACGTTATAACCGACAAATAATTCTGCCTGAAATAGGAGAGAATGGCCAGCATAAATTATCTAAGGCAAAAGTTTTGATAATTGGCGCAGGCGGTTTGGGCGCTGCTGTTTTGCCTTATCTGGCCGCAGCCGGTGTTGGTGAAATCGGGATTGTTGATGATGATGTTATTGAAGTTTCTAATTTACAACGTCAGGTAATTTATAAAACTTCGGCTGTTGGAAAATGCAAAGTGGATGAAGCTAAAGCAATGGTTGCTGAGTTAAATCCGTTTGTGAAAGTGAATGCGATTGCAGAAAAACTTTCAGGAAAAAATGCTATTTCGTTATTCGAAAACTATGATATTATAGTGGATGCCACTGATAATCTTTCAATAAAATATTTAATTAATGATGCTTGTTTAGTTACAAATAAACCAATGGTTTACGGATCTATTTTTAGATTTCAGGGACAGGTTTCGGTGTTCAATTATCAAAACGGCCCCACATACCGCTGTTTATATCCTGATGAAAGCAGCCAGTTTCTAAATTGTGAAGATGCCGGAGTAATCGGAATTTCAGTTGGAATTATAGGAATGCTTCAGGCAAATGAAGTGATGAAGATGATTCTAGAAATAGGAGAGGTGTTGAGTGGCAAGATACTGGTTTATAGTATTTTAAATAATGAACAGCAAAAGTATGACTTTGAGAAGAATACAGCTTTTGAAATGAATGAAACGATTTTTGAAGATAAATATAAAGTAATTGAAAATCAGGTCGAAGAAATTGCCGCAGAGGTAATTTTGAATGAAATAGATAATGATGAGGTTTTGTTTTTGGATGTTCGAAATGAAGAAGAACTACCGAAATTAAATTTCAAAAATAGGATTCAGATTCCATTAATGAAATTGGAAAATCAAATCGAAAAATTAAATCCAAATCAAACAATTTATATTTATTGTCAATCTGGAATCAGAAGTAAAATTGCAGCTGAATTGCTTCAGAAAAAGAATTTCACAAATGTAAAAAGCATAGCGGGAGGAGCTTTGGCTTTAAGCCAGTTATTAAAAGAAGAAAAAATAAAAGTATAGCCACAGATTAAAAGAATTTAAAAGATTTTATTTCTCTCGCAGATCTAGCAGATTGGGCAGATTACTGTTGCTTACAGATTTTAGATATTAAATCTGCAAAATCTGCTAGATCTGCGAGAATATAATCCACATAAAGTGTGGCAAAAAAATAAAAGAAAAATGAGTAAAAATGTATTTGTAGAAGGGCCAATTTCTCCTGAATTTATAGCGGATTCGATTGCCAAACATCAATCCAAACATACAATTGGAGCGCACAATATTTTTTTAGGACAAGTTCGTGCTGATATTATTCACGACAATACGGTTGTAGCTATTGATTATTCAGCTTATACAGATATGGCAAACGAAGCTTTGCATGCAATTCGTGAAAAAGCATTTGCTAAATTCGATTTAACTTGCATGCATATTTATCATAGTATAGGCGTGGTAAAAGCGGGCGAAATATGTTTGTTCGTGTTTGTTTCAGCAACAAGAAGAAAACAAGTTTACGAGGCGACAGAAGCTATTGTAAACTGGATAAAAACAGGTGTGCCGATTTTTGGCAAAGAAATTTTTGAAAACGACACATTCACCTGGAAACAAAACACCTAAAATGGTAGATATTACGCATAAAATAAATACATTAAGAGCCGCAACAGCAACAGCAATTGTCAAAGTCAGCAAACAGGAAACAATTGATGCTGTGGTGAATAATTTGGTTCCAAAAGGCAATGTGCTTGAAATGGCAAAAACGGCAGGATTATTTGCGGTTAAAAACACGCATTTATCAATACCGGATTGTCATCCCATTCCAATTGAATTTACTTCAGTTGAATATAAAATTGAAGGATTGACCATTCAGATTATTTTCAATGTAAAAACGGTTTACAAAACAGGAGTTGAGGTAGAGGCCATGCACGGCGCTTCGATTGTCGCGCTTACAATGTACGATATGTTGAAACCGATTGATAAGGAAATCGAAATTTCAACCATCAAATTAATTAATAAAGAAGGCGGAAAATCTTCTTTCAAAAATAAATTTCCAAATGCAATAAAAGCGGCAGTTTTTGTTTGTTCCGATTCCATTTTTGCAGGCGATAAAGAAGATCGCTCCGGAAAAATCATTGTTGAAAAACTGGATTCTTACGGAGTTGAGACAGCGCATTACGAGATTATTCCGGATGAAATTGATATTATTCAGGAAAAAACAAAGGCTTTCTCCAAAGAACATCAATTGGTGATTTTTACCGGCGGAACTGGTTTATCTCCAAGAGATGTAACACCGGAAGCATTATCGCCGTTATTAGAAAGCAGAATACCGGGAATTGAAGAAGCCATTCGCAATTACGGCCAACAAAGAATGCCATATGCTATGTTATCAAGAACCGTTGCAGGAACATTAGGGAAAAGTTTGGTTTTGGCTTTGCCAGGATCAACAAACGGAGCCAGAGAATCGATGGATGCTGTTTTTCCGCATGTGATGCACGTTTTTCATATTTTAAAAGGAAAAAATCATGACACCCTCTAAAGCCATTTTAACGGATGATTTTGGGCGAAAACACAATTACTTGCGTATTTCGTTACTGGAGAAATGCAATTTGCGTTGTACGTATTGCATGCCTGCTGACGGAATAGTATTGTCTCCAAAAGCCAATTTAATGACGGCTGATGAAATTTTTGCTTTGGCTCAGACTTTCGTAGAAAATGGTGTAGATAAAATTAGATTAACAGGAGGAGAACCTTTATTAAGAAAGGATTTTCCCGAGATTATTTCGAAATTATCAACTTTAAAAACTTCACTTTCGATTACTACAAACGGTATTTTAATCGATCGCCATATTGATGCTTTAAAAGAAGCTAACATCAAAAAAATCAATTTGAGTTTAGATACTTTGGTTTCGTCTAAGTTTCACACTATAACGCTTAGAAATCAGTTTGAAAAAGTTATTGATAATCTTCATTTACTGTTAAATAATGATTTTCACGTAAAGGTAAATGTAGTTTTGATGAAAGGTTTCAATGAAAATGAAATTGTCGATTTTGTGCAATTGACTCAGTTTTTGCCAATTTCGATTCGTTTCATTGAGTTTATGCCTTTTGCCGGAAACGAGTGGGACAGAAGCAAAATGGTATCACAAAATGAGATTTTATCAGAAGTAAATAATGTATTTTCATCTGAGGATATTCAAAAATTGGAAGATGAGAAAAACTTCACAGCCAGAACCTATAAAATAAAAGGTTTTCAGGGCGATTTCGGAATTATAAGCTCTATTACAAATCCGTTTTGTGATGGCTGTAACCGCATCCGCCTGACGGCAAACGGCAAAATCAAGAATTGCCTTTTCTCTAATTCTGAAACTGATTTATTGACAGCTTTTAGAAATGGCGAATCGATTACCAATTTGATTTCAGAATCTATTAAAAATAAGAAAAAAGTTCGTGCGGGAATGGTTACCGTTTCTGAAATGGATGATCCTGCCTTGCATTTTGATAATCGTAGTATGATTGCGATTGGGGGGTGATTTTGCACATTCGGGTCATTGCGAGGAACGAAGCAATCGCATACCTGGTGTCAATTGCTGTTTTAGTATTTGTAGTGTGGTTGCTTCGTTCCTCGCAATGACTCATTGCAGCGTATAAAAAAAGGTTCAACTTTAATCAAGTTAAACCCTTTTCAAATTATTATTTTTTCTTCTTTTTATCCTTTGATTTACCTTTTTTACCTTTTTCTTTTTCAGCCTTTTTAGCTTTTGCCTTGGCTTTCTTTTCCTTTTCTTTTTTAGCTTTTTCTTTCTTTTTAGTATCAGATTTCAGCTTTGCTTTTTTTGCTTTTTCCAGCTTTTTTATCACTGCTTTTATAGCTTTTTCTCTTTTCTTAGCCTTTTCTTTTTTCTCCTTTAGCTTATTTTTTACCTTTTTGTCTTTCGATTTGTTTTTTACAATTTCTATTGCAATTTCATCAAGATTTAAAATCGCTTGAGGTTTATCACTCACATTCCTGGAAAGGGTTTCAATTTCGATAATTTCCGGAGTTACAGTTGAGCCTTTTGGCGGAGTGGTTGTTGTTCTTTTAACTACTGCTTTTGGAGTTGTGTTAGAAGCTGGTTTTACAGGAGTTTTGGCAGATGATTTTATAGTTGCCACCGGGGCTTTCGCTGCCGTTCCTGGAGCTCTTTTTGCCGGAGCTTTTTGAGCTGGAGTTTGAGCAACAGGTTTAGCTTCTGCAGTATTTTCAGTAACTTGTTTTGTAGGTTCTGTTGCTGGTGTTTCAGTATTTTTTACGGCTGGGGTTCTGGTTGTTCTTTTTATCATAATTGTATGTTTTATTGAGTAAAATAGAGTTAAACCAAGAACGAAGTTGAAATCAATTATTTCACAATTCTTAGTTAAGCTAAATTTAATCAATATTTAAATACATTAATGTTAAGATTTTCCTTAAGATTATACTAACCAAACAATTAATTTTCGACTATTTCCAAAATCTTAAAATTACTTTTCGGTGCTTCACATAATGAACAACAATACGTTTCAGATAAATCGGTAAATAAAATACCTTTTGGAATTCCCTGACTTTCATCTCCGTATTCTGAATTATAAAGAGATAGACATTCCTGACATTGGTAGATATCCAATTGAGGTTTCTCTTTTTTCTGTGTATTTTCTGTTGATTCCGGAATAGAATTTCCAAGTTCTTCAAAGTATTTTCGGCTTAATTCAATCAAAATAGTTGGCAGTTCTAATTTGTCAATATCTTGTGAATGTACAATGTACTCGCGCGTATTTGGATCGAAATTCTTTGCAAATAAAACATTATAAGTATCACGGATTTTAATCGATTCTAAGTCCTTCGGCAATTCATTTTTTTCAACTACAATCGAAGTAAAATAATGACCGTCACGATTGTATTCAGAGATTCCAAAAGTTAATCCGTAGGTACTAATATCAAATTGATCAAGTGTTCGAACCAAAAAGGTTTTCAGATTCAAAGCCCATTCCATCGCCACTGGCAAATGCCAATTTAATTCTAATAAAGAATGGCGGACATTGATTCCTTTTTTGCCGAGAAATTTCTCCCATTCCAATTTTCTATCCTTCGGAATTCCTTTTACAATAAACGATTTCCAAGGAGTTATACATATTTTACCGATTTTGCAATCAAAACATAAATCACACATTTCTTTCAGAAAATCTAAATCATACAAGTTATTTCTCCAATATAATCCTAACCAATACTGATCGATCCCCATTCGGTTCATTCCTTCGTAATATGGGAAAGGATAAAACGGAACATTTAAGGGCTTGTCAATAGTTCTGTTATTGGTATCTAAAGCTTCGCTTACTAAACTGAAAATCATATCAATTCCATAAGATTCTTCTGCTACTATTTTTTCGATTTCATAATAAAAAGTAGCAATATCCCAGCTGTAAATCAGCACGGGATATACTTCCATACGTTCCCATTTTGGTAAACGAATGTACAAATACCAGTAATCTTCATGTTCTGAAGCAATAAAGTTTAAATGGCCTGTAAATAATGGAACCAACTGTTGCTTAGGGTCATTAATGTTGACCTTGAGTTTTGGCTGCTCCTTAAATTGCTCTAAAATATATAAGAATTTGTTTCCTGTAAGCCAATTGGTATTTCTGAAAATATCCGTTGAAACATACGATGAAACAATGTTGTTACCACTTTTTTCATTTGGAAAAACAAAATGATGTTTCCCGATTTTTTCTTTGCTGGATAAATTTAATCCCTTTGGGAAAATAATATCCTGCCTTGAACCAAATGAAATCGAATCCAAACCATGATCCATTGCCATATTGACTACTTCACGTAATTCTCCTGGCGAAATAACGCCTCCTTTTACTATTAATCTTGTCAATTCCATATTTCTCTTAGTTTTTTTGTTTCAGGTTTCAAGTTTCAAGTTATGCACGAGGCGGATAACCTGAAACTTGAAACAAAGAAAACTTGAAACAAAATTTTTAAACTTTACATTTTGCTAAAATCTCTTTTACCTCTGTCTTACAGCTTCCGCAGCCTAATCCGGCTCCGGTGTTTTTACATAAATCGGTGAAATTATTGACACCACCTTTAATGGTTTCTTCAATATTTCCAGCTCCAACCTGACTGCAGGAACAAACTAATTTTCCTAAAACAGGTTTGGCATTTGAACTTCCTCTTAACAATGAATTTCGTTTGTCTGATAATTCGATTTTGCTTTCGATCATCGTTTTGAACTCAGCAAATTCATTCTTGTCGCCCATTAAAATAGCTCCAACAAGCAAATCATTTTTAACAATGCATTTTTTGTAATAACGTTGTTTCAAATCGGCAAAAACAATTTCTTCGTAAGAATCATCGTTTTCCGGAATTTCAATATCTCCAATGCTGCACAGATTGATATCTTCTAATTTCAAAATGTTCATTAAAACGGAGCCTTTGTAATAACTGCTGATATCACCGGCTAAATAATTAGCTAAAATATCGGCCTGTTCTTCGGCAGCAGAAGTGATTCCGAACAGTTTATTATCAAATTCGGCTATTTCTCCAATGGCATAAATATCAGGATTCGAAGACTGTAAATATTGGTTTACTTTTACACCACGACCGCAGGCAAGTCCGGTTTCACGGGCAATTTCTATATTTGGAATAGTTCCTATTGTATAAACAATTGTATTTGCCGTAATGATTCTGCCACTTTTAAGGGCGATTTCAAGTTCGTTTGGATTCTCAGTTTCAAAGACAGTACTAACTTCATTATCAAAATAAATCTGGATATCGCGAAGCTGAACTTCCTCGGCCAATAATTTACTAGAAATCAAATCTAATTGACGTTCCATCAAACGGGAGGCCCTTTGAATTATAGTGATCTTTATTTTTTTATGTTTTAAGGCTGCAGCCAATTCCAATCCTAATAAACCACCGCCAATAATAACAACATGTTGTTCTTCCGGAGGCAAATTGGTATTGTCAAGATAGGCTTTTAGTCGGTCAGCGTCTTCTTTACGGCGAACTGTAAAACGTCCTGGTAAATGAAGTTGTGCATTTTCAGGAATAAAAGGACGACTTCCTGTTGCTAAAATCAAAGAATCGAAAGTGTGGGTTTCGCTTAAACTATCTGTTATGGTTTTTGCCGTTGCATTTATTTTATCAACTGCTACACCGGCTTTCATCGTAATTTTTAGTTTACTTAAAGCTTCACCGTCTTTTACTTTTAATAATTGTTGCCAGGTAAATTCGCCTGTCATGTATTCCGGCAGCAAAACGCGATTGTAAAACGGGTTTACTTCATTCGAAAAAACAATAATTTCATCGGTTGAATTGAACTCGCGATAATTTTGAATAAAACGGAAGGCTGCGGCGCCAGCTCCAACAATGGCAATTTTCTGGAAAGGTTTTACATATTTCGTAATAGCAACGGTCGTATATTTAAAATCAGGTTCTTTTGAAACAGGATCAACAACTGTATTGGTTAAATTATTTGTTCGATTCAAATCATTATCAAGCTGTTTTCCCCAATGCATTGGCAGGAAAACTACTTTTTCTCTGATCGAATCGGTTACTTTTGCTTTTACACGAACTTCTCCGTTTTTGCTCGAGACAATTACAATATCGCCATTTTTGATGTCGTTTTTAAATGCAT
>RCUK01001801.1_pt1 | contig 12694 bp, 17 predicted proteins | sample 2166381 | NCBI WGS metagenome assembly RCUK01 (sample SAMN09932809, study PRJNA488358) | compost metagenome | isolation source: compost soil in an enriched community | place: Germany: Experimental Botanical Garden
CGAAAGGTAGCGGTCGGGGGAGGTGCTCATGACGGGTCGTTTCTAGCCGCAGGGCTGCGCTTCGTCATGATTATTTTGCGCCTGCGAAGGCGATTTCGCGATTTCGCGCAACAAGATGGCGATCGCGGGCGTGCGGCGTCGTCGGGACTGGCGCATCCTCGCGGTCCGGTCCATGTCAGGGGCGATGAGACGCCGTTCCTTTCTGATCCGCGCGGGCGCCGCCGCGGCTGCTGTCGGCGGCGGCCTGTGGCTCAAGGACCATGTGATCTGGCGTCGGCCGAAGCTGGCCTTCCCCGCGGGCGGAACCAGCGGCTGGTCGCCTTTCGTCGTCGCGGACGCCGCCACGCCGACCGTGCGGGTGCGGATCGCCGGACGCGAGGTCACGGCCCTGATCGACAGCGGGGCCCAGTATTCGGTGATCGACCGGGCCCTGGTCGAGGCCCTGGGTCTGACGACTTTTTTCGACATGCCGCTGGTGGCTTACGGCGTCGGCGGGCAGCCGCAGGTGGGACGCGGGGTGACGCTGGAGATGACGGTCGGATCGCTGGCGGTGAGCGGTCTGCGGACGGCCATTCTCGACCTGGGGCCGCTGGCGGCGGAGGCGGGGCTCGGCGCGCCTCTGGTGCTGGGGCAGGATCTGCTGGGCGAGGCGGTGCTGGATCTGGACCTGAAGCGGCGCCGGGCGCGGTTTGCTGATCCTGACGGCCATGCCGTTTCACCCGCCCTGCGTCCGGTGCCGGTCAAGCGCAGCGGCACGGCACTGACCGCCGAGGTGACGGTCGAAGGGGCAGTTCTGCGGGCGGTGGTCGACACCGGATTCTCATCCCTGATCGCGTTGAGCCAAGGCGCGGCGCAGGCGGCGGGCCTGCTGGACGGACGGGCCGAGACGGCGGGGTCCAGCATCGTCCTGGGCGGCGTGGCGCAGGCGCGGGTGATCGAAGCCAGGACCGTCACCTTTGGCGACGACCTGTGGCGGTCGGTGCGGACGCCCGTCTTTGCAGACTCGCCTCTGCCGAACTATCCCGACGCCCTCTTGGGCGTGGCGGCGTTCGAGGACCGCGAGGTGAGCCTGGACCTGGGGCGAGGGCGCCTGCACGTCTCGCCTCAGATGGATTTGACGGTGGGCTAGAGCGTTAGAGGCGACCGGCGCTTTCCAGCCGGCGTTGCACTTCTGCGGCGAAGGCGACTTCTTCAGGATCAACCTCTCCATCTGCGTCGATGACTCGCCGCATGGATCGCATCATCGCCACGGGATGACCCTCGCCCGCGCAAAGGCGATTCAAGGCGCGTTCAAAGGCGCGTTCGTCCGGAACAAAGGCTCGTACGCGGTGACGGATGACGCCTTCATCCAGTGCTTCGTCCGAACGAAGCATGACGTGCCGAACGATCTGTTCCTGTTCATCTTCGTCGAAATCCCCGTCCGATGCGCCGACGAAGCTCAGAATGATGATTTCGTCGCGGCAATCCTGAAGGGCCAGCAGTTCCGGCGACTTCGCTGCGGCCTCGTCCGCCGTCATCATGCGAAGGAGGGGATGGTCGCGAAAGAAGCCCAGGCCATCGTCGTGGACTTCGCCCGTAGCGAGGTCGGTCGCTTCGACGACGCGAGAGGCCATGAACATCCGCATTGCGGAGCGCATGTGGCAGTAGGCCGTCAGCCGCACATCGGTGATCTCGTGGAGGAGATTTCGAAGGGTGACGCATCGGCCCGAAAGGGCGTTCTTCGCGTCCTGATAGACCAGATGAAAGGCCATGGGCGGCGCAGGTGGATCTTCGACCTCGACCAGCATGCTGTGATCGTCGAATTCGTGTCCCGTAATCGGGCGACCAAGTCGCGCAGCGCGGTCCTGCGACAGTCTCCGTCGGAATCCGGCGCGCGCCGTTACGAAGTGATCAAAAGCCAAGCTGCTCATCGTGCCCTCCCAGGTGCTGCAGCTAAGCTGCTGCGGGGACGGCTGTCAAAACGATGTTCTTTATAGCCCCTTGAAGGTGTCGCAGGAGGCCGGGTCGCCGGTCTGATAGCCGCGCTGCAGCCATTCGACCCGCTGGGCCGAGGAGCCGTGGGTGAAGCTTTCGGGCGAGACGCGGCCGCCGCCGCGGCGTTGCAGGGTGTCGTCGCCGATGGCCTGGGCGGTCTTCATGCCTTCCTCCAGATCGCCGGGCTCCAGCGCCACCTGACCGCCGGAGACGGCGGCGGCGTTGCGGGCCCAGACGCCGGCGTAGCAGTCGGCCTGAAGCTCCAGCGCGACGGAGTATTTGTTGCCCTCGGCCTGTGACCGCGCCGACTGCTGGGCGCGCTGCACCTGGTCGGTGGCGCCGGTCAGATGCTGGACGTGGTGGCCGAATTCGTGGGCGATGACATAGGCCTTGGCGAAGTCGGCGCCCGAGGCCCCGAGCTTGGTCTCCATCTCGCGCCAGAAGCCGAGGTCCAGGTAAACCTTCTGATCGGCGGGGCAGTAGAAGGGGCCCATGGCCGATTGGCCGAAACCGCAGCCCGTCTGGGTGCCTTGTTCATACAGGACCGTGGTCGGCGGGGTGTAGCCGCGCAGCTTGGTCTTCCAGACGTCGTTGATGTTGGAGCCGATGACCTCGACGAACTGCCCGGCCTGATCCTCGGGCGAGCCCATCTTGCCGGCCTGCTCGGACGGGCTGGCGCCGCCGAACTGGCTGGCGACCTGCTGGGTGGTGTTGGGGTCGATGCCGAAGACGAAATAGCCGATGGCCGCCAGCACCAGAACGCCGATGCCGCCGCCCGCCACGGCCCCGCCGCCCATGCCGCGCCGGTCTTCAATGCCGCCGCCGCGCCGTCCGCCCTGCCAACGCATGATGTCGTCTCCGCCCTGAAATCTCGCCCCAAGCTAGGCCCAAACGCGGGCGGCGGGGAAGGGATGCAATTGTAACGGGCGGTCAGTGTGGGCGGCGGTCCAGCCAGGCGTCGATCTCGGTGACGTCGCGCGTCATCTCTTCGCGTCGAGCGGCTTGTGCTTCGCGGGCCTGCCGTTCCTGTTCCGGGGTGCGCGGGGCGTAGGCGGTCAGCGGGGGCAGGGGCGGCGTCGGCTGGCGCACGGCCTCCAGACGCTGGATCGTCAGTTGGGTCTGCAGCCGCTGCTGCTGGGCTAGGGCTTCGCGCTCGGCTGCCTGATTGCGCAGACGGTCCATCTCGATCCGGTGCTGATCGGCGATGGCCGACCCGGGGTCGTATCCGGGCGGCGGCGGGGCCGGCCAGCCGGGCCAGGTCTGGGCGGTCGCGGCCAAGGGCGCGGCGGCCAGCAGCAGGGTCATGAGGATCAGGCGGCGCATGGGCGAAACATGGGCGCCCGGTCGGCGTCCGCCAAGCGTGGCCTTAGATGGCGAAGCTGACGCCGCAGCCGCAGCTGGAGGAGGCGTTGGGGTTGCGCACCACGAACTGCGCGCCGGCCAATTCGTCGACGAAGGCGATCTCGGAGCCCTTGAGGAAGGGGATGGAGACGGGGTCGATCACCGCCGCCTGACCGTCGCGGCGGACGACCAGGTCGTCGGCCTCGGGCGCGTCGACCAGTTCCAGCCGGTACTGGAAGCCCGAGCAGCCGCCGCCGTCGACGGCGACGCGCAGCATGACCGGCCTGCCTTCGGCCTCGGCCAGCTTGGCCAGACGTTTCGCCGCGCTTTCGGCCAGAAGGATGCCTTCCGGCGCGCGGGGCGAAACCGAAAGCGACAGGTCGCGGGCTGATTCTGTGGATTGGACGGTGCTCACGGCTCTCTATATGAGGAGCTGACAGGCGTTCGCAAAGGCCTGTGTCGCAATAGAAGTGCTGTCCGCCTTGAGCCAGACCCGCGCGTCCTTCGCCGAAGACCCCGCCGCCAGCCGTGGCCGCCATGTTTTCGAGCCCGCCAGCCGCACCCGCACCCCCTTCGCCCGCGACCGCGACCGCATCATCCACGCCACCGCCTTCCGCCGTCTGAAGGAGAAGACCCAGGTCTTCGTGGCGCACGAGGGCGACCACTATCGCACCCGCCTGACCCACAGTCTGGAGGTGGCCCAGATCGCCCGGTCGCTGGCCCACGCCCTGCGGCTGGACGACGATCTGGCCGAGACCATCGCCCTGGCCCACGACCTGGGCCACCCGCCCTTCGCCCACGCCGGCGAGGACGAGCTGCAGGCCCAGATGGCCGACTACGGCGGCTTTGATCACAACGTCCAGAGCTTCCGCGTCATCACCGAGCTGGAAGTCCGCTATCCGAAATTCCTCGGACTGAACCTCAGCTGGGAGACGGTCGAGGGGGTCATCAAGCACAACGGGCCGGTGATGCATCACCTGGGCGAACCGGCGTGGAAGACGGTCGCGGCCTATGCGCCGGGCGGCGCGGCGGACTGGGACCTGAGGCTCGACACCTTCGCCTCGCTGGAGGCCCAGTGCGCGGCCATCGCCGACGACATCGCCTACAACAACCACGACGTGGACGACGGGGTGCAGGCGGGCCTGTTCACCCTGGCCGATCTGGCCGAGGTGCCGCTGATCGGGCCCTGCCTGGCCGAGGTGCGTCGCGACTGGCCTGCGCTGGACGACCGCATGGTGCGTCTGGAGGCCGTGCGCCGCATGATCGGCATCATGGTCGACGACGTTCTGGCCGAGACCGAGCGGCGTCTGGCCCAGCACCGCATCGTCACCGTCGAGGACGTGCGTCTGGCCCCGCAGATGATGGTGCAGTTCTCGCCGCAGATGATGGCCGAGCTGGGGGTGCTGCGCCGCTTCCTGTTCGAGCGGATGTATCGCCACTACCGGGTCAATCGCACCCGCAGCCAGGCGCGCCGCGTCCTGTCGCAGCTGTTCCACCTGTTCATGGAAGAGCCCGAGGTCATGCCGCCCGAATGGTCGGCCCCGGCCCTGTCGGACGATCCGGTCAAGCGGGCGCGGGCGGTGTGCGACTATATCGCCGGCATGACCGATCGCTACGCCATCGAAGTCCACGGCAAGCTGTTCAGTCTCGACCTGGCGCTTGATCTGTGATTCGAAAGAAGCCACGGGCGGGCTAGACTGATGCTTCTCCGCGCCGATTCGCGCGGGGCCGATCCAGAAAGCGCGACCCATGTCCTACGACGACGATCACCGAGGCAACCCCAACGCCGGCCGCGAGCGGGGGGCCTATACGCCGCCCACCGACGACGACCTGCCGTTCGAGCGCCGCAGCTATGATCCCCGTCGCGCCCCCGCCGCCAAGTCGCCGCCGGTCACCCTGATCATCAGCGCCATCGTCCTGCTGCTGCTGATCGTGGCCGTGGTGGTCTTCTATCGCTCGGGCGTGCGCTCCTCGACCGACGCCCCGCCCGCCGTGGGCACGCCGGTCGAAAGCATGAAGGTCGAGGCGCCGCTGGACGCCCAGCCGATCGACCCGGAAGCCGGCGTGCGCGTCTATCGCGACGGCGGCGAGGCGACCGGCGCCGCCCCGACCTTCACCCCCGGCCCGGAAGCCGTTGAGCCGCGCCCCGCGCCGCAGCCGCTGCCCGTGGCGCCGACGGCCCTGCCGCCCGCCGCCCCGGCTGCGGTCGCGCCCGCGCCGGTCGCTCCGGCCAGGCCCGCGCCCGTGACCCCGGCCCCCGCGCCCAAGCCGACGCCCGCTCCGGCCGCCCCGGCTGCGGCTGGGGGTTCCTCGGGCGTGCAGATCGGCGCCTTCTCCTCGACCGCCATCGCCGACCGTGAATACGCCGCCGTCGCCTCGCGCTTCGGTTCGTTCGCCTCGGGCGCTGAAAAGCGGGTGCAGGAAGTCACCGCCGCCAACGGCTCGACCGTCTATCGCACCACCTTCACCGGCATGAGCCGCGACCGCGCCGTCGCCTTCTGCAACGCGCTGAAGGCCGCCGGCCGCGACTGCATCGTCCGCTAAGACGAGCGGGAAAGAAGACGCATGACCTCCGCCGCCATCTACGGCTGTTCCGGCCATAAGCTGACGGCGGAGGAGCGCGCCTTCTTCGCCGAGACGCGCCCTTGGGGCTTCATCCTGTTTCGCAGGAACGTGGACAGTCCCGCTCAGGTCAAGGCTCTGGTCGAGGAACTGCGCGACAGCATCGGCCGGCCCGACGCCCCCGTGTTGATCGATCAGGAAGGCGGCCGGGTGCAGCGCCTCGGCCCGCCGCACTGGCCCAAGTATCCGCCCGGTTCGGCCTATCTGAAGGCGGTCAATGACCCGATGGCGGCGCGCGAACTGGTGCGTCTGGGGGCGCGCTTGATGGCCCACGACCTGCGCGAACTGGGCATCACCGTGGACTGCGTGCCGGTGCTGGACGTGCCGGTGCCGGGCGCTCACGACATCATCGGCGACCGCGCCTATGCCCAGGACCCCGCCACCGTGACCCAGCTGGGCCGGGCGGCGGCCGAAGGCCTGCTGGCGGGCGGCGTCCTGCCCATCATCAAGCATATCCCCGGCCACGGCCGCGCCTTTGCCGACAGCCACCACGACCTGCCGGTGGTCGAGACCGATCTGGCGACGCTGGACGCCTGGGACTTCGCGCCGTTCAAGGCCCTGTCGGACATGCCGATGGCTATGACGGCCCACGTCGTCTTCACCGCCGTCGACGCCAAGCGCCCCGCCACGACGTCCAAGAAGGGCATCCGCCTGATGCGCGAGCATCTGGGCTTTGCTGGCCTCATCATGTCCGACGACCTGTCGATGAAGGCCCTGTCGGGGACCCTGACCGAGCGGGCCGAACAGTCGCTGAAGGCGGGCTGCGACGTCATCCTGCACTGCAACGGCGACCTCGACGAAATGCGTCAGGTGGCCGAGGGGACCGGCAAGCTGAAGGGCGAGGCCAAGCGCCGCGCCGAGGCGTCGCTCGCCCGCATCGTCCACACGCCCGAGCCGCTGGACGTGGCCGAGGCCCGCGCCCGGCTGGAGGCGGCCCTGACCGGTCGCTTCGAAGCCGCTAACGGGCCAGATGTCGGCGAGGCTCAGGCTTAAAAGATGGATCAGGCGTTCCAGCCCAATCTGGACTTCGCCGCCGTCGATGATGCTGACGCCGCCGAGGCCTTCGTCGTCGATCTGGAAGGCTATGAAGGACCGCTTCACGTCCTGCTGGCGCTGGCGCGCACGCAGAAGGTGGACCTGCTGAAGCTGTCCATCACCAAGCTGGCGGAACAGTACCTGGCCTTCGTTCACGAGGCCCGGCGGCGCAACTTCGCCATGGCCGCCGACTATCTGGTGATGGCGTCCTGGCTGGCCTATCTGAAGTCGCGCCTGCTGCTGCCGCGGACTGACAAGGGCAAGGCCGAGGAGCCGCCGGCGGAAGAAATGGCCGCCGCCCTGGCGTTTCGGCTGCAAAAGCTGGAGGCCATGCGCCGTTCGGTCGAGGCCATCACCAGCCGCCCGCAGCTGAAACGCGACGTCTTCACCCGCGGCGACCCGGAAGCCACCGTCATCATCCCGTCGGACCGCGTGGACGCCAGCCTCTATGAGCTGATGGCCGCCTATGTGGCCCAGCGACGGCGCGAGGAGCGGCGCAACTATGCGCCGGGCCAGCGGGTCGAGGCCTTCCAGTTGGAGGCCGCGCGCGACTGGCTGCGCTCCATGATGCCGCGTCTGGCCGACTGGACCCCGCTGGATCAGGTGGCGCCCGCCCGCGAGGACGAAGACGGGGAGGGGCCCAGCCAGGCCAGCTATACCGCCTCGACCCTATCGGCCAGTCTGGAGCTGGTGAAGGAGGGGGCCATGGACGTGCGCCAGGCCGAGGCCTTCGCCGACCTCTTCCTCAAACGCCGGGGCTTCGGCCAACCGCTGGAGCTGACGCCGTGAGCCTGACCTTCACCCCCGACGAAACCGAGATCGAGCGCCGGGTCGAGGCCCTGTTGTTCGCCGCCGCCGCGCCCCTGTCGGCGGCCGAGATCGCGCGCCGCCTGCCCGAGGGCGCCGACGCGGGCCGGGCCATCGCCGCCCTGCGCCAACGCTATCAGGGACGCGGGGTCGAGCTGGAATGCGTCGCCGACCGCTGGCGCTTTCGCACCGCCGCCGACCTCGGCTTCCTGATGACCGAAGAGCGCGAGGAGCCGCGCCGTCTGTCCAAGGCGGCGCTCGAGACCCTGGCCATCATCGCCTATCACCAGCCCTGCACCCGCGCCGAGATCGAGAGCGTGCGCGGCGTCTCCCTGTCCAAGGGCACGCTGGATCTGCTGCTGGAGATGGACTTCGTGCGGCTGCGCGGACGTCGGCGCACGCCGGGCCGGCCCGTCACCTACGCCACGACCGACCGCTTCCTCGAGCATTTCAGCCTGGCCAGCCTCTATGACCTGCCCGGCGTGCAGGAGATGAAGGCGGCAGGCCTGCTGGACCTGTCGATCCCCGTGGGCTTCGAGGTGCCCGATCCGACCCGCAGCGGCGAGAGCGAAGGCGAGGACTTGCTGACCGCGCTCGACGACGGCGCGCCCGAGTTCGCCCAGGATTTCGTCAGCGCGGACTAGATTCTCTCGCCCTGCGACGCCTTGGCGCGGATGCGGGGCCGTCCGTGACAGCGACGCATCGCCACGCCCACGCTGGATAGGGGAAGAAGACAAGGTATTCCAAGGTCTTGCAGGTCTTCTTCCGCGCCTTGACCTTCGGCCCCCTCGGCTATAGGTTCCGCGCCGAATTCAGACCTGCCTCGGCGTCCTTGCCGGGGCGCTGAGCGCACAGGCCATGTCCCCAACGATGGAATCGCGCGAAGAGGCGATCAAACGCCTCAACGAGCAGGCCGACGCGCTCAAGGCACGGGCTGTGCCGACGCCTCCCGACTATGGGGCGAACGCAGCGGGCTACGGCTATCGCCTGATGGGCGAGATGATCGCCGGCCTGGCCGTCGGTCTGGGTCTGGGGTGGGGTTTCGATCTTCTGGTCGGGACCATGCCGTGGGGAATTATCGCCGGAACCCTGATCGGTTTCGGCATGTCGATCTGGCTGGCGCTTCGTTCGGCCCGAAAGATGAGTGCGGCCGCGTTGAAGGAGCTGGGGCCTCCCCAGGATCTTCCCGACGACGAGGTCGAGGACGAGCGGAATTTCTGACCAAACCGTCGTACGGCGGTTTGGCCTTTTGACTTAGGAGACCGGGCGGCATGGCCGATCCGATGCACCAGTTCCAGATCAGCAAGGTTGTTGATCTTCCGGCCGTCAACGTGCCCGGCCTCGGCATGGTTGATCTGTCGATCACCAACTCGACGCTGGCCATGATGGTCGCCGCCGTGCTGATCACCCTGTTCTTCACCGCCGTGACGGCCAAGCCCAAGCTGGTGCCTGGACGCCTGCAGGTGGTGGGCGAGGGGGCCTTCGCCTTCATCGACGACCTGGCCACCTCGATCATGGGTGAACAGGGCCGCGCCTTCTTCCCCTTCATCCTGACGCTGTTCGTCTTCATCCTGGCGCTGAACCTGCTGGGCATGTTCACGGTCTTCACCGCCACCTCGCAGGTCGCCGTCACCGCCACCTTCGCGGCCCTGACCATCCTTCTGGTCATCGGCGTGGGCTTCGCCAAGAACGGCATCAAGTTCTTCAAGCTGTTCGCCCCCTCGGGCGTGCCGTGGTACCTGCTGATCCTGGTGACGCCGATCGAGTTCATCTCCTTCCTGCTGCGTCCCGTGTCGCTGGCCCTGCGTCTGTTCGGCAACATGCTGGGCGGCCACGTGGCGATGAAGGTCTTCGCCGGCTTCGTGGTTTCGCTGGGCGCCTTCGGCCTGGTCGGCATTCCGGGCGCGGTTCTGGCCATGGGCGGCGTGGTCGCCATCACGGCTCTGGAGTTCCTCGTCGCCTTCCTGCAAGCATTCGTTTTCGCCGTTCTGACCACGGTCTATCTGAACGACGTCGTGCATCTGGATCAGCACTAAAGCTGGCCCAGCCCGCCAACCCTTTCTTTCAAACCATCCCAACCAGGAACTACTCTCATGGAAGCTGAAGCAGCAAAATACATCGGCGCTGGTCTCGCCACCCTCGGCATGATCGGTTCGGCCCTCGGCGTCGGCCTGATCTTCTCGGGCTTCCTGCAAGGCGCCACGCGTAACCCTTCGGCTGCTCCCGGCCAGTTCACGAACCTGATCCTGGGCGCCGCTCTGGCTGAAGCACTGGGCATCTTCGCCTTCGTGATCGGCCTGCTCTGCCTGTTCGCTTAAGTCGAACTGAATATCTGGGCGGCGGCGCGGTCATGACGACCGTTCCGCCGCTCGCGTCTTTCTGAGATCACCGGATAGAGCCCATGGCCGCCCCTATCGCGAGCGTCGCCTCGCAAGACCCGACCCAGCCTGCGCCGACCGTCACCGTCCAGAACGGTGAAGTCGCGCCCGTGGCCGCCCCTGAGGCGACCCATCAGGCCGAAGTCGCCCACGGCGACGCCCACGCTTCCGGCGGTCTGCCGCAACTGGAGATGCAGCACTGGGCTGGTCAGATCGTCTGGCTGCTGCTGATCTTCGCCGTTCTCTACATTCTGCTGTCGAAGGTCTTCCTGCCTCGCCTGCGCGCCGTTCGTGACGAACGCGCCGGGACGATCGCCGGCGCCGTCGACGCCGCCCGTCAGGTTCAGGCCGAGGCCGCGACTCAGGCCGACGCCGCCAAGGCCGAAGTGGCCAAGGCTCGCGCCGACGCCCGCGCCACCGCCGCCGCCGCCAAGGCTCGCGTGACCGAAGAGGCCAACGCCCGTCAGGCCGCCGAGGAAGCTGTCGTCAACGCCCGCATCGCCGAGGCCGAGACCGCCATCGGCAAGACCCGCGACGCGGCCATGGCCAATGTCTCGACCATCGCCTCCGACACCGCCCGCGCCATGGTCGAGCGTCTGACCGGCAAGGCCGCCACGGCCGCCGAAGCCGACGCCGCCGTCAAGGGAGCCGCCTGATATGCCCGCCTTCTTCCATCCCGAGTTCTGGAGCCTGTCGAACGCAGAGTTCTGGGTCGCCGTCGGTCTGGTGATCTTCCTGGGCATCCTGGTCATGGCCAAGGTGCCGGGCGCCATGGCCAAGGCTCTGGACGACCAGGGCGCCAAGATCCAGTCGGAACTGGACGAGGCCGCCCGTCTGCGCGCCGAAGCCGAAGCCATGCTGGCCCAGATCCGTCAGGAAAAGGCCGAAGCCGAAGCTCAGGCCGCAGACATGCTGGCCGCCGCCGAAGCCGACGCCCGCCGTCTGGAAGCCGAAGCCAAGGCCAAGCTGGAAGAGAGCCTGGCCCGCCGTCAGGCCCTGGCCGAGCGCCGCATCGCCCAGGCCGAGGCCCAGGCCACGGTCGAGGTCAAGGCCGCCGCCGCCGACCTGGCCGCCAAGGCCGCTCAGGACATCCTGACCGCCCGTCTGGCCGCCGCCAAGTCGGACCCCCTGATCGACGCCGCCATCGGCCAGATCGGCGACAAGCTGAACTAGTTTCAGCTAGCGCGACAAACACATCAGGCCCCGCCAGCGACGGCGGGGCCTTTTGCATTTCAGGGGCGCCTTCGATCAGTGAGCGGGCGCGCCGTGGATGAAGCCGGCGCGTTTCTCGCGCGCAAGCAGGCGGGCGAAGACGTTGCCCATCACCCCGCCGAAGATCATGTGGGTGATCAGCATCCAGCCGAAGGTGCCGAAGCCGGCGCTGCCGGTGAAGGTGCGCGGATCGCCCATCATGGTGATGAGCAGCATCATCGCCACCCAGGCGGCCACGGCGAACAGGATGCCCTTGGTTTCGGGCGTCTTGGTCGGCAGCCGGGCATAGAGGAGCGCGAACAGCGGCCCCATGACCAGGGACCCGATGACGAAGTGGATGGCCCATCCCGCCGCCAGGTTGTCGCCCAGTTGGAACATGCGGGCGACGATTTCGGGGAAGGGATCGAAGACCTTGGCGAACAGCAGGTTCACCGCCTCGAGAATGGAAACCGCTACGGTCGCAATGAAGCCGGCGGCGATTCCCTGTTTTACGCGTGACATCATGAGAAAAGCGCCTCCCAACGCCATCTGCTTTTTGACTACGCGAGGGGAAGCATACGCCGTTCGTCGCAAACGCGATCGCACCGCCGTTCACGTTACCGTGTGCGGCGAAATGAAGCTTTTTAGCGGAGCAGCTTGCGGAAGAAGCGGCGGATGCGCTTGCGGGCGCGGATCAGCAGCCGCGAGGGGCGGCGACGCAGCACCACCTTCTCGGCGCGCAGGGCCTGCTGCCAGAAGACGGGGGCGATCTCGGGGTTCTTCCGCATCAGGCGGCGGAAGGGATAGACCCACTTCGGCCGGGCGTACTGGGCGCGGATGAACTGCCGCTTGGCCCACCAGGAGTTGCGCAGCAGCAGGACCAGACCCAGGGCGATGACCGGCACGCCGCCGGGACCGGGCAGGGGGGCGATCAGGATGCCCAGGCCGATGATCAGGAAGCCCAGGGCCATCATGCCCAGCCGCTTCGCGCGACGCAGCAGTCCGGGCCTCTGACGAGGCCGGCTGTCGGCGCGGAAGGGAATCAGGGCGAGGGTCACGGGCGTCACGGACGGGGGAGGAGAGGGCGACAGCCTTTGGGAGGACCGTCAGTCTATCCTAGACACGGATGACAAGGCCGAACCGTGGCGTGGGGGTGAAGCTTTCGTAAGAGGGGCTGAAATGCAAAACGCCGTGTCTCGAAAGACACGGCGCTTCACTTCAGGTCAGGTTCGCAGCCCTATTCGGCGGCGATGTTGGAGCCTTCCGGGGCCGACCAGCGCAGACGCGGCGCGCGCGCGGCGCGGGTCTCGTCCAGACGCCGCAGGGGCGCATGGAAGGGCGCGCCC
>RCUK01001804.1_pt1 | contig 12683 bp, 10 predicted proteins | sample 2166381 | NCBI WGS metagenome assembly RCUK01 (sample SAMN09932809, study PRJNA488358) | compost metagenome | isolation source: compost soil in an enriched community | place: Germany: Experimental Botanical Garden
GACTAATACAGTCAATAAACCTATCAATAAAACAACAGGTATAATAACCCATAGTTTTTCTTTTAATGGCGTATCAGACTTAACATCAACACTATTTATCTTTAATTCTTTTTCCATATTTCTACTATTCTTTTTTATAAAAATCCATTACCCTATCGGCTTAGTAGATTACTTTGCAAAAGTACTATTTATTTCTAAATATCAAAACAATATTTTTATTTTTTTAACCCTCTAATAATCCTTTAATTACATCTTAGAGAGATATTTAAGGCTTAAGCGGATTATTTTAACAAATAATACTCTATTTCAATGTATTCAAACAATAAATACGGAAAGAATATTTGGTTTTTAAATACATTTTTTAAAGTCTACCATTTCCATAGGATAATTATAAAATAGTTGTTATTTTTACGGCAAATTTTTATTATGGATTTTCAAATCGGTCTTGTTATTGCGGGTTTACTCGTTGGTTTTGTAGTGGGGTTGACAGGTGTTGGCGGAGGTTCTTTAATGACTCCTATATTATTGTGGTTTGGTATTCCTCCGACAACAGCTGTTGGTACCGATTTATTATATGCGGCTTTTACAAAAATGGGCGGCGTATTTGTGCATCATAAAAAAAGCAATATCAATTGGCAGATAACAGGCTGGCTTACTTTAGGCAGTGTTCCGGCAGCATTATTAACTTTATGGATATTACATAGCATTAAAACCGATATTTCTACTATAAATGCTGTCATAAAATACAGTTTAGGCTGGGCACTACTTTTTACATCAATAGCCATTTTATTCAAAAAGAAACTTTTAGTCTTTTCTCAAAAACACGCCGGAGATAAGTTTCATAGTGAAAGTCATACTCAAAATATGCTGACTATTGGAATTGGCGTATTGTTAGGTGCAACAGTAACCCTTACTTCTATTGGTGCAGGTGCATTAGGAACTGTAACTTTATTTTTTCTTTATCCTCTTTTACCAACACCACGTTTGGTTGGAACTGAGATTGCTCACGCTGTTCCATTAACTCTTGTTGCCGGAATAGGACACGCCTCTATGGGAAATTTAGATTTAGGTTTATTAGGCCAATTATTAATGGGATCACTTCCCGGAATTTTTATAGGAAGCATGTTAAGCGGAAAAGTTCCCGATTTGTTACTGAGAAATGCAATTGCCGTAATGCTTTTTCTGGCCGGATATAAATTAGTTTTTTAGACAAACAATATCATTTATAAAAAGAAAGACCATTTCAAAAAATATTGAAATGGTCTTTCTTTTTTATTTTGATTTAAAATAGAATTGATTTAAAAAGCAATATCCGCCAAAGAATTACTTTCAAGTATTTTAAGTGTATTATCACGAACTTCAGTCATTAAACGTCTGGCAGCGCAGGTTGACTCATCGTCGCAGTCATCACATTTTTCATAAAAATTATGACTGGCGCAAGGAAGCAATGCTATTGGTCCTTCAAGGATGCGATAGACTTTAGCCATGCTGATATCTTTTGGATCTTTAATCAGATAATAGCCGCCGCCTTTTCCTTTTTTTGCTCCAAGAAAACCAGAGTTCCGAAGTAACAATAAAATACTTTCCAGAAATTTAATCGAAATATGTTCGCTTTTGGCAATTTCAGCAATTTGTACAGGCTCATTATTTTCACGTCTGGCCAAATAAGTTAAAGCTTTAATTCCGTATTTTGTTTTCTTTGAAAGCACGTTTTAAATATTTTAGATTGCAGACTTTAGATTTCTGATTGAAATCAAACATCTTACATGTTTTTCTGCAACAAAAATAGACTTTTTCTATGAGAAAAATAACAGAATCAAATTTATATTCTACCTAACCCATCAATTTAATTCGTTATTACCAATTAAATTCAAATCATAGTTGATTTATACCTATAAATTTTCTGATAATAAAAATTAACATCGATAAAACAAATCTAAAATAAAAAAACGATTTCTAACTGCATTTAATTTACAGTTAAAAATCGTTGTTATAATAATCTAAAATCTACAGTCTAAACTCTAAAATTTATTTAAGAAAGCGCCTGATCTAAATCGGCAATAATATCTTTTACCGTTTCTAAACCTACAGAAACACGTACTAAACCTTCTGTAATTCCAACCGCCAATTTTTCTTCAACAGACAATTTACTGTGTGTTGTTGATGCAGGATGTGTTACAATTGTTTTTACATCTCCAATATTTGCCGAAAGTGAACATAATTTGATTTTGTCCAAAAATTTTCTTCCTGCTTCAAGGCCGCCTTTAATTTCAATTGCAATAATGTTACCGCCTAAAAGCATTTGTTTTTTTGCAATCTCATATTTTGGGTGTGATTTCAAAAACGGATATTTTATACTCGCAACACTAGGATGATTTTCTAAAAACTCAGCCACTTTTAAAGCATTTTCACAATGTCTGTCAACGCGAACAGCCAAAGTTTCTAAACTTTTTGATAAAACCCAAGCATTAAAAGGAGACATTGCCGGTCCTGTATTTCTTGAAAACAAATAAATTTTACGAATTAATTCAGCATCTCCAACTGCAACTCCACCTAAAACGCGACCTTGTCCGTCTATTAATTTTGTAGCTGAATGAATTACGATATGTGCACCGTATTTAATCGGTTGTTGAATGTAAGGCGTTGCAAAACAGTTATCGATTATTAAAATCAAATTATGCTTTTTTGCAATTTGCCCCAATAATTCCAAATCAATTACATCGACACCTGGATTTGTAGGCGTTTCAGCGTATAAAATTTTAGTATTTGGCTTAATGAAATTTTCAATAGTTTCTGGCTGATTAATATCAAAATAAGAAGTTTCGATATTCCATTTTGGAAAATAAGTCATGAACAGTGCATGCGTTGATCCAAAAACACTTCCTGCGGAAACAATATGATCTCCTGATTCTAACAATCCGGCAAAAGTCGAATATATGGCCGCCATTCCGGTTGCAAAAGCATAACCAGCTTCAGCACCTTCCATCGCGCAAACTTTGTCAACAAATTCTGTTGTATTTGGATTGCTGAAACGAGAGTAAATGTTGCGTACTTTTTCTTCTGTAAAAGACGCTCTCATATCCTCTGCATCTTCAAATACAAAACTTGATGATAAATACAAAGGAGTTGAATGTTCCTGAAATTGTGTTTTTTCTAAATGTGTACGGATGGCCTGGGTTTCAAAACCAAATTCTTGATCGTTCATTGTGTTTGTTTTTTTGTTTCATGTTTCAAGTTTCAAGTTCCTGCTATGCGCGTAAATCTTGATTTAAAACACAAACTAAATTGAGTAGTTATTTATTCGCCAAGCTGAAAATTATCTAATTCTCTAATTGACTAATTTTCTAATTATTATAAAGCTTCGTTGTTCAAAACAACTTTATATTTAATTGTAGCTGTTGGCTCTACGGTTTTGGCAACTGAGCAATATTTCTCAAAAGAAAGTTGTGCTGCTCTTTGTGCTTTTTCAGGATTGATATCGCCTTCTAAATAGAAAACCACATTAATTTCCTTAAAAGGTTTAGCCTCTTCAATCTGAACACGCTCGCCTTCTACCTCAGCATTAAATGAGGTGATTTCCTGACGTTGTTTCTTCAAAATTGAAATCATATCAATAGCGCTGCATCCTGCAACTCCCATTAATACTAATTCCATCGGACTTGCACCTAAATCGCTTCCGCCAAATTCGGCTCTGCTATCAACATCAACTACATGACCTCTTTCATTTTTTAATTTGAAATGAAACGCGTCGTTTACTCTGTTTAAGGTTACTTTCATTTTTTTTGTTTTTTGTTTTTGTTTATTGTCATTGCGAGGAACGAAGCAACCTCACTAACAATTACACAAAGCTTGATTTTGCAAATGTGATTGCTTCGTTCCTCGCAATGACAAACTAGACTTTTTACCCTTTATCCGACAATCTCAAAATATCTCCAAAAACACCTCTCGCTGTAACTGCAGAACCTGCACCGGCTCCCTGAATTACGATTGGACGATCTCCATAAGATTCTGTATAGATTTCGAAGAAAGAATCAGAACCTTTTAATCCGCCTAAAGCAGTATCTGAAGGAACAGAAACTAATTTTACTTCAAGAATTCCTTTATCATTCTGTAAATCTCCAGACAACTCACCAATGTATCTTAATACATGGTTTGGCTTTTGATCGGCTTTTATTTTCTCGTAAATTGGATCGAATTCTTTTAGTTTCGTTAAGAAATCAGACACATTCCCATCACGTAAATGCTCCGGAATTAAATTCTGAATAGAGATCTCTTCAAATTCATTCTGTAAATCTAATTCTCTTGCCAAAATCAATAATTTTCTTCCAACATCGTTTCCGCATAAATCCTCACGCGGATCTGGTTCTGTATATCCGTTGTCAATTGCTTCTTTCAAAATTTCGCTAAACGGAACATCTTTTGCTGAGAAATTATTGAATAAATAACTCAAAGTTCCGGAGAAAACACCTTTTATTTTAGTAATATTTTCTCCTGAAAGATGCAATAATTTTATAGTATCAATTAATGGTAATCCAGCACCAACATTGGTTTCGTATAAATAATTCTTTTGGTTATCTTCCAAAGCTTTTCTTAGTTCTTTATAAAAACCATAACTCAATGTATTAGCTACTTTATTCGAAGAAATCAAATCGAAACTACTTTCTACAAGCGGAATATAGTTTTCTACGAAAGTCGCACTTGCGGTATTGTCGATCGCAATTAAATTCTCTAAATGATATTCATTTGCGTAATCGATAATATCTTTTATAGTATATCCTTCACCTTTACTGGCAATATCATTTTTCCAGTCTGAGGCTACTCCATTTTTATTTAACAGCAGTTTTTTAGAATTCGCAATTGCAAAAACATTTAACTTGACGCCTTTACGTTTTTCAATAGCTGAAGCCGATTCTAAAATCTGGTTGATTAAAGTTCCGCCAACTAATCCGTGTCCAAAAATAGCAATGTTGATTTTTTTAGAAACTCCAAAAATCTCTCCGTGAATTACGTTCAAGGCTTTGTTTAGTTCTTCTTTTTTAACAACTAAACTCACATTTTTACCCGTAACCGTGTTATTGAATAATATCGGAACAATTTTATTTCTGATTAAAGCGGTGTAAGGTTTGTGGAAAGTGCTTAAATCCTGGCCAATAATCGAAATTACAGAAACATTGTCTGTCACCGTAATTTGATTTACATCTTTAGAATAAAAGTCGTTTTCAAACTCTTTTTCTAATTCGACCATTGCTGTTGTTGCTTTTTCAGTTGCCACAACAAGCCCAATTCCTCTTTCTGAAGAACCTTGCGAAATGATACTTACACTGATATTATGATCACCCATCACTTTGAAAATTCGGGCATCAACTCCGGCTTTTCCAAGCAAACCACGTCCTTCAAGATTTACTAAAGAGACATTTTCTAAAACTGATAAAGTTTTAATTCCTTCTTTAGCAGAATCTGAAGTAATTAAAGTTCCACGATTTTCATGATTGAAAGTATTTAAAATACGAAGCGGTATATTTTTTTCCAACAATGGAATAATGGTTTTTGCATGAAGAATTGTTGCTCCAAAATTAGCCAGCTCATTTGCTTCATTAAAAGACAAATATTCGATTTTTTTGGCATCAGCAACTAAATCTGGATTTGCCGTATAAATTCCGTCAACGTGTGTGAAGTTTTGTAATTCTTCGGCATCTAAATAATTTGCAATTAACGAAGCCGTATAGTTACTTCCGTTTCTTCCTAAAGTGGTTGTGTCATTGTTGTTATTTGATCCTATGAAACCTGTAACAATATTTACTGTTGAACCGTTATGAAGCTTGAAATAATTGATTACGTTTTTCTTAGAAAGCTGTTCCAATGGCTGTGCATCTCCAAATTTTGAATCGGTTTTAAGCAATTCTCTGGTATCAACAAAATTTGCCGGAATTCCCTTTCCAACTAAAATTGAAGTCAATAATTTAGCCGAAAGCAATTCTCCTTTAGACAAAATTTGATCCTTGATTTTGTTGCTATAATCTCCAATCAGGCTTACGCCTTCAAAAAGTTTATCTAAAATATTAAACTCTTCTGATAAATCGACTTGCGGATAATCTGAAGTTTGATACGCTTTAAAACTTTCTAACAAAGGTTTGTAGTTTCCGTTTTTTGCTGCAATTCTTAAAATATCTTCTAATTCATCTGTAGCATTTCCTCGGGCCGAAACTACAACGGCAATTTTTTCTCCTTGATTTACTTTATCAGAAATGATTGAAACTACTTTGTTTAGTCCTTCTCCGTTTGATAACGATTTACCTCCAAATTTTAATATTTTCATTTTATTTTTCTATTGTTTCTGCCTTAAAAATATCGGCAAGTAAATGATCTAATTGTTTGTACTCGATTAAAAAAGCGTCATGTCCGTGAACCGAATCTATTTCGCTGTAAAAAACATTGTCTTTAAACTTCTTCAACTCCTGAAAAGTTTCCAGGTTTTCTTTTGGTGTAAAAAACAAATCCGAATTGATTCCGATAATATGAATCGACGCAGTTGTTTTAGATATTAAAGCTTCGAAATCAGCACTATTTCGAGTAATGTCTATTGTTTTGAGCAATTGGTTCATCAATTTGTAAGATGATAACTGATAACGTTGCTGTAGCTTTGTGCCGTGATGCGCCAGCCAGCTTTCTATGTTAAAAATTAAAAGATCCTGATTGATCGTGCGTTTAAACTTTTCTTTGAATGATTCTGGAGAACGATAACACAACATGGCATGAATTCTGGCATCTTCAATTGGTTTTGATGAATTATTCAGAATTTGTTCCTGGAGATAGCAATTAGCAATCATCCAGTCGGTCGATTTCCAGTCGGTTGCAATCGGAATTAAATTTTCGGTAATATTGGGTTCTAAAGCCAGGATTTCCCAGGCAATTCCACCTCCAACAGAACCTCCAATAATCGCATAAACCTGCTCAATTTTCAAGGCTCTAATTCCTTTTATAAATATTCTGGCAATATCTCTGGTGGTAAAATCCTGATAGTTTTCAATTATGAAAGAATCATTTCCGTTTCCCGGAACGTTAAATGCCAAAACAGTATATTTGTTGGTATCAATTGTTTTTTCGTCTCCAATTAAATCGTTCCACCAACCATTTTCACCCGTTACCTGTGCATTTCCGGTCAAAGCATGATTGACCAAAACAATAGGCGCAGTATGCAATGGTAAGCCAGTAAGTGTAAAACTTAAGGGTAATGACGGATACGTTGCACCACTTTCTGTGATGAAATCCTGAATTATAATGGGGTTTGGTATATTTTCCAATTTCAAATCTGTTGTATTATTGATTTGTATCTGGAAATATTAGAAAGAAAAGTCTAGAGTGTAACTAGAAAAATTCTTGTTGTTATCTTTCCACGTTTGGGCGTGGTAGAATGCAGCACCTTCTTCGCTTTACCGAAGGGTTGCTAAGGATTCATCGGGTCTAATCCCTCGTCCTTTCTTTATAACATTTCAATACGATTCTGAACTTAAAGGTGCAAATTAACTACTAATTTCTTAAACAAACAAATTTTATCGAAACTGATTCCGCAATTTGTTAAACATAATTCAAACTAAAACTATTGTACGCAAAAATTTACCGAACTAAAAGCCCAGTAAAATTAAGTAGGTATTCACCTATTTTATGATACTTTTCGATTTAGATAAAAAGCGTTTCATTTTCTTTTGAATACATCAAAAACAATAAAGAGTTTGGTTCTTTTTTATCTGCTTTTTGATCCGTTTCTGTTATTCCGAATCTTGGATGGATCAATTCATTTTTTGGCGGAGGATTATTTTTTTTTGTCCTGTTTTTCAATGTTGAAAATGTTCTTGATAAGTAGTTTAATGTGCTCATGATATTTAAGTTTAGTTTAGTTTGTGTATTTATCTTTATTATTCGTTTATTTTAATGTTAAGCCAGCTGGATGAAATAAAAAAACCCTTTTGGTTTAGATGCCAAAAGGGTTTAAGTTTTTAAACTCATATATTCTTTTGGAATCAACAGACGCGTACGCAAATAAATGCGACAGTGAACATCTTGTTCATCTGTAGGGATTTATTCATCTGTGATTTATTTATTAATTTAAATTCTTGCATTTTGTTATAAAATTAAAAAGCCTCCTAAAATTATTGGGAGGCTTTGCATATAATATTGTTGTTTTCTTACAATTTAAGCAAAAGACTTCCCAACGGTATTAACCGAAATGGCGCAAAACATTTTATAGACATTTAAGTTCATTGATTCAGTAGCTTTTGGGTTTAACAAATATGCAAATATTATTTTAATTAAACAAATAAAAAACAATAAATTAATACGAAAATCCGACAAAAAACTACTTTTTTAGGCTATAAAACATCTTACAAAACTTTCACTTAATAAAACAAAGGTAAAAAACTTACAAAAACTCATTTTTACTTACAGTATCTCCACAAATCAGTTTATCAAAGAACTTCACAAAGTCATTCCGACTTTAGTTTTTAAAGCCAGACTGCTTCTTTATTTTTAATTTTTTCTGCCACTTTTAAAATATCTGTAATAATTCCTCTAGAAATAGCTTGTTTACAAGGAGACGCGCCTTGAATAACAATTGGGACATTAGCATACGATTGCGTATAAATTTCGAAAATAGCATCAGAACCTTTTAATTGACCAATTGCAGATGTAATGGGTTCCGAAATTAATTTAACTTCTAATAAATTTCGCTCTACATCAAATTCTCCTACATATCTTAAAACATGATTGTCAGCCTGGGTAATTTTGGCAATTTTGAAGGATCTGTCAACTGCCTCTCTATTTAAGATTCCGTTTTTCTCCAAATGCTCATTCTTAATAAGAGAATTGATTTTTATATCTGAAAGCTCGAAATCCTTCCCAATTTCTCTCGTCAAAATCAATAATTTTCTAGCGGTATCATTTCCGGATAAATCTTCCTTAAAAGTAGAACGCATTAATCCTAAGAGACTCGCATCTTTTAGGATTGATGAAAAAGAATTTTCTTCGGTAGAAAACCGATTAAAGACATAACTCAGATTGTCTGAGAAAACACCTCTGATTTTTGTGATTTTCTCTCCTGAATAATACAAGTCCCTTAAAGTTTGTAAAACCGGAAAACCAGTATCAACTGAGGTTTCATACAAAAACTCTTTGTCGTGTTTTTTAAGATTCTCCCGAATTTCTTTATAAAGATCAATTGGCAATGTATTGGCTTTTTTATTTACCGCTACAATATTAAATCCGTTTTGTATCAATGTATTATAATGCCCAATCAATTCGTCGCTGGCCGTTGCATCAACCGCAATCAGATTCTCGAATTCATTTTCTTTAGCAAATTCTACAATATCTTCTATTTTAAAAGGAACAGCCAATTGTCTAAAATTGGTTTCCCAAGCATATCCGACTCCTTCTTTCTCAAAAAAGGCGACTGTAGAATTGGTGATAATCGGGAAATGAAAATCAATATTTTTACTCTGAAGAAAAAATTCCTGACTTTCAATAATCTGATTAATCAAAGTGCTTCCGATATTTCCAATTCCGAAAAGGATAATGTTTATTTTAAGCTTTGACATAATTTTATTTATTGGGGTTAATTTTGAATCATATAAGCGGTAAAGTTCATTTAATCTATCATTGTCTATAATTTTAGACGTGCTGCTGTGTCGCTACTAAACCTGTATTGTATTTAGACGCGCTAAAGCGCGTCTCTACTATATGACTTATAGGGTGAAAAACCTTTTATAGTGAATTTCTTTTTATAAAAAATCACCTCTAGCAACACCACATCGCTAAAGGCAATTTTTCAAACAAAAAACAAAAAAACCTAATTCTTATTGATGCTATATTGTGATTGCGTAACGCTTTCGAAAACGGTTTGCAGGTCAGCAATAAGATCTTCTATATCTTCAATTCCAACAGAAAGCCTGATCAAATCTTTTGAAACTCCTGTTTCTAATTGTTCGTCATCAGACAATTGCTGGTGTGTTGTACTTGCCGGATGAATAATTAATGATTTTGTATCACCAATATTCGCCAGAAGCGAGAACAACTTAGTTTGATCTACCACTTTTTTAGCTGCTTCAAAACCACCTTTTAATCCAAAAGTGATGATTCCACTTTGCCCTTCCGGCAGATATTGCTGTGCTAAATCATAATATTTATTCGATTTCAAACCTGGATAATTCACCCAAACTACTTCTTCCTGTTTCTCTAACCAATCAGCTAAAGCCAAAGCATTTTCGCTGTGTTTTTTGATTCGGATTGGCAATGTTTCTAATCCCTGAATGATTTGAAAAGCATTAAACGGACTCAAAGCGGCACCAAAATCACGCAAACCTTCAATTCTGGCTTTTGCAATAAAGGCAGCATTTCCCAAAGCTTCATGATAGACTAATCCGTGATATCCAGCAGATGGCTCTGTAAATTCCGGGAATTTTCCGTTAGACCAGTCAAAATTTCCGGCATCGATAATGGCTCCTCCTAATGAAGTTCCGTTTCCGGCAATATATTTCGTCAAGGAATGGATAACGATGTTGGCTCCGTGCTCAATTGGTTTTAGTAAATAAGAAGTGGCTACCGTATTATCTACAATAAAAGGTACTTTGAAGTTTTTGGCTTCCCCCGAAATTCCCTTCAGATCCAAAACATCTAATTTTGGATTCCCTAAAGATTCAACGAAGAAAGCTCTCGTATTTTCTTTTGCTGCTTTCGTAAAATTCTCCGGTTTTGAAGGATCTACAAAAGTGGTTGTAATTCCTAATCTTGGCAGAGTTACTTTCAATAGATTGTAAGTTCCTCCATATAAACTATTCGAAGCCACGATATGATCTCCTGCTTTTAGCAAGGTCAGGAAAGTTGTTGCTATAGCTGATGCTCCAGATGCCGTAACAACAGCTGCAAGTCCGCCTTCAAGCGCTGCAAGCCGTTGTTCTAAAACATCATTTGTTGGATTATTTAATCGTGTGTAGATAAACCCGGCTTCGGCAAGACCAAATAAATTCGCGGCGTGATCTGCACTATTAAAAACATACGATGATGTTTGATAAATCGGAACCGCTCTGGTGCTTCCGTTTTTTGTTACGTCGTGTCCTGCATGAAGTGCGTTTGTTGCAAATTTTTGTGTGCTCATGATTTCTTAATTTTTTAAATATTGTTAATACGATATATTGATATTGTAATTGAAATTTGAATTTTTCTAAACGTATAGATCTTCTTCTTCAAGATTATACATGTGAAACAATAAAGATTTCTGACCTTTTATATATTGTGCAGGATCATACTTTATGGCTTCATTTGCTGGCTCTTCAGATTTATTATTATTTTTTTGAGAATCCGTTCTCAATAAGTACTGAAATGCGATTGTATTTATATCTAATGTGTTCATGATTTAAAATTTAAAATGTTGAAATGAAAAAAGCCCTTCCGGATGGCGACCAAAAGGGCTTATAGTTTAACTATAACAAAGATTGTATCTTTTACTTTTGGCAACAGCAAGGTTGGATGCACATTTGCATCATACTACAACACATCATATTTGTTCTTGCTATTGTTTTCATTTTCATTTAATTTAAAATTAATTTCTTTTTTTTAAATTCGACTAATTCGATAGAGTAAATGTAATAAGTATTTTTCGAACCACCAAATCAAATATTGATATTTAACATTAAAATTTTATCATCTCAGTAATATCGATCAATTAGAGGCAATAAATTTTGATTTTCATTTCACTTTCAAACAAAAAAAACCTCTGCAGTTATGCAGAGGTTCTATATATAGGATTGAAAGGATACTACAATAGCGTCTCTGCGGAAGGCTCCGGCATCATACAAGACATATTGCAAACTGTTAATTTCATTTTTTCTTTTACTTTGATGAGGCAAATGTGCGAACTATTTTTTAATCGACCAAACAAAAACTAAATTAATTTCTATTACCCTATCAATCTAGTATGTTTATGTTAAATTTCTGCTTATAAAAATAAAAAAAGTTGAACTTTAATTTGCAAATCAAAATGGTTTCATACCTTTGCACGCGAATACAGAGGAAAAATTTGAACTGATTGCAACCTCTTCATAATGAAATGGTTCATTATGAATGCTGAAGATTTGATTTCAGTATTAAAAAATGCTAAAGCAGGAATTCTCCTTTAGCCTTTTCAGCAATTATTTCTCCTCGCTTAATTTTAATTTAATAAATTATTATGGCTTATTTATTTACGTCAGAATCTGTTAGTGAAGGGCATCCAGACAAAGTTGCAGATCAAATTTCGGATGCATTAATTGATAACTTTTTGGCATTTGACGCTGATTCGAAAGTAGCTTGTGAAACACTTGTTACAACAGGTCAGGTAATTTTAGCAGGTGAAGTAAAATCGAATACCTATCTTGATGTGCAGCAAATTGCCCGCGAAGTAATCCGTAAAATCGGTTACACTAAAAGCGAGTATATGTTTGAAGCAAATTCTTGTGGAATTTTATCAGCAATTCACGAGCAATCAGCTGATATTAATCAGGGTGTTGACAGAGCTAAGCCAGAAGAGCAAGGTGCAGGTGACCAGGGAATGATGTTTGGTTACGCAACTAACGAAACTGAAAACTTCATGCCATTGGCACTTGATTTATCTCATAAATTATTACAAGAGTTAGCTATTTTAAGACGTGAAAACAAAG
>RCUK01001805.1_pt1 | contig 12681 bp, 9 predicted proteins | sample 2166381 | NCBI WGS metagenome assembly RCUK01 (sample SAMN09932809, study PRJNA488358) | compost metagenome | isolation source: compost soil in an enriched community | place: Germany: Experimental Botanical Garden
GTTTCAATTACAAATTCGTACCAAGATCTGTGTTCCATCATCCATTTGTCCATCATTTGCAGCGGAATCATCATAACAGAAACATCTTCGACAACTTTGGCCATGATCTGGCTTTTTTCGCTTTTGGCGGTACAGATCATCGAAATGGCGCAGGCTTGTCCGGGTTGTAAATAATACATTAAAAATTCGCCGCCATCTTCGCCTTCGCGATAGATTTTAATTTTTCCTTTAGTAATTAAAACAGTGTTTTTGATGTATTGTCCGGTTCGCATTAAAATGGTTCCGGCTTTAAAATCCTGAGCGCTTCCGTTTTCTTCGATAGTCGAAAGGAGTTCGCTGGAGAAATTCGGGAATATATCTTTTAAGGTATTTTGCATTGGTCTTTTTGGTAGAAATTAATAGCCCGCGGATTTTACTGATTGAACGGGTTTACACAGATTAAGACTATTCTAATCTGTGACTATATTTTTTGCCACGAATTTCACTAATTTCCACCAATTAATTCGTGCTAATTCGTGAAATTCGTGGCGAACATTTTTGCTTAATTAAAATTAGAACATCTCATTTAATACAAAGATAGCAGATTGAAATGGCATTAATTGTCAGAAAACCATATTTGGCTGCATTTTATGAAAATGAAAAAATCCTATTTTCGATCGACTTTATAGACTATATTTTTAAAAATAGTAAGTAAATTTGTGTTTCACTGATTATAATACTTTCTCTAAAACGTTTTCTGAGAATAATAATCGAAATCGCATTTGGTACGTTTTTAATTAATAGAAACGTCGTAATTTTACAAAAACACATTTATTATGAATTTATCACAAGAAGATTGGGTTAATCAGCTTGCTGCTGACGAGAATGCAGTTATACTGGACGTAAGAACTGAGGACGAATTTAATGACGGTTATATCGAGAATGCCGTAAACATTGACATCAATAAAGGACAAGGTTTTATTTATGAAATCGAAGAGTTAGATAAAAACAAAAATTATTATGTGTATTGCCGTTCTGGAGCGAGAAGCGCCAAAGCATGTCAGATTATGAATGAATTAGGTATAAATAATGCCTATAATCTGCTTGGTGGAATTCTGGACTGGGAAGGGGATACCGTGAATCCATAAGATAGAAGAAGAGGCACGAAAAGCCTCTTTTTTTCGTTTAAAATGCTATTAATAACCAAACTATAAAGTACCAGATTATGAGTTTAATACCAGAAGAATATCAGATTACAAACCTGATAAATCAAGATACCTATCTTGTAAATGGAGAATTAAAAAAATGGACAGGGCAAACCACACCTGTGTTTTCGACTATTTCTTCTACAGAAAAATATACACCGACATTATTAGGATCGATTCCGTTCATGGCAGAAAAAGAAGCTGCGGAAGTGGTTGAAGCTGCAAATGCCGCTTATAATAAAGGACAAGGTTTATGGCCAACTATGAAAGTGGTTGACCGTATTAAATGCATGGAAAATTTCGTAAGACAGATGAAAGAAACCCGCGAAGAAGTGGTTAAACTTTTGATGTGGGAAATTGGAAAAAACCTTGGCGATTCGCAAAAAGAATTCGACAGAACCGTTGAATATATTCAGGATACTATTGACAGTTATAAGGAATTAAACGGACGTAGTTCACACTTTTCTAAAGTACAGGGTGTAAACGCGATGATTCGCCGTGGACCTCTTGGTGTTGTTTTGTGTCTTGGACCTTACAATTACCCTCTTAACGAGACTTTCTCGTTATTGATTCCAGCTTTGATTATGGGTAACGCTGTAATCTTTAAACCGGCTAAACATGGTGTTTTATGTATTTCGCCATTGTTGGAAGCTTTTAGAAGCAGTTTTCCAAAAGGAGTTATCAATATCGTATACGGAAGAGGCCGTGAAGTAGCTTCTCCGATTATGAAATCTGGAAAAATTGATGTTTTGGCCTTAATTGGAAACAGTAAATCGGCGATTGCTTTGCAGGATCAGCATCCAAACAAAAACAGATTGCGTTTGATTTTAGGTTTGGAAGCGAAGAACCCGGCGATTATTTTACCGGATGCCGATTTAGATTTGGCTATTCAGGAATGTATTGCAGGAAGTTTGTCTTTCAATGGTCAGCGTTGTACTGCTTTAAAAGTATTATATGTTCATGAATCTATTGCAGAAGAATTCAACAGACGTTTTTCTGAAAAAGTAGATGCATTAGGATTTGGAAATCCGTGGGATAAAGGTGCTTCTTTGACACCGCTTCCGGAAACGGACAAACCAGCTTATATTCAGGGATTAATTGATGATGCGGTTCATAAAGGCGCAAAAATCCTGAACGAAAAAGGTGGAAAACATACTGAGAACTTTATTTTTCCGGCTGTTTTATATCCTGTAAATAAAGAAATGAGAGTGTATCATGAAGAACAATTTGGACCAGTTGTGCCAATTATTTCTTTCAAAGATATTAACGAACCTCTTGAAGATATGGCCGAATCAAATTACGGTCAGCAAGTAAGTTTGTTCGGAAAAGATATTAAAACTTTGGCACCGCTTATCGATGCTTTGGTAAATTTAGTTTGCAGGGTAAACCTCAACAGTTCTTGCCAAAGAGGACCGGATGCGTTCCCGTTTACAGGTCGTAAAGATTCTGCTGTAGGAACCTTAAGTATTCCGGATGCTTTGCGTTCGTTCTCAATCCGTACGTTCGTGGCTTCAAAAGATATCGCTTATAATAATGAAATTCTGCAGGAATTGCTAAACAGCAAAGAATCGAATTTTATTAATACCGATTATATTTTGTAGTTATTAAGGTTATATATTAATTGTAGATACCGTCTTTTTTCGCCAGAGAAAGACGGTTTTTTTTTTGCCTAAGTTGCTAAGATTCTGAGATACTAAGGTTCTAAGGTTCTAAGGTTTTGCCACAAAGCTGTCAAGTCGCCAGGTTTTTTTGAAGCTTTTAAATTTTTTAAACTTGGCGGCTTTGCGACTTTGCGTGAAATTCTCGCCAGTGAGTAAATAAAAATAAACTTTGCGACCCTTGCGTAATTCTTAGCGACCTTTGCGGTTAAGTGCCCCCCAACATAACAAAAAGCATAATTTTAAAAAGAAATGTAACATTAAGTTGAAAAAATCCACTAATATTATATCAATATTAAATCATCAAAATCTTAAAACTAGTTATGAGAAAAAATGTACTTCAATTAGTGGTAATTGCATTTATTTTTCTTGCACAAAACAGCTTTGCACAAGAGCTTTATATGCCTAGAAATATAAAAGAAGCTTACGCAAAAGGAACTCGTTCTATGGACGGGAAACCGGGAAAAAATTATTGGCAGAATCATGGTAAATACACCATGGAAATAGCGGTAGATCCTAAAACTAAAATCGTTAGCGGAACTGAATCTATCGTTTACGAAAATAATAGTCAGGATACTTTAAAAAACTTACTTATTAGGTTTGTTAATAATCTTCATAAGCCCTCCTCACCACGAGGCGGTAGTGTAACGGATGATTTTTTAAGTGACGGACTTACGATTACCTCCTTAAAAGTGGAGGGAGATGTTTATAAAGAAGACGCAAGAAAATGGGGAACGGTAGGGAATGTTAAATTGAAAAAAGCAATTCTTCCTCATTCTAAAATTACTATAAATATCGACTGGAATTATCCTTTGTCTAAAGATAGCGGGAGAGAAGGACAAATAGACGAAACGACCTTTTTTGTCGCCTACAGTTATCCGCGTGTAACCGTTTATGATGATTACAATAAATGGGATAGATTAGCTCATACAGATCGTCAGGAGTTTTACAACGACTTTAATGATTATACTTATGCTGTAAAAGCTCCAAAAAATTACGTAGTGTATGCAACAGGAGATTTATTAAATCCGGATGAGGTTTTACAACCTGAATTTTCAACACGTTTAAAAAAATCTTATGTTACCGACGAAGTATTACATATCGCCAATGAACAAGAAATGAAAAGAGGTGTCGTAACCAAACAAAACGATTGGAATATCTGGAAATTTGAGGCGAAACATATTTCAGATGTTTGTTTTGGATTAAGTGATCATTATTTATGGGATGCGAGCAGCGTTTTGGTTGATAAAAAAACAAATCGTCGCGCCAGTGTGCAGGCAGCTTATGACGTAAAAGGAAGTGATTTTACGGTTTCTGTAAAAAATAATCAATATGCTCTGGATTGGTTTTCAAATAATTGGCCGGGAATTCCTTATCCGTTTTCAAAAATGACGGCTTTCCAGGGATTTGCAGATATGGAATATCCAATGATGTGCAACGATTCTCAAATGGGAGATCCTAAATTTGCTCAATTGGTTCAGGATCATGAAGTGGCACACACTTATTTTCCTTTTTATATGGGAATCAATGAAACCCGTTATGCTTTTATGGATGAAGGCTGGGCAACCACTTTCGAATATTTAATCGGAATTGCTGAACATGGTAAAGAAGCTGCAGATAAATTCTATAAGAGCTTTAGAGTTGAGCAATACATCAAAGATGCTTCTACAGAAGAAGATCAGCCTATTATTTCGATGTCCTCTCAGCTTTCGGGAGCAGGTTATGGAAATAATTCATACGGAAAAGCTTCTCTTTCTTATTTGGCTTTAAAAGACATGTTGGGAGATGATTTGTTCAAAAAATCATTGCATGCCTATATGGAGAATTGGAATGGAAAACACCCAATTCCGTGGGATTATTTCAACTCTATGAATACGGCTTCAGGAAAAAATTTGAACTGGTTTTTTAACAACTGGTTTTTTACTAATAATTATATTGATATTTCGGTTAAAGAGGTTTCTAAAAATAGTATTTCAGTAGAAAACACGGGAGGTTTTGCAATTCCGTTTGATGTGAAAATTGTTTACTCTGATGATTCAAAAGAAATAGTTCATCAAACTCCGACAGTTTGGGAAAGCAATCAAAAACTGGCGACCATTACTTTGAACAGCAAAAAGCAAATCAAAAGTATTGCGCTTGATGGAGGTATTTTTATGGACGCCACTCCGGCGAATAATAATTTTATTGTAAAATAAAATAAGCCAATTTCTAAACCGTCTTTTTCATTTAGAAAGGCGGTTTTTTAATAATCAACTTAATAAAATTCAAAATGTCTGGAGAAAAAGATTTGCAAATATTGCTAAAGAGCATGAAGCCGGAACATAACTCTGGAGATTATGTTTTTTGTAAAGTCGAAAAATTAGGAAATCTTAATTTGGATGAAGTTGAAATGTTCTTTAAAGAAAAAGAAGCAACAACATTAATTCTTAAAAGAGAAATTGCGGAGAAATTGAATTTAGACTATTCGATGACAATGTCGTGGATAACGCTTTCGGTACATTCTTCTTTGGAAGCTGTCGGATTAACAGCGGCGTTTTCAAAAGCACTTTCAGATAAGGGAATTAACTGTAATGTTGTGGCAGGATTTTATCATGATCATATTTTTGTTGGTAAAAGTGACACGGAAAAAGCAATGCAGATTTTAAAAGCATTTTAAAATTCAGTTGACATTGTTGTTCGGCATATGTTCTAATTCTATTAATTTATTTAAGATGGATTATATAACTTTTTAAGAATGATTGCGAATAATTCATTGAAATAATCGATAATAAGCTTATTTTTTTTGTTTTAATATGTTAAAAATTAAGTATTCGCAACATAAATGAGGAATGACGTAAAATAGTTAGATGCTAACCGTGTATTTTTGCAAAAAATAAAATAATAATACAAATGAAAAAGCCCCTAATTTTTCTTGTTCTACTATTCTCCTGTACAATTATTGCTCAGAATGATCCAAAAGTTGCATTTCAAAAAACAAGATATGAATTGGCGGTTTCCTGCTACAAGAAAGCTGATTTTGTAAAAGCACTTGATTTATTTTCTATCGCTTCTAAAATTAAGCCCGAAAATGAATTAGGAAAAGAGTCTATCAAAAAAGTAGATAGCCTAAAAATCATGTTAAGAAAAAGCATCATGGATAAAGTTATCGGAACCTGGAAAATGAATGGCGACAAACCACTTTGGGCTGTAAATGCTGCTAATGATACCAACTCTAAGACAGTAGAAGAATTGGTAGAAATTAATCAAAAACAGATTTTGTTTTATGAATTAGATACTAAAACAAAAGCGAAAAAATTGATCAAGTCTGAAGATTTAGCCTATTACAACAAAGATCAATCCGATGCTTTATTTTCAGCTATTATTCTATCTGATGGAACTATTTGGAATTGTTCATTAAACGAAGATTCAGATATATTGCATGTAATCAATATTGCCAAACAAACGGAAAATGGTGTTGAGAAAATAAAAGCTGATAATTTGGAACGATTTTACAGCAAGATAAAATAACAAAAAAGGGAATCAAATTGATTCCCTTTTTTATGCTCTATTTTAAGTTTACAAGAATTTAAATCCTACGGAGAAATTAGAGATCCCTGTTTTGACACTTCGTCCGGAAGGGTCAAGATCAGTAACACCGGCCAGGTAGCGATAGTCTACTGTAAATCTCCATAAATCGACTCCGGCACCACCAAGAAAACTGCTGTTGTTTTTCTCAAATGCAATATAATTAAGGCTATTGCTCGCTTTTATATCAGAATAATTTTTCCAGTTGTAGCCAACAAAAACTCTAATGTTTCCTAGTTTTCCTAAGGGAACAATTTTGAAACCTGCAATTAAGGTAGCGTCTGTTCCTCCTAATGTATATTCGGTTTCTCCAATTCCGGTTTGTGAAACACTAAATTTTGAAGATGCATACCCAAATTCTCCCTGACCATAAAAAAGTAATAAATTCACTCTTACAAAACCTGCAAAACCAATGTCGGTACCAGAGCTTTTGGAACTGAAATCATCCGTAATAACCGAAGTTATATTAGAAGAAAATTGAGGTCCAAATTGTATCAATTGTGCAAAGCCATTTACACTAATACATAATAATGCTGCTAAAATGAATTTTTTCATAATTGGATTTATTTGTATTTACATAGCATAAAAATAATTATTATTAATCAGAATAGTATCATGTTTAGAATTTATTTTAATGTATTATTTTGAATATGAGTAAATTAAGAAAACCCTTTGTTTTGATTAAAATGCTTTTAAAGTCACGTAAATTTGTTTTATATGATAAACAACAATAGCAAAGTGAAAATTGCAGCAATTAAAGCTTCAGAAACCTGGGAAATTAGGCATAAAGTAATGTGGCCAGATCAGCCTTTTTGAATTTGTTCAGTTGGAAGAGGATAATTCAGGACTACATTTTGGAGTGTTTGATCAGGATAAATTAGTTTCAATTGTTTCTTGTTTTATTGCTGATGATGAAATGCAGTTTAGAAAATTAGCAACACTGGAAAACTATCAGGGAAAGGGAATAGCTTCATTATTGTTAAATCATATTTTGAAACTTGCAAAAGATAAAGGTTTGCGAAAAGTATGGTGTAATGCAAGAACCAATAAAAAGTCATTTTACGAGAAATTTGGCATGACAGATATTGGTAAAACGTTTGTTAAATCAGGTCAGGAATTTTCAATAATGGAAATTTTGCTTTCCTAGTTAAACTATTTTTACGGAATAAAATAGTAGCCGTCAAATATTTGCGATTTTGATTTTATTTGGAAAATCAACCACTTTTGTTGGTAAGTTTTTGTTTACAAAATGATATTTTTATGAGATTTTGCAAGAAATTATTAAGGTTTTATTATAATTTCTGAGTAAAAAAATAATGAAAACGTTTTCGTGTTTTTTTAAATGTTAAAGCTTATAAAATTTTCTTTTTTTGTATAAATACTTTACTTACTTTCGCACCCAAATGAGAAAGTTAATAGTATTTTTAGTGTTTATGAATTTCCTTCTGCTAGGCGGAGGGCAATATCTTAATGCTGAAACGCACCAAAGTTCTCATCACTATCTGGAGAAAAGACATCGCGTTAAATACACTACTCAGGATCAAGGCAGTTCTATCATAGAAGATGCCGATGTAGATCTTGATGAAGAATGTCTTGGTAATGATAATCTTAAAGATGTTTTAAGTAATAAGTTTTTTGCAACAAATTATAGCTTATTAGATGGCTGGTATCTGACAATCTCACGTCAGATCGTTGTGAATTCATTTAATCGTTTTGAAATTTTCGGCTCATCTTGTGGCCAGTCAAATCCTATTTATATTACTCAACGAGTATTAAGAATATGATTTACAATATACATCAGTCACCTTTGTTGTGATCGTGCATATCTTTTGATGTATATTTTTTCTACTTCTTCTTATATGAAATTTAAGATCTGACTTAGGCTTGCTGATGCATTTTTTCATCTAAAGGAATCACTGCATTCCAAGCATTCAATCGCTTAAATTTCCATTAAAATCATGAAAAGAATTATCGTGTTAACAGGCATGCTTGCCTTGTTGTGCCTAACCAGTTGTACATCAAAAAAAGAAGAAAAAGAAGAAGTTGAAAAATTTACAGTGACAAACCCTGTAAAAATTGACACTTCATTTACCAAAGAGTATGTTTCGCAGATTAAATCTGTACGGAATATCGAACTCCGCGCCCAGGAAAAAGGGTTTCTACAAAACATTTATGTTGACGAAGGCCAGTTTGTAAAAAAAGGCCAGTTGTTGTTTAAAATTATGCCAAACATGTATCAGGCTGAATTGCTTAAGGCTCAGGCGGAACAAAAATCTGTAGAAATTGAATTGCAAAATTCGAAGTTACTGGCAGATAAAAATATCGTTTCTAAAAACGAATTAAGCGTGGCTCAGGCAAAATTGCAATCTGCAAAAGCCGAGGTTGCATTGGCAAAACTTCATTTATCATTTACTGAAATCAGAGCTCCGTTTGACGGAACAATTGATCGTATTCCATTAAAATTAGGAAGTCTTATTGACGAAGGTGAATTGTTAACCAGTCTTTCAGACAACAGCCAAATGTTTGCTTACTTCAATGTATCTGAGCCGGAATATCTTCAATACCAAACGGATGTAAAAGACCGTGCAGAAACTAAAGTGAATTTGCTTTTAGCTAATGGAGAGTCTTTTAAATACAAAGGTAATGTAGAGGTTATCGAAAGTGAATTTAATAATGAAACCGGAAATATTGCTTTCAGAGCCAGATTCCCGAATTCGGAAAAACTACTTAGAAACGGAGAGACCGGAAAAATTCAGATGCTTGTACCTCTTAAAAATGCTATTGTAATTCCACAAAAAGCGACTTACGAAATTCAGGATAAAAAATATGTTTTTATTGTAGATAAAAACAATAAAGTAAGTTCAAGAGAAATCACCATTACAGGTGAAGTACCTGATTTATATGTAGTAAAAACAGGACTTGCTGAAAATGACAAAATTTTACTTGAAGGAGTTCAGAAAGTAAAAGAGAACGACAAAATTAAATATGAATTCCAATCTCCTCAAACGGTAATCAATCATTTACGCGTAAAAGCGGAGTAAGCAAGTGTTCAGTCGCAGTTTTCAGTTTTCAGTGGATTGTATTGAAACCTGAAACCTGAAACAATTGTAATTTTCGTTTTGGTTTAATCATTAAAAATAAATTAAATGTTTAATAAATTTATACAAAGACCCGTTCTGTCGATAGTAATATCGCTGATTATTGTCTTTTTAGGAATATTGTCGGTGATGAATTTACCTATCACCCAGTTTCCTTCCATCTCTCCGCCGATGGTAAATGTTACGGCAGATTATCCTGGATCTAATGGTGAATTGATGATCAAATCGGTTGTTATTCCGTTAGAAAGAGCTTTAAATGGAGTTCCGGGAATGAAATATATGACTTCTGATGCGGGAAATGATGGTGAAGCAAGTATTCAGGTTGTATTTAACTTAGGTACCGATCCTAACCAGGCTGCGATTAACGTGCAGAACCGTGTGGCTTCGGTGACTAATAAACTACCTCCATTAGTAGTAAGAGAGGGAGTAAAGATTACCCGTGAGGTTCCGAGTATGTTGATGTATGTGAATCTTTACAGTACGGATAAAAATACCGACATGAAGTTCCTGTACAATTATGCAGATATCAACGTATTATCAGAATTGAAAAGGGTAAATGGAGTTGGTTCCGGAGATATATTAGGAACACGTGAATATGCGATGCGTATTTGGTTAAAACCAGATCGTATGTTAGCTTATAAAATATCTGCTGATGAGGTAATGGAAGCATTATCAAGTCAGAGTTTGGAGGCATCTCCAGGTAAAACGGGTGAAAGTTCAGGTAAACGTTCTCAGGCATTTGAATATGTATTGAAATATTCAGGGCGTTTTACAAGCAAAGAGCAATATGAGAACATTATAGTAAAATCAAATAGCAACGGAGAACTTTTACGTTTGAAGGATATTGCCAAAATTGAATTTGGCAGCTCGATGTATGATATTTATTCTAATTTGAATGGAAGACCATCTGCAGCTATTGTATTGAAACAATCTTTTGGAAGTAACGCGAATCAGGTTATTGAAGATGTAAAAGCCAAACTGGAAAAAATCAAACAAAAATTCCCAAAGGGAATGGATTACGAAATCTCGTATGACGTTTCTAAATTCTTAGATGCTTCTATCGAGAAAGTAATTCACACTTTGATCGAAGCTTTTATTTTGGTTGGTTTGGTAGTATTCCTTTTCTTAGGAGACTGGCGTTCAACGGTTATTCCGGCAATTGCCGTACCCGTATCGTTGGTAGGAACCTTTGTGTTCATGACCTTCTTTGATATTTCATTGAACTTAATTACGTTGTTTGCATTGGTTCTGGCGATTGGGGTCGTCGTCGATGATGCGATTGTGGTTATCGAAGCCGTTCACGCCAAGATGGAAGAAGAACATCTTTCGCCATTGAAAGCGACTAAAAAAGCGATGCACGAGATTGCAGGAGCTATTGTGGCGATTACCTTCTTAATGGCTGCGGTATTTATTCCGGTTGCTTTTATGTCAGGTCCGGTTGGAGTATTTTACAGACAGTTCTCGATCACGATGGCAACTGCCATTATTCTTTCTGGTATTGTGGCTTTGACTTTGACACCGGCACTTTGTGCGATGATGTTGAAAAATAATCACGGAACACCGAAAAAGAAAACACCTGTAAACCGATTTATAGATGGTTTTAATAACAAGTTTAATCTTGCTCAGGGGAAATACCAAAATGTACTGGCTAAAATCGTAAACAGAAGAGCCGTTACTATTATTGCGCTCCTTGGATTTTGTGCCGGGACATGGTTGATTAGTAGTACTGTACCTTCAGGATTTATTCCGAATGAGGATCAGGGAATGTTTTATGCTATTATCCAGACACCTCCGGGTTCATCATTAGAAAGAACCAATAATATTGCGGAGAAACTGCAAAAAATTGCTGAAACTGTTGAAGGAGTAAAATCAGTTTCTTCATTGGCTGGTTACGAAATTTTAACGGAAGGTACCGGATCTAACGCCGGAACTTGTTTGATCAACTTAAAAGACTGGAACGATCGTAAACAATCGGTACAGGAAATTATGATCGAACTGGAAGAAAAATCGAAAGATATTCCCGGTGCAAATATCGAATTTTTCCAACCGCCAGCAGTACCAGGATATGGAGCAGCAGGAGGATTTGAACTTCGTTTGCTGGACAAAACAGGTGCAGGTGATTTCAAAAAAGTAGAAGAAGTCAATAAAGAGTTTGTTGAAGAATTGAACAAGCGTCCAGAGTTGTCTAACGTATTTAGTTTCTTTAGTGCGAGTTTCCCTCAATATATGATGAAAGTCGACAATGACTTGGCACAACAAAAAGGAGTTTCTATCGAAAATGCGATGAATACCTTGTCAACTCTTGTGGGTAGTAACTACGAAATCAGTTTTATTAAATACGGAATTAACTATAAAGTAATTGTGCAGGCTGCACCAGAATATCGTGCACAGCCAGATGACATTTTGAAATTGTATGTGAAAAATGACCGTGATGAAATGGTTCCTTTTTCTGCCTTTATGAAATTAGAAAAAGTATATGGTCTTTCAGAGATTACGAGACACAATATGTATACCTCAACGGAAATTAGTGGTGGTCCTGCTCCGGGATATAGTTCCGGAACAGCGATTAAAGTAATTCAGGAAGTTGCGGCTAAAAAATTACCGAGAGGATTTGATATTGATTGGGCAGGTATTTCAGCCGATGAGGTTGCACAAGGAAATCAGGCAATTTGGGTATTCCTTATTTGTTTAGGATTCGTGTACCTGGTATTAGCGGCACAATACGAAAGTTTTATTCTGCCATTATCTGTAATTCTTTCTTTACCGGCAGGTATTTTCGGAGCTTTCCTTTTATTGAAAGTAACGGGATTAGAAAACAATATTTATGCTCAGGTTGCGATGGTAATGCTTATAGGTTTATTGGGTAAAAATGCCGTGTTGATTGTAGAGTTTGCGATACAGCGACATGCAGCCGGCAGGACCGTTCTTGAAGCTGCAATGGAAGGAGCGAAAGCGAGGTTCCGTCCTATTTTGATGACTTCATTTGCTTTTATTGCGGGATTGTTGCCACTTGCTTTTGCTTCTGGTCCGGGTAAAATTGGTAACAGAACCATTGGAACAGCAGCTGCGGGAGGTATGCTTATCGGAACTATTTGTGGAGTATTTGTGATTCCGGGATTGTATTACATTTTTGGTAAAATTGCCGAGAAACACAAATTGGTGAAACATGAAGAAGAA
>RCUK01001806.1_pt1 | contig 12679 bp, 11 predicted proteins | sample 2166381 | NCBI WGS metagenome assembly RCUK01 (sample SAMN09932809, study PRJNA488358) | compost metagenome | isolation source: compost soil in an enriched community | place: Germany: Experimental Botanical Garden
TATTCCACTTCAACGCCGCGCGCCCTTAGCGCGGCTACCATCTGGTCGCTTTCGTCTTTGTTGACACGCGGGTCCTTGGCGCCCTGCGCAACGAACAGTGGCGTCTTGATCTTGTCCGCGTGCAGCGCGGGCGAGGTCGCGGCCAGTCGATCCTTGTCGTGTTCGGGGTGGCCCACCATATCCTGCATCTTGTCCAGCATGGGCTTCCAGTACGGCGGAATGGACTTCATGAACGTGAACAGGTTCGACACCCCCACGTAGTCCACGGCCGCGGCATACAGGTCCGGCGTGAAGGCCACGCCCGCCAGCGTGGCGTAGCCGCCGTAGCTGGCGCCGTAAATGCCGATGCGCTTGGGGTCGGCGATGCCTTGTTGCACCAGCCACTGCACGCCGTCGGTGATGTCGTCCTGCATCTTCAGGCCCCACTGCCCGAAGCTGGCTTCCCAGAAGGCGCGGCCATAACCGGTCGAGCCACGGAAGTTCATTTGCAGCACGCAGAAGCCGCGATTGGCCAGGAATTGCGTTTCGGGGTTGTAGCCCCAGCCGTCGCGCGCCCAGGGACCGCCATGCGGGTTGACGATGCAAGGCAGGTTCTTGGGATCGCGGCCGGCGGGCAGCGTCAGGTAGCCATGGATGGTCAGCCCGTCGCGGCTTTGGTAGCTGATGGGCCGCACGTGCGACATGTCGCTTTCCGGAATGGCCGGGTTGATGTCGGCCAGCTTGGTCAGCGTGTCGGAGGTGGCGTCGTACAGATAGCGCGAGCCCGGCGTGCGGTCGTTGTAGGCGGCGACGATGAACACGTTTTCGTCGCGGTTGGAGCCTTGCAGCGCGATGTCGTAGCCCTTGAGCTTTTCAGTCAGCGTTTTGAACAGGGCTTCGGACTGCGCATCGAAGAACTTGTATTGCGGCTTGTCGGTCTGGTAGGCCGCCAGGGTCAGCACGCGGCGCTTGCGCGAGTAGCCGGCGCCGTCCAGGTCCACGGTGTCGGGGGTGAAGATCTCTTCTTCGGCGTCGGGGCGCGCGGGGTCGATGACCACCAGCGACAGCTTGTCGCGTCCGCGGTTGCTGAGCGCGTAGATCTTCTTGTCGTCGAACGTGAAGAAGGACGGGCTGACATTGGTGCGGTAGTCGGTGGTGATCAGCGGGCGGAATTCCGAGGCTTCGTCGTCGCGGTAGAGCAGGGTGGTGTTCAGGCCGTCGCTGGTGACGGCGGCGCGCACCTTGCCCGCGTGGTCGGTTTGCCAGCCAACGATGTTGCCCGGGTTCTGCGCCACCAGCACGGCCGCGCCGGTGTGGACGTTGACGCGGTAGACGTCAAAGACCTCGGGGTTGCGCTGGTTGTGGCTGATCAGGACGTGGTCGGGGTCGTCTTCGAGATCGTCTTCGATGCTGGCGCGCGCGCCTTCATACGGGGTCAGGTCGGTGATCTTGCCGGTCTTGGCGTTGACGGCCAGCACGTGGTAGTTCTCGTCGCCGCCAAAGTCCTTTTGATAGAGCACCACGTCGGCGCCCTTCCAGAAGTAGTTGGAGATATCGCGGGCGGTTTCGCTGGTGAGTCGGCGGGGTTCGCCCACCAGCTTGCTGCCTTGCAGCGCTTGCACATAAATGTTCATGCGGGCAGGCTGGCCGTCCACGCTGGTGGGCTGCATGAAAGCCAGCGTCCGGCCGTCGTCGGCCAGGCGGAAAAAGCCACGTTCCGGATTGCGGAAAAAGTCCTTGAGAGGATAGGCGCGGGGCGGCGGCTGGGTGGCGCAGGCGCCCAGCGTGGTGCCGACGATGCCGGCCATGCTGGCGGCCAGGACAGTGCGCGTCATGAATGAAAACAAGGCAAGACCTCCGCGATTTGGATGCGATCGATAATGCCATAGTCGCGCGGACGGTGTCGAACCGGCCCCACTTATGCCGCCGTGCCGTTTGCGGGATAATCGCGGCAATTCATCTGGAGAATTACATGGTCAGGAATCTGGTCGCGGTATCGGCGCTGGTATTGGGCCTGGCGGGTTGCTCGCTGGGCATCTCGTCGGACAGCGCGTCGCCGCACAGCGAATTCAAGGCGCCGGTCGCGTTCAAGGACGCTTACGCCGCGGTGATCCGGCAGTCGAACAACTGCCTGCGCAGCACCGACAACGCCTATCGCGTGGTGTCTGATCTGAACGAAGCGGCGCAGTCGGGCGTGGTGCGCGTGCTGGCGCCGTATAGCGATAACGAAATGTCGCGGGTCGACCTGAAGGCCGCCGGCCCGAAGAGCACCGACGTGCGCATTGTGATGTGGGGCAAGGGGACCTGGGACGCGGCGGCAATGCGCGCGATGCAAGACGCCATCTACTACAGCATCACGTCGTGCAGCAGCTATATGCCGCTGGACCCGCGCACACCCGTCAAGCCTTCGCGCGACCTGCGGGACTAAGCCCCGACGCCGTGCGCGGCGCCGGTCAGGGGCTGGTCAGTCGCCGCCCGGGCGGCGGCGGACGATCTTGAAGGTGGCCGTGGCGCGCGCCACCAGTTCGCCATCGGCGCGGCGGATGTCGCCTTCACAGAAGGCGATGGACCCGCCCCGGCGCAGGCAGCGCGCTTCAATGACCAGGTCGCCCGTGCCGGGCGACAGGAACGTGGTGTTCATGTCGATGGTGGCCATGCCTTCGGTGGCGTCGGCCGACCCGCGTGCCGCCGCGCTAAGGGTGAAGTCCAGCACGCTCATGAGCGTGCCGCCATGCACGTCGCCACGGCTGTTGGTCAGGTCCTGGCGCCAGGGCAGCGTGGTGCGGGCGAATCCCGGCGCGATGCTTTCGGGCACCAGGCCAATGAAGTGCATGAAGGGGATCGTCAGGCCGAAATAGTCGGTGGAAGCGGGTGCGGTCATGGGCGGTGGGCGGGATGGATAGGCAGTGGTTAAGCGATTCAGCCGGTCATAATATATTTTTTTGCAGTGCCCGCCAGCGTCCGCCAGCATGGCGCGGCGGCGGCCACCCTGGTCTTTATCGGAATGTCTGAACTCTTGCGCAAGATCGTGCACGTGGATATGGATGCGTTTTATGCGTCCGTCGAGCAGCGCGACAACCCCGAGCTGCGTGGCAAGCCCGTCGTTGTGGCGTGGACCGGGCCGCGCTCGGTTGTGTGCGCAGCGTCCTACGAGGCGCGGCGCTTCGGCATTCATTCAGCCATGTCCGCCATCCGCGCCGAACGCCTTTGCCCGCAGGCGATCTATGTGCCGCCGGACTTCAACCGGTACCGCGACGTGTCGCGCCAGATTCGGCAGATCTTCGCCCGGCATACCGATTTGATCGAACCGCTGTCGCTGGACGAGGCCTATCTGGATGTGACCCAGAACAAATACGGGCTGCCGTCGGCGACCGAGGTGGCGCAAGTGATTCGCCAGCAGATCAAGGAAGAAACCGGCCTGACCGCGTCGGCCGGCATTGCGCCCAACAAGTTCCTGGCCAAGATTGCGTCAGACTGGAACAAGCCCGACGGCCAGTTCGTGATCCGGCCCACCAAAGTGCTGGAATTCTTGCAGCCCTTGCCGGTGCGCAAGGTGCCGGGCGTGGGCAAGGTGACGCAGGCGCGCCTGGAGCAATTGGGTATTCAGACGGTGGGCGACCTGGCCACGCACAGCGTGGAAGAGCTGTCGCATTATTTCGGTCGTTACGGCAGGCGCCTGTACGAGCTGGCGCGCGGTATCGACGAACGCGAGGTTCAGACCGACCAGCCCTTGCAGCAGGTGTCGGCGGAAACCACGTTTTCGGAAGATATCCGCCTGGACGCCCTGGGCGACGCCATCGACCGCATGGCGGACAAGGTCTGGGATCAGGCCTTGAAGAAGGGCGCGCTGGGGCGCACGGTGGTGCTCAAGCTGAAGACCGACCGGTTTCGCATCCTGACGCGCAGCCAGACCAGCTTGAACCCGCCCGGGTCGGCGGCCGAACTGGCCTCGGTGGCCAGGTTGCTGTGCGAGCGCGTGGAGCTGCCACCGGAAACGCTGTACCGGCTGGCAGGGGTGGGGATGAGCAATTTTGCCGACCCCGCCGAGCAGGCGCGCCAGCCGGATCTGTTTGGTGGCGCGTTCTGAACGGCGGCTCGGGCCTGGGCTGAGGGATCAGGCCAGACGCGGCAGGCCAGACGAATCAGGCCAGGCGGGCCTTGACTTGCTGCGACAGCGCCGTCATGTCGGCGCGGCCAGCCAGCGCTTGCTTGAGCAGCGCCATGACCTTGCCCATGGCGGGCGCGCCGGTCACGCCTTGCGCGGCCACTTCGGCCAAGGCGGCGTCGATGGCGGCGGCCACTTCTTCAGGCGAGGCGGCTTGCGGCAAGAACTCTTGCAGCACCAGCAGTTCGGCCTTTTCCTGTTCCGCCGTTTCGGTGCGGCCGGCCTGTTCGAACGCGGCGATGGACTCGCGGCGCTGCTTGACCTGCTTTTCGATGATGGCGGTGATTTCGGCGTCGTTCAGGTCGCGGCGTTCGTCCACTTCTTTCTGTTTGACGGCAGCCAACAGGAAACGCAGCGTGGTCAGGCGTTCCGAGGCCTTGGCGCGCATGGCGTCCTTGACGGCATCAGAGAGACGGGTCTTGAGCGTAGCAGTGCTCATAAGTGAACCTTTTGAGTGGTGTTGCGGCAATCCGCAAGTGTAAATCGAGCTGAGCCCAAGCGGGCTGACACAAAGCGTGTTTACAGCACCCGGCCTGACTTCAGCCAGCAGCTCGACGCGCAGCGCCACGCGAACGTAGGAATCCTGGTTTTGTCCTTCGAATTTAAAGATGTATTATTAATGCATGTTTAAAAAGCGATCCCCGATCGCCCTCCAAGGAGCAGCAGATGTTGAGCCCCCAAGTCCGCGCGCTGGTCAAAGCGACCGCCCCCGTCCTCAAGACCCATGGCGTGGCGTTGACGCGCCATTTCTATGCGCGCATGTTCGAACACAATCCTGAACTGAAGCACGTTTTCAATCAGGGCCATCAGGCCGGTGGCCAGCAGCAGCACGCCCTGGCGGGCGCGGTGACGGCGTATGCCGAGCACATTGACGACCCCTCGGTGCTGGCGCCGGTGGTGACGCGCATCGTGCACAAGCACGTCAGCCTGGGCATCCGGCCTGAGCACTACGCCATCGTGGGCAAGCATTTGCTGGCGTCCATCCGCGAAGTGCTGGGCGAGGCGGCCACGGACGAGCTGGTGGACGCCTGGGCGGCCGCCTATGGCCAACTGGCGGACCTGCTGATCGCCGAAGAATCGCGCCTGTACGCGGAGTCCGCGAACAAGCCCGGCGGCTGGACGGGCTGGCGCGCGTTCCGGGTGGTGGGCAAGCAGCCCGAAAGCGCCGAGATCACGTCCTTTTACCTGGCGCCGGCCGACGGCGGCACGGTGCCGGCCTACCGGCCGGGCCAGTACGTGTCGGTGCGCGTCTACGTGCCCGAACTGGGCCTGATGCAGCCCCGCCAGTACAGCCTGTCGGACGCGCCGGGCCAGGATCGCCTGCGCATTTCGGTCAAGCGCGAAGCGGCCGGCCATCAGACGCCCGCCGGGCGCGTGTCCAACGCGCTGCATGACCGCCTGGAAGAAGGCGGCGTGCTGGACGTGGCGCCGCCGCAGGGCGACTTCCATCTGCGCGAAGACAGCGATGCGCCGGTGGTGCTGCTGAGCGGCGGCGTGGGCCTGACGCCCATGGTGTCGATCCTGAACCATCTGGTGCGTGCCGACGACGGCCGCCAGATCCGCTTCGTGCACGGCTGCCGCAACCGTTCGGTGCATGCCATGAAAGACCACATCAACGGCATCGCCGCCGAACGCGGCAATGTGCGCAAGGCGGTGTTCTACGAGGAAGTCGGCCACGGCGACGAGCCCGGCCGCGACTACGACTACCAGGGCCGCGTCGATCTGCACGCGATTCGCGACGAGGCCATCGTGCCCGGCGCGGACTATTACCTGTGCGGTCCGGCCGCCTTCATGCGCGCGCAGCGCGAGGCGTTGCAAGGCTTGGGCGTGGCGGAAGACCGCATCCACGCCGAGGCCTTCGGCACCGGCGGCGCGCCCGCCTGAGCGGTGTATCCTGGCGGCCTGGTCCTCCCGGGCCGCCCGGATCTCACTCCAACCAGCCATGCAACTGACCCGATTCACCGACTTCGGCCTGCGCGTCCTGATGTACCTGACGCAATGCCGTGACCGGCCCACCGCCGTGACCATCCCGGAGATCGCCGGGCGGTTCGACGTGTCGCGCAATCACCTGGTCAAAGTGGTGCACTTCATGTCGCAGCGCGGCTGGGTCAGCACCTTGCGCGGCAAGGGCGGCGGCTTGCGCCTGGCGCGCGAACCGTCCGCCTATCGGGTGGGGGACCTGATCAAAGAACTGGAACAGCAAGGGCCCTTGATCGACTGCCACGAACCGCCCTGTGCGCTGGACGGCGCGTGCCGGTTGGCGGGCGTGCTGGCGCAAACGCTGGCGGCCTTCTATGACGCACTCAACGCCTACACCTTGGCCGACCTGGTGCGCGACCCCACCGCCGCCGCCATCATCAAGCTGCACCGCGCCGCCTGAACTGAACCCAGGGCATGATGTTTTGTTATGGATGCTGCGGCGTTTGGCATTTGCCGGACGGCCCGCGCGCGTTCCAGAATGGAGCCGTTCCCTGTTCTCTTGGATGAAGGCATGCGCGTTTGCGTAATCGGTGCGGGCGTGGTCGGTGTGACGTCCGCCTATTTCCTGGCGCGCCAGGGCCACGACGTGGTGCTGGTGGACAGCCAGGCGCGTCCGGCAGAAGTGTCCAGCTACGCCAACGGCGGCCAGCTCAGCTATAGCTATGTGGCCCCGCTGGCCGGCCCGGGCGTGCTGCCCAGCGTGCCCGGCTGGCTGCTGCGCCAAGATTCCCCGCTGCGTTTCCGCCCCAGGCTGGATCCCCATCAATGGCGTTGGTGCCTGCAATTTGCCCTGGCCTGCCGCGCGTCTGTCGCCAAGGCGTCCACCGCGCAATTGCTGGGCTTGTCCTACCTGAGCCGCGACGTCATGCACACGCTGCTGGAACAGGAAAACCTGGATTTCGGCCACCTGAAAAACGGCAAGCTGATCGCCTATCGCAGCGCGGCCTTGCTGGACAAGGCGCGCGCGCTGGTGGCGTACCAGGCGGGCCATGGCGCCCAGCAGCAGGTGCTGGACGCCCCGCAGACCCTGGCGATGGAACCGGCGCTTGCCGCCATGGGCAGCAAACTGGCCGGCGCCATCTACACCCCCAGCGAAGAAGCCGGCGATTGCCGCCAGTTCACCGAAGGGCTGTTCGACCGCCTGCAATTGCTGGGCAACGTGGAATGCGCGATGTCCAACCCGGTAACCGGATTGCAGCGCGAAGGCCGCCGCATCGTGGCCGTGAACACGCGCAACGGCGATATCGGCGCTGATGCCATTGTGCTGGCCACCGGCATCGGCACCCGCGCGCTGCTCAAGCCGCTGGGGCATGACGTGCCCTTGTATCCGCTGAAGGGTTACAGCCTGAGCGTGCCCCTGGCTGACGACGACACCGTGGCCCCGCGCATCAGCGTCACGGACTACGAGCGCCGCATTGTTTACGCGCGCGTGGGCAAGGTGCTGCGCATTGCCGCCATGGTCGATATCGGCAGCGCCAACGCCGATATTGATCCGGCGCGCGTGGCGCTGTTGAAGCAACAGGTGCGCGAGGCGTTTCCGGCGCTGGACCTGACCCAGGCCATCCCCTGGGCCGGCCTGCGTCCCGCCACGCCCACCGGCAAGCCGTTGATCGGGCGCAGCCCCGCGGCCGACAACTTGTGGCTCAACATCGGCCAGGGCGCCTTGGGCTTTACCTTGGCCTGCGGTAGCGCCGCGCTGCTGACGGCGCAGATGGCCGGCCTGGAATTGCCGCTGGACCCCGCGCCGTTCCGGCCTTGAATCCGAAGGCGCCCAGGATTCACGGGCGTTCAATACAGGCGCGCGTTGCCCCGCCATAGTGTTGCTCTCTAGCGGGAGCATCCATGAGCATTTTCCAAAGAACCACCATCGCGCTGGCGCGTAGCCCCGCGATGGGGCGCGCCATGCGGGCGGTGGCGGCGCGCACGTCGCTGGCGCAGCGCTTTGTGGGCGGGGCGGACGTAGACGCCGCCGTGCGCACCGCGCTGCGGCTGCGCGACACGCACGGCATCCGGGCGTCGCTGTTCTACCTGGGCGAATACGTGGCCGACCCGGCCGCCATCGAGCACAACGTGTCGCAGGCCATCAACGCTTGCGGCGCGCTGGGCGCGGCGGGCTTGGACGTGCATGTGTCGGTGGACCCCACCGCCATCGGCTACATGGCCAGCGATGCGCTGGGCGAGGCCAACGCGCGGCGCATCGGCCAGGCCGTGCGGCAGGCGGCGGGGCAGGCGGCGGGGCAGGCGGCGGGCGCGGGGCGGAACTGGATGGTGCTGGACATGGAAGATGCCGGCATCCGCGAACGCACTTGCGCATTGCACCGTAGCTTGCTGGAAGCAGGCCTGCCCGCCGGCCTGACCTTGCAGGCGCGGCGGCGGCGCACGCCGGAAGACCTGGCCTGGGCGATCCGGCAGCACACGTCCTTGCGCCTGGTGAAGGGCGCGTTTCCCGAGCGCGCGCTGGACCACGCGGGCCGCGCCCGCATCGACCACGCCTATCTGGACGCGGCCGGCATCATGTTGTCGCGCGAGGCGCGCGAGGCCGGCTTCTACCCGGTGTTCGGCACGCACGACGACCGCCTGGCCGGCGCCATCATGGCCTTGGCGCGCGAGCGGGGTTGGTCGCCCGACGAGTTCGAATTTGAAATGCTCTATGGTGTGCGGCCGGATTGGCAACTGGCGCTGCGCGGCCTGGGCTATAACGTCAGGGTTTATCTGCCCTTTGGCGGCGACTGGTGGCCCTACGCCATCCGCCGCGTGGGCGAAAATCCCGGCAATGCGTGGCTGCTGGCTCGTTCGTTGAAGGCCGACGGCGGGTACTTCGGTTAGCGGCCGTATTGCGTTTTTTTGGCGATCCCATGGCGGTTTCCCAACACATCTGGCATTGCGGCGCGGGCTTGCCCGGCGACGTGTTGATCGCGGACCTGCGCGCTTATCGGTACGCGCCGCATTTTCATGACGCCTGGTCCATTGGCGCCGTTGAACACGGCCACTGCGCGTTCACGGTGCATGGCGTGGCGCATTCGGCTGCCGCGGGCGATCTGGTGGTGATCGCGCCTGGCCAGGTGCATACGGGCGGCACGTCGGATGCGCCCTTGGCCTACCGCATGGCGTACATCGACGCCGCCTGGTTCGACGACCACGCGCAGGCCTTGTTTGGTGCTGGCTCGCGCTTGGCCGCGCCGGTCATCACGGCCCCCGCGTTGTGCACACAATGGCTGGCCGCGCTGACGCCTGCCTCGATCCCCGACGGCGAACGCCGCGAACGCATTTCGGCCGTCTTGTTTGGTCTTCTGGCGGCGCACGGCAACGCCATTGGCGCGGGGCATATGGACGGCGCCAATGGTGCTGACGGCGCCAATGGCGCGGACGGTGCTGACGATGCCCGCAGTGCGGACGGGAAGGACGCGGCGGACGTCTGCGCCTTGCTGCGCGAACGCATGGCCGCCGACCCGGCTTGCGCGCCAGATCTGGAAGCGCTGGCGCGCGCGCAGGACCGCCATCGCACCACGCTGGTCAAGCAGTTTGCGCGCCGTTACGGCCTGCCGCCGCAGGCCTGGCTGCGCAACTGGCGGGTGGCGCGGGCGCGGGTGTTGTTGCGCGCTGGCCTGCCCTTGGCGCAGGCCGCCCAGGCCGTGGGCTTTGCGGATCAGGCGCACCTGACCCGCGTGTTCAAGCAGGTTTACGGCAGCACGCCCGGCGCGTTGCTGCGCGCGGATTCCCAGACGCTGCGAGAGCGCGGCGTTTCGATCCGGTAGTCCGAGTATTTCCGGCTGAAGAACGTGGCGCCCAACTGCTCGGCCGCCAGCAAGGGCCCGCGCGGGTCGGCCGCGATTTCCCCGCGCAGGTTGCCGGCGCCATGCACAAACCCCACGAAGTCCGAGTGCGTATAGCGCGCGTACTCCTGCACTTGGTGCACGATGCCCAGCGCCGCGCCGGGATAGGTTTCTTCAGATGCCACGGCCAGGCCCAGCCGCTTGCCGGTCATGCGCGCCTTGACCCGTTCCGGCTCCGGCCCGCTGCCCGCGTAGTGCGTGAACGAGCGGTCGAAGAACGCCTTGGTCTGCGCCGACATGCCGTACCAATAGATAGGCGTGCAGATCAGGGCGCCGTCGGCCGGCAGGAAATGTTCCAGGAACAACTCCGGATAGCGGTCTTCGGGCGCGGGCTGGTGCCGCAGGTCCGACAGGAAGCCGTTGAGGTAGTCGTCCAGAAAGAGCAGGGTGGTGGCAAGCCCGGCGGCGGTGGCGCCGCGTTGCGCGGCCGCTCCCAGCGCCGCGCTGTTACCGTCGCGGCGGGGGCTGCCCACCAGGATAAGCAAGCGTTGAGTAGGATGATTTGAATTCATGGGGTGTCCTTGGGGTAGGTTCAGACTGATGCATCACTGTATGGTTCACCTGATCGGGCGACAAATGACGAATCCTTGATTAAGATGAATTAAATTCATCCAAAGGAATGCCAGAAAGCCATGTTCGCGACCCTGCCCGTGACCGCCCTGCGCACCTTCGAGGCGGCCGCGCGGCTGCGTAGTTTCAAGCTGGCCTCGGCTGAACTGGCCGTGACACCCACGGCGGTGTCGCACCAGATCAAGTTGCTGGAACGCCAAGTGGGCGTGGCGCTGTTTGACCGCGTGCCGCGCGGCGTGCGCTTGACCGACAGCGGCGCGCGCCTGTTCGCCAGCGTGCATGGCGCCTTGTTGGAAATTTCCCAGACGCTGGATGCCTTGCGTCCCGAACCGGCATCGGGCGCGCTGACGCTGTCCACCACGCATTCCTTCGCGGCGCTGTGGCTGGTGCCGCGCCTGGGGCGCTTTCACCAGGCCTATCCGCAATATCAGTTGAACCTGCAAACCGGCGCGGACGCGGTCGACCTGTTGCAAGACGCCAGCGTCGACGTGGCGGTGCGCTACAGCCGGCAACGGTATCCGGCCTTGCATACGGCGGCCACGTTGCCGGAATGGTTCGGCGTCTACGGTGCGCCGACGCAAATCGCCCAGTTGGAAAAACGCACACCGCCACCCACATCCCCGCCCACCCCCGCGCTGGTCACCGTGCGCTGGCGCGATTCCGATTTGTACGACGAAGGTTGGCGCGCCTGGTGCCAGGCGGCGGGTTTGCCGGCATGGCAAGCGCCGTCGGCAGTGCACGCCTATGAGGAAGAACACTATGCCTTGCAGGCAGCCATCGCTGGGCAAGGACTGGTGCTGGCCAGCTCCGTGATGGTGTCCGACAGCGTGCGCGCCGGCACGCTGGCCGCCTACCGGCCGCAGGTGCGGGTGCCGGGCGCGGCCTACCAGGCGCTGTGCGCGCCCGGGCGCGAACGCCATCCGCCGGTCAAGGCTTTCCTGGCGTGGCTGACGCGGGAATTCCAGGCATGACATCGGCAGCCTGGCGGCGGGCGGGGCGCGGCAACAAGGGCAGCGCCGCCAGCATCAGCGCGCCCGCCAGCACCCAGGCGGCGGGCCACGAACTGGCCGCGACCACGTGCGGAATCGCAAGCGGCGTCAGGAACAAGCCCAGGTAGACGCAGCTATTGGCCATGCCCAGCGCCGTGCCGGCGCGCGCGGCGCCGGCCAGCGTAGCGAGTTCGGTATACGCCACGCCATGCCAGGCGGACACGCAGATGCCTGCCGCCGCCAGCAGGCCCGCCATGGCCAACACCGCGCCTGCCGCCGTGGGCGCCGCGCTGACCGCCCACGACACCGCGCCCAGCGCCGCGAACAGCAGAAAGCTGCATTGCGCGCAGCGGCGCAGATAGGCGCGCCGGTTGCCGTGGCGATCCGTCCATCGGCCGCTGGCAATGCGGGCCACCATTGCGCCCAGTTGCACCGCCACCATCACCGCCGTCAGCGTGCCGATACCGGCGTGGCTGACGTCGTGCAGGAACACCGTGGCGAAGGTCAGTACGGCGAATTGCGGGCAGCACATCAGGCCGATGGCGGCGGCCGCGCGCCAGACGCGCGCGTCGCGCAGGGGCGAGGGTGCGGTGTTTCGGCCCGTGGCCGGCAAGCCGTGGCCCGGTTGGGCAGGCTGGGCGGATTGGGCGGGCCGAGTAGATCGAGCGGGCTGGCGAGGCTGGGCGGATTGGCCGGGTTGAGCAGATTGAGCGGGCTGGCGAGGCAGGGCGGAGGCAGGCTCTCGCAGCCAGCAAGCGGCAAGCACCGCCGCCACCGCGCACATCAGGGCCAGCACGCCGAAGACCGCCGCAAAGCCCGCGTGCGCCGCCAGCCAGGGAAGCAGCAGCGCGCCCAGGCCGCCGCCCAAAGGCACGGCGGTCTGGCGGATGCTCATGGCCAGGCCGCGTTCGCCGTCGTCAAACCAGGCCATCACCGCCCGGCCGCTGGCGCCGTTGACACTGCCGCCCAGCATGCCGACCAGCACCAGGCCCACTGCCAACAGCCACAGGCTGGGCACGGTGACGCCATCCGGCGAGGCAAAGCCGCTCATCCAGGCCAGCGCCGCCGCAGTGGCGCCCAGACCGGTCAACAGCACCGGGCGGTCGCCCCAGCGGTCGGTCAGCAGGCCCCAGGGCAGTTCGAACAGGGCCACGCCCAAGCCC
>RCUK01001808.1_pt1 | contig 12676 bp, 12 predicted proteins | sample 2166381 | NCBI WGS metagenome assembly RCUK01 (sample SAMN09932809, study PRJNA488358) | compost metagenome | isolation source: compost soil in an enriched community | place: Germany: Experimental Botanical Garden
GTATCAACAGCAATCAACGGAATATTTAATGCAAAACATAATCCTTTTGCTGCTGAAACCCCAATGCGCAAACCTGTATAAGAACCAGGCCCCTGACTTACAGCAATTGCATTCAAATCCTGAACGGTAATTCCGGCTTCTGCAATTATTTCTTCGATAAAAACATGGAGTTTTTCGGCATGTGAATATCCTTCTTCTGCAATTTCCTTACACAAAATTGTTTCACCATTTTTTGCAATTGCTACAGAACAGTTTTTTGTAGCCGTTTCGATATTGAGAATAAAAGACAAAGTATTTATTTTTTAAGATTATAATATTTATTTTTTGGGAACATCAGCTTTTTTAAGCTTCACCTTATCGCCAGAATTCAATTCTTTTGAAACAGTAGTATAAGGCCCTGTAATAACAACATCACCTGGCTTCAATCCAGACATCACTTCGATATTGGTATCGTCCTGAATTCCTGTTTTAATGATTCTGATTTTAGCTTTATCGCCTACTTTCACAAAAACACACTCGAATTTTTTATCACTTTTTGGTACTACTTTTTTCTCATTAGGATCTTCTACTGTAAAATCCTTAACTGCTGCAGTATCTGATTTTACAACTACTGAACTAATAGGCACTGCTAATACATTTGCTTTTGTTTTTGTCAGAATATCAACTGTTGCTGTCATTCCGGGTCTAAACGGAGAATAAGAGCTAGGTTGGCCTTCTAACAGATCCTGATAGGATTCTTTTAGAATACGAACTTTAACTTTGAAATTAGTAACCTGATCTGAAGTTAGTGTAGAGCTTGCTGAGTTAGAAATACTTGTCACAACACCTTTAAATTTCTTTTTTAAATAGGCATCTACTTCAACATTGGCTTCATCTCCAATTTTTACTTTCACAATGTCATTTTCATTAACATCAACTTCAACTTCCATGTTGTTTAGGTTTGCCACTCTCAAAAGCTCTGTTCCTGCCATTTGTTGCGTTCCTAAAACACGCTCTCCTAATTCAACATTTAACACAGAAATAGTTCCGTCTGCAGGAGCATAAATTAAAGTACGTCCTAAATTATCTTTAGCTTCAGTTACAGATGCCGAGGCACTCTGAACATTATAATAAGAACTTTGTTTTGTAGCTTTAGCAACCTCAAAAGTTGCAATTGATTTATCCCAATCAGACTTTGAAATTACACCTTTATCGTATAATGTTTTATTACGTTCGTAACTCGCTTTTGCTTCTTTAAAGTTTGCTTCAGATTGTGATAAACTGGCTTTAGTTCCAGATAAATTAGCAACAGATCTATCTAATCCGGAAGTATATAAATCCGGATTTATTTTTACCAATAAATCTCCTTTTTTAACAACCTGGCCTTCTTTTACATTTAATGCAATAATTTCACCTGAAACCATTGATGAAAGTTTTACCTCAATTTCCGGCTGAATTTTCCCCGTTGCCGAAACTGTCTCGACGATGGTTGAAGCCATTACTTTTGAAATTTCTACTTCTTTTCCTTCATCCTTATTTCCTATTACTCCCGATTTCGAAAGACCTACTAAAATTGCAATAATAACTACGGCGCCTCCTATTAAGAAATAAACTGTTTTTTTTGACATAATAAATTATTTTGTAATAATTGGGACAATTGGAATTCCAAAGTAGAATTCAAGTATTTTTATTTTAAAAATATAATCGTATTTCGTTCTGATAACATCAGACTGCGCATTTGTCAACAATGTCTGAGCCTGTGTAAAATCGAATGAATTCATCAAACCTACATCATACTTTTCTTTAGCATAATTGTAAGCCTGTTGTCTCGCTTCTAAAGTTACAGTTGATGACTCATATGTATTTAACGCTCCTTTTGCATTTGTAAAAGCAGTATAAACGTTACGTTGCAAATCTAAACTTTTTTGCTCTAAATCTATTTTAGATTTTTCTAAATTAACTTTATTTCGTTCTACATTATTTCGAACTGAGAAACCGTTAAAAATTGGAACAGAAAGCTGAAAACCAAACGACTGCCCTTTATTATCACTAAATTGATCCATAATAGGTTGAGGTCCACCTAAAACAGGCGTAAAATTATCTTGCAATACAGCCTGATTTGTCCCTTCAACAAAACCAATCTGAGATGTTGGATTTGCAGTATTTGGAGTAGCTCCTATTACAATATCAGAGTAACTTGCTCTGGTATTAAAATTATAAAAAGCACTTAAAGTTGGCTGATACGCCCCTTTCGCAATAGCAACATTTTTCTCAGCAATTTCAAGATTGGTCTGTGCCAGTTTTAATTCTGTTCTCGTTTCTTTTGCTTTATTGTAAATATCAATTGGGCTTTGCGCCATGATATTATTTTCATCCTTAGCATTTGTATCATCGATTACATCAAAATCTGCGAACTCTTTTAATTGTAAAAGCTGCGCTAAACTTAATTTTGAAATCAGTAAATTATTCTCTGAAACAGTAATCGCTTGCTGATCTGTTGCAATAGTTGCTTTTAGATCATATAAATCCCCACGTGGAATTGTTCCTGCATTTACCATTTCTTCAGAACGTTTTAAACGTTTTTCATCAATCGATAATTGTTCTTTTTTTACTTTTAGCTCTTCTTTATAAGATAAAATTTGAAGAAATGCATTAGCAACATTCAGCGAAATATCTTCCTGCATTTTCAATAATTGATACTGTGATGCAATTATTGAAAGTTTTGTTCTTCGATACGTATTTTGGATTTGTAAGCCTTTGTAAATATCAACTCCGGCACTTAATCCTACTGATGAATACTGTGTGGTCTGATTACGTAAAAGACCCGTTGTAACATCCTGATTCAAACCAATATTCCAGGAGTGTGAAGCATTTCCATTTACTGATGGAAGGTAATTTCCAAAAGCATCTTTTTTATCTATATCAGCATTTTTTACATCTAGTTCTGATAATTTTATCGTGATATTATTGTCTAGTGCATATCGTACACATTCTTCCAGTGTCCATTGTTTTGTTTGCGCCTGGGCAGATAATCCAAACCCTAAAAGTATAGCAAAAACAAGACTATTATATTTATTTTTTTTCATATATTTTGAATCAAAGCACAGTAAACGAACCATGCAAATTTAACATTTTATAAACCCAAAAAACTCTTTATACTTTCAAATTATTTTTTTTCTTCTCCTTCACTGATCAAGCCCTGATTCCAGATTTTAATTTTATCAGAATCTTTGATACCGCTTTTAACCTGAACGTATATTCCGTCGCTAACACCCAGAACTAAATCTTTTCTCTGAAACTTCTGTGGGGCTGTTTCGATTTCAACATAAGGCTTTTGAGTTTTTTTGTCAAATTGAACTAATGATTCTTTAATTGCCAAAACTTTATCTGCTTTTTCTAAAATAATAGAAGCATTTGCACTTAATCCGGCTCTGATAAAAGTAGCATCTCTGTTTTCTAAAGAAGCTTTTATTTCAAACTGAATTGCACCATTTTCTACTACACCCTTTGGAGCAATATCCGTCAGAAGAGCATCGAATTTTTTATTCTCTATTGCACCAACAGTAATTTCAATTGGCATCTGAACTTTGATTTTCCCTACTTCAGATTCATCTATTTTTCCAATAAAAATCATTCTTCCAACATCTGCAACGCTGGCAATTGTAGTTCCTTCATTAAAATTATTACTTTCAATAACCTGATTTCCAACTTTTACCGGAACCGCTAAAACCATTCCGTTTACAGTTGAACGAATTAAAGTATTAGCATAACTTCCTAGTGATGTTGTTGTTCCTGTTTTTACAATATCCAAACTTTGTCTTGCAGCTAAATAATTTTGTTTCGCCTGAGTATAAGCTAATTGCGCTGCATCAAAATCGTTAGCAGAGATTACCTCTTTTTCAAATAAGGTTTTTTGTCTTTTATAAATTTTCTCCTGATTATCTAAAGCGATTTTAGCTGTTTGTACCTGATTTTGAGTACTGCTTACATTAGATACATTGGCAACAACTCTAATTTTAGCAATCATGTCGCCTGCTTTAATTTTCTCACCAGCTTTGATATATACTTCTTCAATAATACCTGAGATATTTGGTTTGATTAGGACCTCTTCGTCAGGCTGAATGTTACCAGTTGCAATGGTCGTTTTTACGATCGTTTTAATCTCTGCTTTCTCCGTTTTAAAAACGATTGGCGACTCTTGATTTTTCGCATACAAATAGTAAAGTGCGCCAAAGAAAACTAAAGCAATAAAGATTAAAATGGTTACGGTTACTCCTTTTTTCATTTTGTTTTTGGTTTAATCGATTATATTTTGATTGATAATTTATTCTGTTCGTAAAGCATCTACAGGCTTTACATTAATTGCGGTCTGCGCCGGAATAAATCCTGCCAACAAACCAGATCCTACTAATATTAATAATGCAACAAAAACTACTCTTAAATCTACGCTTGGATTAGCAAACATAGTGTTACTTCCGGGGGGCATCGAATCCAAAACCATATTTAAGAGAGCAATAATTCCGGTTGCTACTGCAATTCCAAACATTCCTGAAATAATAGTTAAAAATATGGATTCGGATAAAATTTGTCCGCGAATAGCCCCAGGCGTTGCACCTAAAGCCCTACGAATTCCTATTTCTTTTGTACGCTCTTTAACTACAATAAGCATAATATTTGAAATTCCGATCACACCTGAAATCAAAACTAATGTTCCCACGAAATAAGCAATGATTTTTAAGATGTTAAACAAACTCTGTACTTTGTTGAATTGCTCATATAAATCGAAATTACCTACGGCTCTGTCATCTTTAGGATTTATAGAATGAAGTGATTTTATTAATTCCAGAATCTTAGGTTTTAAATCGGTTATTGAAGTTTCATCTTTTGCCGTAAGTGCCATCCAACCCACTTTATCTCCATAATTAAACGCTTGTTGGAAAGTTGTAAACGGAACGAAGATATTCTTTTGTTCCTGTTCTGCATTTCCGCCTTGCTGTTTAGAATGATAAACGCCAACTACCATAAAATTAATTCCATTTACTTTTATGTAAGTCCCAATCGCTTCTTCTTCTTTCCCATACAATTCACTAATAACTCCTTTTCCAATCACAGCAATTTTTCTTCTCTCAAGAATATCCTGCTGGTTGATAAAACGACCTTTTATGATATCCATTGGTTGTTGTTTAATCAACTCCGGATAATCACCATAAACCGTAAATGCAGAAGTTTTTGTACCACGTACCACATTATTTGTCCCGTTAAAATCGCCTAATTGATTTCTTGGCGAAACATATAATAAATCAGGTAAAGCTGCCTTTAATGCTGCTACATCACTATTTCTAAAATCATAACGACGGGTTTTAGGCAAACCTTTATAGGCTTTTGATGTTGTCTGGCTCCACATGAACATAGTATTTGTGGCAATTCCGTCAAAACCTTTTTTGATACCATTTTCTAAACCATTTCCAGCCGCTAACAGTATTACCAAAATAAATATACCCCAAAACACACCAAATGCAGTTAGAGTTGTTCTGAAAACATTGGCGGTTAAGGCCTGTAAAATCTCGTCCCAATTATCTTTCTTAAACATAATTATTCGTCTCTAAGTGCTACAATAGGTTTAATTTTGGCTGCTCTGTATGCTGGGAAAAATCCTGCCAATGCTCCCGCAAATACAAGTAGAGCTAGTGTTGTCAATGCCACACTAAAATCGACTTCCGGATGTTGAAAATATTCACTTTGCACCATCGGGCCAACAAATTCTAACAATAGCAAACTTGCCAAAAGCCCAACAAAACCAGCAATCGTAGTAATAAAAATGGATTCATGAAGTATCATTGAAATAATCGAAAACGGAGATGCACCAAGTGCTTTTCTGATTCCAATTTCTTTTGTTCTTTCTTTTACAATAATAAGCATGATATTACTCACCCCAACAACTCCGGCAATAATAGTACAAATTCCTACCCACCAAAAGAACAATCTGATATAAAGATTTAAATCATAAAACTGTTTAGCATCTTCAACCGAATTATAAACCCCAACACCTCCATCATCTTCAGGAGCTACCATATTTCTACTTTTCAGCAAATTCTTCAAATCTTGAGTAAATTTTTTAGATTGCGCCAGAGCTTCATCATAATTATCTGTTTTTTTCATCGTAAAAAACAAATTGCTTATTTTATCTCCACCACCAAAAGCCCTTTGTACAGTAGTTAAAGGCAAATAAGCCCTTGCTTCTTCTCTTTCTCCTCCCGGATCAGTAAAAATGCCAACTACTTTAAAATTAATACCATTGATTATGATTTCTTTTCCTAAAGCGTCTTTGTCTTTAAACAGATCCGTTTTAATTTTCATTCCGATACAAGCTACCTTTTCATTGTTGGCTAAATCTGAGCTATTTACATAACGCCCTTGAACTATTGTTAGATTTTCTACTCCACCATAATCTGGAGTAACACCTCTGTATTGATAACTTCCTGATTCTTTTCCGTACGAAAATGCACCTCCCCAAAAATTATAGGTTGCGGCTCTCATATCTAATTTATCATCAAATTTCTGTACAGATTGATTATAGTCACCGTCTCTATACTGAATTTGTCTTCCGGGATTTAGCCCTTTGTATTCTTTTGTAGTTGTTCCGGACCAAACTTCAATAATTCCGGCGGCGTCACGTTCGAATTGTTTTTCAATTCCGTTTTGAAGCCCTTTACCCGCACCAAGCAAAATCACTAAAATAAAAATACCTGAGGCCACGGAAATTCCCGTTAAGAATGTTCTTAGCCGATTTTTGGAGATTGCTTCGAATATTTCCTGCCAACGCTCAATATTAAACATAAGATGAAGCTCTAACTTGTTCTACCTTTTTATCATCGATAATTAATCCGTCTTTCAGGACCACATTTCTTTTGCACATTGCGGCAATATCAGGCTCGTGTGTAACGATCAAAATAGTTTTACCTTCATCGTTAATTCCTTGAATAAGTTCCATAACCTCGTATGAAGTTTTGGTATCTAAAGCTCCTGTAGGCTCATCTGCCAATAAAACTTTTGGATTTGAAGCCAATGCTCTCGCGATTGCAACACGCTGTTTTTGACCTCCGGAAAGCTCGTTCGGTAAATGGTGTGAATGTGAACCCAGACCCACTTTTTCCAAATATTTCATTGCAATTTCATATCGCTCTTTTCTCTTTACTCCCTGATAATATAATGGCATTGCCACATTATCTAGTGCAGTTTTATAATTGATCAAATTGAAAGATTGAAAAACAAATCCTAAAAATTTATTTCTGTATTTAGACGCAATCGTTTCATTCAGTTTTTTAATAGGAGTTTTATCTAAAATATAACTACCAGAATCAGCCTCGTCCAAAATTCCTAAAATATTAAGAAGTGTCGATTTACCTGAACCAGAAGACCCCATAATAGCAACCAGCTCGCCTTCTTCAATATTAAAATTTATTCCTTTTAACACATGTAATTCTGAACTTCCCATTTTATAGGATTTGTGTAAATCTTTGATTTCTATCATGGTACTGTTAAATTTTAAAACAATAATAACATTTTTATTAAGTAATTTATGGTAACAAAACGTTAATAATTTCGTTTTGCTATTACAATAAGACTCGATTCTTTATCAAATGTTACACATTTTTAAGATAATATAATTGTTTTCTTAATTTTGCATCACTCAAAAAAATCTTAATGATGAAGTTTTTATCCATTTTCTCTTTATTAACGGCACTTACACTGTTTTCCGGATGTTCAACATCTCAAAGATTAGAAACCTTAAAGCCCGAACCAGATGATGCCAGTCCATTGGTCTATGATGCAAATCCATCCTTTATTAACCTACCAATAACGGTAAAATTGACCGATATTGAGAATCAGACCAACTCGATTTTAACAGGGTTAATTTATGAAGACAATAATATCGAGGATGATGATATTGAGATGAAGATTTGGAAACAGGCTCCAATAAAAATCCAAAATGATCCGGCAAATCCAGATAAAAAGATAAAAACAATCCTGCCTTTAAAAGCAACTATTAAATATAGAATTGGAACCAAAAAACTGGGTGTTGAACTTTACGATACCCGTGAGTTTAATTTAAATGGAGTTATAACCTTATCCAGTGAAGTAGCTTTGACGAATTGGAAATTAAACACCAAAACCGAATTTAAATCTCTAGATTGGAACGAAAGTCCTACAATGTTAGTTTTCGGAAAAAGCATGCCAATAACTTATTTGGTTAATCCCGCCATTTCTATTTTTAAATCTAAAATTGAAAAGAAAATTGATGAAGCGATAGAAAAATCAATGGATTTTAAACCGAATGTTTTATCAGCATTAGAAAAAATATGTACGCCATTTCAAATGAGTGATACTTATGAAAGTTGGTTACGAATTACCCCTGTTGAAATTTATTCAACGAACGCAAAACTTAAGAATGATTTGTTTTTATTGGATATGGGAGTAAAATGCAATATGGAAACCATTGTTGGCAAACAACCTGAATCTAAGTTCAATGCCAATAAAATTATTTTGAAACCTGTTGCTAAAATTCCAAATCAGATTTCAGCTAATATTGCAGCAATTTCAACCTACCTTGATGCTTCCAAAATAATGACCAAAAATTTTGCAGGTCAGGAATTTGGTTCCGGAAGCAAAAAAATAACAGTGAAAAATGTTACAATCTGGCATAAAGACGGAAAAATGGTGATTGCGCTGGATGTTTTAGGATCCATAAGCGGAACGCTTTATTTAAATGGATTTCCACAATATAATCCGCAGACAAAAGAAATCTATTTTGAGAAACTTGATTATGTTTTAGACACCAAAAGCAAATTAATGCGTACCGCAAGCTGGTTAGGGCAAGGTTACATATTAAAAAAAATGGAGCAAAGTTGTCGCTATTCGATCCAGCCCAATTTAGAAGAAGGAAAAAAAAGCATGGCATCTTATCTAAAAAACTATTCTCCAATGCCAGGTGTGTTTGTAAATGGAAAAATGGAAGACATCCAGTTTGACAAAATACAGTTAACCAATCAGGCTATTATAGCTTTTATAAAGATAAACGGAACAGTGAATGTTTCTGTTGATGGATTGAAATAGAAGAATTACAAAACTTCATTGAAAAAGAAAAAAGCAGTATAAATTTATACTGCTTTTTTCTTTTTTGATTGGTACATTCTATAAATCAGAACGCCAATAATTCCCACAAGTAAATAAGGAATTACCATCAAATAAACGATACCGTCATTTACCGCTTCCGCTTTTTTCGTGTTAGAATCACCCGCAAGAGCTGCACGACACATGGCGCATTGAGCATTAGCTGCAAGAGAAAAGAAGATAGAAAAAAGAACATAGAAACATTTAGTTGAGAATAAATTTCCAACTCCACTTCTATTTTCTATTCTATTTTCTTTATTCTTTATTCTATTTTCTATTTTATGCATAATAAGGAGAAATCATTAAGTAAACCACAACACCTGTAACTGCAACATACAGCCACAGTGGAAAAGTTATTTTAGCTATTTTTCTGTGTCTGTCAAAACGTTGTGCCAAGGCTCTTACGTAAGTAATTAATACTAGAGGAATAATAGCGATAGACAATAAAATATGAGTAATTAAAATAATAAAATACACATAACGTATTGCACCAATCTTGACAGTTTCAGTTAAGTCAAGAATTCCATCGTGATTCAAATCTCCAAATTTAGTAGAATCAGCCGTCATATGATAGGCAACATACATTACCAAAAAAGCAACCGAAAGACCAATTGCAAACGTCATTAAACGTTCATGTAATTTACGCTTTCCATTTTTAATTGCAATTACTCCCCAAACCAAAACTATTGCCGTAATACCATTTGTAGTTGCATAAATTGGTGGCAAAAATGAAAGCGGTTCAACATTAATTCCGAAGTCTTTAAGCTTAACTCCAAATAATATAGCCACGACAACCGGAATTATAATTGATACCGTAACAATAAACTTGCTGTATTTTTTTTCTAATGAATGATCTTCCATTTTATTCTTCTAATAATATTTTAATGTCTTCCTGAATATCTCTAACTCCTTTTTTATCTAAACCGTCGTAATATAAAATTGGGTTTCCGAATTCATCTTTTCTACAACGAATATTTCCATCTTTATCAATTAAGGCAAACAAACCAGAATGCTCAAAACCTCCATTTACTTTAGCATTTTCGCCTGCATACAGATTAAATCCTTTATTTGATAAATCCATGATAGTAGCCTTATCACCGGTTAAAAAATTCCAGTTTGATGATTTTGTTCCCAATAATTTCGCATGATCTTTTAAAACTTGCGGTGTATCATGAGCTGGATCGATTGTAATGGAAACGATTCCAAAGTTGGGATTTCCGAAAAAAGTTTTCTCAATTTCCAGCATACTTAAATTCATCTTTGGGCATATAGATGGACAAGTTGTAAAGAAAAATTCCAACACATATACTTTTCCTTTATAAGTTTCATTTGAGATTTTAGCGTTGTCCTGATTCGTTAGTTCAAACTTAGGAGCCGGGCCTATAGTCAATAATTTACCATCTGATTTTGAAGATTTCAAACCTACGTTATCCAAACGATCTGCTTTTACAACTTCACCATTTTTTATTCTGTCAACAATTTTTGGCACTGCGTAAATTCCAAAGATTAAAATAACAAACGAAATTCCGATATATGATTTGTTTTTGAACATATTTTAAAGATTAAAGTTCTTTTGTGGCATTATGATTCTTTTTAAGAGCAGCACGATATTCGTATAATATGATTTTAAAATCATCCAGCATTTCATTACTTAACTCAGAAGGGTGAAACGTGTTATAACCTTCTTTATATTCGTCTTTTTTATCTTTTGAAGCACCTTTTCTTCCTCTTAAATTTCGTTCTTTATCTACTATATAAACATTTGATGTTCCGAGATTTTGATCTAATTTTCCTTTTAAATGCAATTGATCATAGAAGGTTTTAATTTCCTCAGAGGAAGCAAAAACAAAATGCCAGCCTGAAACATCAGTAAAAGCACCTAAAGATTCTACGATTTTCTGTGCGTCATTTTCTGTTCCTAACGGACAAACAACCACAAACTGTAAATCTTTAAAGCCATTATAACGTTGATAGATTTTTTCATTCAGATTGAAAAAGTTCCCTCTGTTTTTTAAAATTTCAGAACCAGAAAAACCAAGAATAGTTATCTTATTATTTAAGGTTACTTTTTCGCCTTTTAGTGATTTCCAATTACCAAGGTCAGCAATTTTAGGAGTTATTGTTGGAAGTTTGGTAAAACTGTTTACTCCTGAAGCAAAAAACAAATAAGCTACAATCGGCAGAACAAAAAGTACAAAGAGAACTATATTTTTTTTCATTTTATTAACGGAAGTTATTGAAGTACAAAAATAAAAAAAGCTCCGTTAAACGGAGCTTCTTTTCGAATTAATATCATGTTAAAAATTCCATTTAATAGTAGAATCTTTAAAAACCCCATAAATATAATGTCCTTCTGTCAATAGAATAAACAATAAATATAAAACTAGGAAAATAACTGGCGAAACAACAGACCATCTAAGGCTGCTTTTTTCACCTTCCATGTGCATAAATGCCCATACTATATAATAAGCTTTGAAAATTGTCAGGATATAGAAAATCCAGTTCAACAAATTCAAACCTACAAAATGATTAAATTCTAATGCTTCTGGTTTTAAAATACCCAAAATAACTTCTACTGTAGTTACTACTGAAAGTAATGCAAAAACAAACCAGATTCTTCTTGTATTTGATACGTGTTCGTGTGACATAATAATTAAAATCTAAAATTAAACTAAGTAGAAAACTGTAAATACAAATACCCAAACTAAATCGACAAAGTGCCAGTATAAACCAACTTTCTCTACCATTTCATAGCTTCTTCTTTTCTCGTAAGTTCCCAATAATACATTAAAGAAAATAATGATATTGATGATAACTCCAGAAAACACGTGGAATCCGTGGAATCCAGTAATGAAGAAGAAGAAATCAGCAAATAATTTACTTCCGTATTCGTTTCTGGTTAAGTTAGCTCCTTCTACTACATATTTTGCAGTACTTAGACGAGACTCAGATTCTGCTCTTGTCAATACTGTTTTCTTCTTTTTATCAGTAAGCTGCTCCGTTCTTATCAATAACTCAGGATGTGCTTTAAAACCAGCCTGTACTTCAGCAACAGAATAGGTAGGTTGTGTTTCTGCATCTTCTACAAACCACGTACCTTCTGCTCTTGTAAGCGCTTGTCTTTGTTCTGGCAATTTCACAGCAAACTTTTCAAGAGCTACTCTGTTTCCTTGTGCATCAACAAACTGCAACAAACTTCCTCCTGCTGTTTCTACTGCACCGTATTCTCCTTTAATGAAGTTCTTCCATTCCCAGGCTTGAGAACCAACGAAGATCAAACCTCCAATAATAGTTAAGAACATATAAATAGCAACCTTTGTCTTTTTCAATTGGTGACCTGCATCAACAGCCAAAACCATTGTTACTGATGAAAAAATCAAAATAAAAGTCATTAAGGCTACATAATACATAGGAGCCGAAACACCATGCATAAATGGGAAGTGAGTAAACACTTCATCAGCCAAAGGCCATGTTTCAATAAATTTAAATCTAGAAAAACCATAAGCTCCTAGAAATCCAGAGAATG
>RCUK01001813.1_pt1 | contig 12629 bp, 12 predicted proteins | sample 2166381 | NCBI WGS metagenome assembly RCUK01 (sample SAMN09932809, study PRJNA488358) | compost metagenome | isolation source: compost soil in an enriched community | place: Germany: Experimental Botanical Garden
AGTCTGATGTGCTTCATCTGCTAATTTTCTTGCAGTTTCACTATCTAAACCTGGCAGACTTATATTTAAACGAGCCTGTAAGGAGTAAGCTCCGTCTGTTACAGCCAAATCTACTTCAGCATCTACTGCGGTATCTGCAGGCAGTTTAATATTTAGTTTTGAAGCGGCGATTCCCATTGCGCCAATAAAACAGGCTGACCATCCCGCTGCAAAAAGCTGTTCCGGATTTGTACCCGGACGTGAAGATCCCGGAGAACTAAGTTTAATATTCAATTGATCATCTGAACTTTGTGATGCTCCTTCGCGACCGCCAGTTGTGTGTGTTTTTCCTGTGTATAAGATTTTTGTTTCCATGATTTTTTAATTTTAGATATTAGACTTTAGATTATTTTAGATTGTAGATTTTAGATTATAGATTATTTGAATTTTGTAATTGTAATTGTAATTGTAATTGACATTGAGATTGAAATTGCTTTTTGATATTGCAATTTTTAATTTTTAATTCTCAATTTTTAATTCTTAGCAAAGCCATCTACGTCAATAATCGCTTGTGCAAATGCTTTCGGGTCTTCTTGTGGTACGTTGTGCCCTATTCCTTTTAAAACTCTATGTTTGTATTTACCTGTGAATTTGTCTGCGTACGCTTTTCCATCCGCGAAAGCGCCGTCAAAATCGCTTCCTATTGTAATCGTCGGAACTTTAATTGCAGGTCTTGCTGCCAAACGTTTTTCTAAACTATCATATTTAGATTCTCCAGCTTCAAGAGATTGTCTCCATCTGTAATTGTGAATTACAATTGCTACGTGATCCGGATTATCAAAAGACTGCGCTGTTTGATCGTAAGTTGTTTTGTCGAATTTCCATAACGGAGAAGCTATTTGCCAGATTTGTTTATTGAACTCGTAAGTGTTTTGAGCGTATCCTAATTTTCCTCTTTCTGTAGCGAAATAATATTGGTACCACCATCCTAATTCTGCTTTTGGAGGTAATGGTTTTAAATTGGCTTCAAGATTGACAACCAAATAACCACTTACCGAAACCAATCCTTGTAAACGTTCTGGCCAAAGTGCCGCCATAACCACAGCTGTTCTTGCTCCCCAGTCGAAACCGCCAATCACTGCTTTGTCAATTTTAAGTGCATCCATCAAAGCGATAATATCACTTGCTAATGCTGCTTGTTGGCCATTTCTAAAAGTATCTTTTGAAAGAAAGGTTGTAGTTCCGGATCCTCTTAAATACGGTGTAATTACTCTGTAGCCTTTTGCCACTAAAATAGGAACCACTTCATTATAACTGTGAATGTCATAAGGCCAGCCGTGAAGTAAAATTACAGGTTTTCCATTTGAAGGCCCTGCTTCAGTATAACCTACATTTAATAAACCGGCGTTGATTTGTTTTAAAGTTCCAAGAGAAGAACTTACTGCAATTACATTTGTTTTTTGATTTTCTGATTGTGCATTGATTGATGTCATGGCAAAGAAAAGAACGGCGATTAAAAATACTTTAGAAGTTAAAGTTGTAATACTGTTTGAGATTTTTGATATTGTTTTCATAATTTCTGATGTTTTAATTATTTGATTATTAGTTAATTTCTTCGTCAAAAGTATGCCGACAACAGTCATTATACAATCAGAAAATAGCTCAAACGGACAAAGTAAAAGTTGAAACGGACAGGCATAAAGTTGAAGTTTTATGTTTAATTGGATATAAGATTACTTTGCAATTAGATACTCCACTATGAAGGAATCATTTCTTTACTAAAGCAAAAAGGTTCTGATCTTTAAATTGATCAGAACCTTTTAAATGAGTTTTTCTTAGATAAGATTGTACTCTGTTTTAATGTTGCCTTTTATAGCTTTTGAATAAGGACAAGTTTCTGATGCACCTTGTATAATGCTTTTAGCAATTTCAGGATCCAAACCTGGTAAGCTAATGTTTAATCGTGCGCCTAATGAATAACCGTCGTCCCCTGAAACTAAGTCAACTTCTGTACTAACGTAATGTCCTGCAGGAAGTGTGACTTGTAAATTTGCTGCTGCTTTTCCCATCGCTCCAATAAAACAAGCTGACCAGCCTGCAGCAAATAATTGCTCCGGATTTGTACCCGGACCTGTAGATCCCGGAGTTGAAAGTTTGATATCTAATTTACCATCTGAACTGCGAGATTCGCCTGTTCTTCCACCTGTTGTGTGCGTTACAGCTGTGTAAAGCACTTTTGAATTGTTTGTTTCCATTTTTGTGTTTTTTTTAAGGTTCTGAGGTACTAAGGTGCTAAGGTTCTGAGATATTAGCATCTTAGCATTTTTTATTTATTGTTGTTTTTAAGGTTCTAAGTCTGTATGGTTCTAATTGTTTCTAAGATAAAAAACCTTAGTCCCTTAGCTCCTTAGCAACTTAGCCCCTCTTTTAAATTATCTAAGCGTTTTAAATGCAAGACGCAATTCTGCTGTAAACAATTGTGGTTGTTCCCATGCTGCGAAATGTCCGCCTTTATCTACTTCGTGAAAATAAATTAAGTTTTTGAATGCTTTGCGTGCCCATGTTTCTGGCGATGTAAAAACATCTTCCGGAAAAACGGTAATAGCAACTGGTAATTTAATCTGATCGGTTTTCATTGAAGCCGAACTTACAATTTCGATGTTTCTGTTTTCCCAATATATTCTTGATGCAGAAGTTGCACTATTAGTAAGCCAATACAATGATATATCATCCAGAACTTCATCTTTTGTTGGTGATTGTTTAGGATCTGTCCCATATGACCAATTAGCAAAACCGGGATGTAAAAGAAGCCATGCTGCAAGACCTGCAGGAGAATCATTCAAAGCGTAGCCTACTGCCTGAGGTCTTGTCGTCATTGTCATCTTATAAGTAAAATCACCTTCCTTAATTGATTTGCTAAGATGATTGAAAGAAGCGCGTTCTTTTGCAGAAAAACTTTCCGGAGCTATTCCACTTCCCAGAGCCTTTCCACCTTCTGTTGGTAAGGTTGCAGGTAAGTTGCTATGAATACCAAGCAATCCTTTTGGTGCTTGTAATGCCATTGAATTAACAATTCCAGCTCCCCAGTCTCCACCTTGGGCAACATATTGTTTATATTCCAAACGATTCATCAATACTGCCCATGCTTTTGCAATTCGGTCAATATCCCATCCTGCTTCTGTTGGTTTTCCTGAAAATCCAAATCCTGGTAATGATGGTATAATTACATCAAACGCATCTTCGGCTTTTCCGCCATAAGCAACAGGATTAGTTAAGGGCCCGATAACACTCATAAATTCAAATACTGATCCTGGCCATCCGTGACTTAGGATAAGCGGCATTGCATTCTTTTCTTTAGAGCGAACATGAATAAAGTGAATATCGACACCATCAATTTTTGTTATAAACTGTGGATAAGCATTTAGTTTAGCTTCTGCTTTTCTCCAGTCATAAGTAGTTCCCCAATAATGTACTAAGTCTTTCATTTTAGAAAGATTTGCTCCCTGAGACTGATCGGCAACGGTTTCTTTTGTTGGCCATTTTGTATCCTGAATACGTTCTTTAAGGTCTTTTAAATCGGCATTCGAAATATTAACTTTATAAGGCCGAATTGCCTCACCATTTTTTACATCTTTTATATTTTTTTCTTGTGCTGTAACTTCACTCAACACAAGTGCGAATAGTATTACCCATAGTGTATGAGCAATGATTTTTGCTTTATTCTTCATTTTGTATTTTCTTTATTTTTTTGTTTTTATTTTTTTATTTCGTAGAAATTATTCTTGTAAAATAGCTTGCTCAGCAAGTTCGTGAACATGAGGTTTTGGAGTTCTGTCGATCAGTAAACTTAAAAGTTCCGGACGGCTGTAATGACCGCTTGCATCCATAAGTCTTTTGCGGGCATCAATTTGTGCAAAGTCTATTTCAGCTATGACTTCTCCTTCTCCAGATTTAAGAGCTTCCCCTATAATTTGTCCATCAGGGCCAATTATAGCAGTAAAACAACCTCCACTAATAGGACCTGTTGGCCCATTGGTATCTTTAGCAATTTGAGCTTGTTGATCTGCATCTAACCATCCGGTTGCAACAACAACAAAACAAGCTGATTCAAGTGCGTGTTGTCGAACATTCACTTCTGTCTGTTCACTGAATAATGGACCAAAAATAGACCCCGGATACATAGCCGAGTGGATTTGTTCTCCGTCCGCAATCAGGGCATATCTAAAAAGTGGATTATAATGTTCCCAACAAGAAAGCTGGCCAATGCGACCAACTGCACTATCAACTGCACGCAGACCAGAACCATCACCTTGACCCCAAATCATTTTTTCATGATAGGTTGGTGTTAGTTTTCGACGGCGTTGAATAAGTGTTCCATCAGCATCAAAAAGAAGCTGTGTATTATAAATGGTTCCTCCATCTCTTTCATTTACTCCAATCGATACTACCATGTTTGCTTCTTTTGCTGCATTTCCTATTGCATCGGTTGCTGCAGATGGAATCGTAACTGATTCTTCCAATAGGCGCTGATGCTCTTTTGCCATTGCAAACGGAGCCTGAAGAAAAGAGAAATAAGGATAATAAGGCACTATTGTTTCCGGAAATGTGGCAAATTGAACACCTTGTTTTCCAAGATCTAATATTTTGTTGACTACCTTTTCAACAGTTGCATCACGACTGTATAAAACGGGACTAATTTGTACAGCAGCGACCTTTAAAATTCGATTTACCTCTGTTTGTTTATTATTTTTCATTGTGTTTATTTTTTAAACTAATTCAGTATCAGTTAATTTCTTCGTCAAAAGTATCCCTGTTACAATACCTGTACCATCAGAAAATAACTCAAATGGACAAAGTGATGATTGAAACGGACAGCCTTATAGATGAAGTTTTATACTTTCTGCCAGTTTGTAAACTTTTTATTTTTTTAGTACCAAAATTGGTTTCCCTTTTTCTACAATATAAGTTGCCAGTTCTGAAGCTTTTGCATTGCTGTTATTTCTTGCTGAATGAATTACATCTGCCGGAATAAAAAGTACTTCTCCTGCTTTTAATGTTACCGGAGATTGTCCTTCCACTTCGTATTCTAATGAACCTTCAAGGACATAAATAACTTCTTCACCAGGATGAGAATGTTTTCCAAAAGCGGTGTGTGGTTCAAAATCGATTCTCGCCTGTACTGTTTCGCGTCCGGGAATACTCAGATCATGCTTTTGTAAATCGGTTCGTTTTATACCGGTTTGTGCGGCAATCTGATTGGGAATTAAAAAAGCGATTATTCCTAAAATGATAATAGCGACTACTACCCATGTTTTGTTTTTCTTTGTTTCCATAATTTTATTGTTTAGCGTAGTGAATTAATTGCCTGACAGATTTTAAAACCTATCAGGCAATAGGATTTTATTATTTTCTTAATGATTTAAAAGCGGCGCGAAGTTCTTCTACAAAAAGTTGCGGTTCTTCCCAAGAAGCAAAGTGACCACCTTTGTTTACTTCATTGAAATAAATCAGGTTTTTATATGCTTTTTCAGTCCAGCTTTTTGGTGCCTGATAGATTTCTCCCGGAAATACAGTTACCGCCACCGGAATTTTGATTTCATTTGTTTTTTGCTCTACAACATTAAAGTTGTTATTGTTGTTCTCCCAATATAAACTGGCTGAAGAATTAGCTGTATTAGTAAACCAGTACAGTGATATATCGTCAAGGATTTCATCTCTGGTCAATGATTTTTCAGCATTGCCACCGCTGTAAGTCCAATCGTTGAATTTATCCAGAAAAAATGAAGCCAAACCAACTGGCGAATCTGTAAGTCCGTAACCTAAAGTTTGAGGACGGGTTACCATCATTCCGGCATATCCTGCGCCTCTGGTATATAATTTATTCAACGAATTAAAAGCTGTTTTTTCTTTAACCGATAATCCTGCAGGTGCCGGACTACCGTCTTGTAATGCTTTAGCAATATCTGCCGGTACTGTTGCAGGCATATTCAAATGAATTCCCAACAGTCCCTGTGGAGCCTGTACGGCCATTGCATCTGCAATTACAGAACCCCAGTCACCACCTTGTGATACATAATGTGTATACCCTAAACGTTTCATTAAAACATCCCATGCTTTTCCAATTCTTTCAGGTCCCCAACCGGTTTCTGTTGGTTTTTCAGAAAAACCATAACCGGGCATTGAAGGAATTACAACATCAAAAGCATCTTCTGCTTTTCCACCATAAGCAGTAGGATCTGTTAACGGACCAATAACTTTTAAAAGTTCAAAGAATGATCCCGGCCAGCCATGTGTAATAATAATTGGCAGAGCATTTTTATGTTTGGATTTTACATGGATGAATTGAATATCTAAGCCATCAATTTTAGTAATAAATTGAGGTAAGGCATTTAGCTTCGTTTCTGTTTTATGCCAGTCGTAATCAGTTCCCCAATATTTTACGATACCTTGAATTTGAGTTAATTTCACTCCTTGCGACTGATCTGTTACAGTTTCTTTTTGCGGCCATCTTGTAGCATTTACACGATCACGAAGTTCTGTGATTGCTTTTTCTGAAATACTAATATGATAAGGGCGAATCGTTTCTGATTCCGTTTTGCTTTTTTCCTGATTCTTTTGTGCAAAACCAGTTGTAGTAAGCAAAATAAAAGCACCTACAGCAAAAATATTTGCGATGCTTCGTTTGTTTGTTTGAATTGTTTCCATTGTATTTGATTTTAAATTATGTTATTGCTATTAATTTCTTCGACAAAATTATTACGATAACAGGTCCTTTAAAATCAAGAAATATCTCAAACAGGCGAAGTTGATGCCCAAGCGGACATTCTCTAACTTGAAAAATTTACATGGTCACAATAATTGAAATTTCTCTAGAATCAAATAGATGGAAGTGATGGGGACTTGCGTTCTGCTTACTGTAGGATGGAATTACATGAATTGAATAAGTATTACAGCACAAAATTACTTTTAATAAGATGATAATACATTAAATAATCTTATAACTGCTGTTTGCAAAAACATTATAAATGTATTTTCTTATTAATCGAATTAAAAAAACATAACAAACTGAATACTAACACTATAACTCATTTATATTACAATACCTTTATACTTTAAAATTCACTTATCCACACATCCAGACCCACCCCATAAGGATAAGGACAAATATTTTTTGTCCATAATTTGATTCCATTTCCACAATTCTTCAAACCCAAAACTTTTCGGGCTTGAAATTGTCAGGTTCACTATCCACTTCGTCTGTTTAACCTATATTTTGAATGTACAGGCTGTACATTCAAAATACCTTTGTCTCCTAAAGTTTAAAATAATTTAAAATCAAATACAATGGAAACAGCTAAACAACAAGTGAAGAATGATTTATTAGAATTTACAATAGAAGCTCATGGTGGTATCGAGAACTTTAACAAGTTTGAAACTGTAACAGCACGACTTATCTGTGATGGAGTACTTTGGTCAATGGTAGGACATCCCGGATCAGTAGACGATATTTATGTTACTTCTCACACCAATAAACAATTTACGTCTCACTCTCCATTTCTTAATGAAGACTGGCATACTGCATTTACAGCAGAACATGTTGCTATCGAGAATAGTATAAGGAGAAGTTCTTGAGGAATTTTCAAATCCGCGTGAATCCTTTGCAGGATACACTACAGAAACGCCATGGAGCCGCCTTCAACTTGCTTATTTTACCGGATATGCAATGTGGACCTACTTTAACGCTCCCTTTAATTTTAATGGTGAGGGCTATGAGGTAATAGAATTAGAACCATGGGAAGAAAACGGTGAAGTATTCAGAAGACTTCAGGTAACCTTTCCGAAGGAAGTAGCTACACATTCTCCTGTACAAACCTTTTATATAGACAAAGATGGTCTTATCAAAAGACATGATTATAATGTTGATATTGCCGGAGGTGCTACCGCTGCACATTATTTATCTGATTATATTGATGTGCAGGGCATTAAAATAGCGACTAAAAGAAATGTCTACGTAAGGCAGGAAGACAACACTCCCTTGTTTCCGGAACCTTTATTAGTATCAATTGATGTTAGAGAAATCAGCAGAAAATAATTCAATTTAAAAAGCACCATAACACACAAATATGGTGCTTTCAATACCATAAAATAATCATGAAAAATAAAATTGCATTTGCACTCAGCATGGGCATTATTACTACAGGAATCATTTCTTTCAGTCTCATAGCCATAAACCTTGGTTTTACCGATACCTTTTTGAATGCCTGGCTTAAATCCTGGGGAATAGCTTATGTACTTGTCATACCAGCTATACTGCTTATTGGACCTCTGGTGCAAAAAATTATAGACAGAACAATTTAATAAATAAGATTAATATCCCTTTAAAAACATAACAATGAAAACAATTAAAAAATACAAACAAAAATTTACCGGTATCCTAACTACTGCTATGCTGTTGCTGATGATAACAGCAGGTTTGGCGCAGAAAAAGCAAACAACAACCAATACTACGGAATCCATTCGTCCTTTTGAATATCATGCCACTCAGGTTCAGCTTGATGATTTAAAAAATAGAATACAAAATACAAAATGGCCTGACAAGGAACTTGTTACTGATAATACACAAGGTGTACCACAAGCAACAATTCAATTGCTTGCCAAATATTGGGCAAATGATTACGACTGGCGTAAAATTGAAAAGAAAATTAATTCTTACCCAAATTTCATCACTACGATTGATGGGGTTGATATTCATTTTATTCAGGTGAAATCGAAACATAAAAATGCACTACCGATTATCATTACTCACGGATGGCCAGGTTCTATTATTGAACAGCTTAAAATTATTGGTCCGCTTACTGATCCGACAGCTTATGGCGGAAAAGCCGAAGATGCCTTTGATGTAATTATCCCTTCAATTCCCGGATACGGGTTTTCAGGCAAACCAACTGAATTAGGCTGGGGCCCTGAGCGCGTTGGAAAAACATGGGTAACCTTAATGAAACGTCTTGGATACCAAAAATTTGTAGCACAAGGTGGTGACTGGGGTGCCCTTATCACTGATATGATGGGTGTACAAGCTGCGCCTGAACTTATTGCAATACATACAAATATGGCTGGGGCAGTGCCGCCTGCCATTGATGCAGCTGCTTTTAGTGGTGCTCCTGAACCTGCTAATCTTTCAACTGATGAAAAGAAAGCTTACGGACAACTTGCTTTCTTCTATAAAAACGGTCTGGCATACGCTCAGGAAATGGGAAACCGCCCCCAAACCTTATATGCAATTGAAGATTCGCCTATTGGTTTAGCTTCGTGGATATTAGACCATGACGCAAGAAGCCTGGAGTTGATCTCACGTACCTTTGCCGGAAAAAATGAGGGACTTACAAAAGATGATATTTTGGATAATATTACTTTGTATTGGTTAACTAATACCGCCGTTTCTTCGTCCCGATTGTATTGGGAAAATAAGCTTGCCTTCTTTGCGCCTAAAAACGTTAAGATTCCAGTAGCAGTGAGCGCTTTTCCTGATGAAATTTATACAACACCAAGTACTTGGGCAGAAAAAGCATATCCAAACCTGATTTATTTCAACAAATTAGAAAAAGGAGGTCATTTCGCGGCTTGGGAACAGCCTGAAACCTTTAGTAAAGAATTGAGATCATCTTTCAAATCAGTACGTAAATAAATTCAAGAAAACGGTTCATTCCATATTCAAGATAAACAATTTACTCCATTTTCTAACATTATTGAGTTAGTGAATGGAGTAAATTGTTTTTATATTTGAAGTACTTTGCGGTTAAGTCTTTTAAGCCAAAACCATTCCCCCATCCATAATAAAATCAGCACCGGTGATGAATTTTGAAGCTTCACTACTTAAATGCGAAACCATTTTCGCTACATCTTCTGAAGCTCCCATTTGTTTTAACGGAACCTTTTCCACAACAACATTCATAATCGATTTTACAGTTGTTTCATCTAAACCTACTTTTTTCATTACTTCTGTTTCTGTTGGGCCAGGACTAACCGAATTAACTCTGATTTTTCTTGGGGCTAATTCCACAGCCGCTATTCTCATTACTGCATTAAGAGCTGTTTTGCTGGAAGAATAAATAGAAGATCCGGCGCCACTCATACTGGCGGTATTAGAAGAAAGAAATACTACGGATGCACCATCTTTCAAAATCGGAATAAATCGGCTTAAAGTGAAGTAAGCGCCTTTTAAATTGATATTCATAATATCATCATATAAGGTTTCTGTTGCCTGTTCAATCATTCCCAAACCGGCAATTCCTGCATTAATAAAAAGAATATCAACCTGTCCAAAATCTTCTTTTACTTTTGAAGCCAGATTTTCAATATCTGAAACACGGGATTGATCCGCAACAATGGCATGCACTTCTAATTCTGAGGCTGCTTTTTCAATTGCTTCTTTTCTTCTTCCGGTAATGATCACTGTTGCACCTTGTTCTTTAAATTGTTTGGCTGTTGCGTAACCAATGCCGCTATTTCCTCCGGTAATTACTGCAACCTTATTTTTTAAATTGTCCATTTTTTAAGTTTTTAAATTAACGGGACAAAGTTAAATCTGAAAGTATATTACTTTCTCAGCGGTATCATGGAGTATACTGCGTGTGTGTGTTTTTCACCATATAAGTGATATAAGTTCATATAATAGCAAGTGTTTACATATTTTATCTGCATGTCAAGATCATATAAGAAAACGTAAATTTTTTCCACCATATAAGTGATATGAGTTCATATAATAGCAAGTGTTTAGTTACTTTTGTTTGCAAGTCGAGATCATATAAGCAAAAGATTAAATGAGTATTTATGGATTAATTTAAAACTTACATCACTTATATGGTGGAAAAAATTACGCACAAACCAGCCACAAAGTATGAACTTTTATAAAGCAAAAACTACACGCAAACCAACCACAAAGTTTAAATGAACTTATATCACTTATATGGTGAAAAAACTACGCTCCAACTAACCACAAAAGTTTAAAATGAACTTATATCACTTATATGGTGAAAAAAATATTTATATCTTAGTGTTAAAATACTAGCAATGGCAAGGAATCAGAAAGAAGAGTTTCAGGCACTTCAGGACACTTTATATGTTTTGGGAGGGAAATGGAAATTGCCTATTATAAACTCCATTTGTAATGGAAATACACGATTCAAGGAAATTCAGCAAAGTATTCCCGGAATTACTTCGCGTATGCTTTCGAAAGAATTAAAAGATATGGAACTCAATAATCTGGTTAAAAGGACGGAAGACCGTGATGCTAAAGTTCCCATACTTTACGAATCAACAGAATATTGCAAATCTTTTGGACCCATCATTAGTGAAATGATCAATTGGGGAATATCACATCGGGAACACATTCGGAATAAAGAAAAGAATGCTACAGTAAAAAAATAAAGCCCTGAAATTTCAGGGCTTTATTTTTATTTCTTCTTTTTCGATTTTGATTTCGATCTTTTCGCTTTCTTTTTGGCGATTTTTTTTGCCTTAGCTTTTTCCTTAGCTTTTTTTGCTTTGGCTTGCTTTTTGGCTTTTGCTTTTTGCTTTGCTTTTTTAGCTTTCTCTTTCTTTTTATCTTCTTTAGCTTTTTCTTTTTTCTTTTCTAGTTGTTTTTTCTTTTTTGCTTTTTCTTTGTCCTTGTCTTTTGCGTCTTTTTCTTTCATCTTGGTCTTCTTCTTTTTAGATTTAATATTATTTTTATCTTCTGAAACAATTTCTTCCGTTTTTTCCAAAGCCTCAGCCGAAACAGTTTCTTCTTTTTGTTCTGTAGTTTCTGGTACTAAAACTTCAGGCTTTTTAACAGATTTCTTTTTTGTTATGGTAGTTTTTGGCTTTACTGCTGCCGCTGGTTTTGAATCCGTTATTTCCGTTTTTATGTCATTGTCAGAAGCAATTTCATTTTCAAGAGTTTGCTCACTGGCTTTTAAACTATCATTTTCAGAGTTTTCATTTAATTCGGTTTCTTTTTCTTTCATGTGCAGATATATTTATTAGAGTGAAATTTTAAATAATTTTCAATGTTATTTATATTTTAACTGAATGTTAATTAATTATTAACAAATATACCTTTAAAAATAACGCTCCAATGTTAAGCTTTGCTTTTCAACGAAAACTTAACATTGGAGATTTTTGTTACTTTGAGTAAAATTTGATTTTGAATCTTACTACACTTTTGACTTAGTTATTTTCTTTTATAATAAATTAATTTTTAAGAGTGAGGTAGTTTAATCTTTTGATAGAGAAGTTTTTGTTTGTTTGTATTGCTTATTAAATTATTCAAAAAAAAACTCCAATCTCATTTTGAGCTTGGAGTTTAGAAATTTCAACTTATGATAAATTATTACTGATAATTAAAAATCACTTTTTTAAACATTTGAAAGACTAAATGGCAAAGTCCTGATTCGTTTTCCAGTTAAATCAAAAATAGCATTGGTTAAAGCCGGAGCAAAAGGTGGAAGTCCCGGTTCTCCAACACCGCCTGCATCTGCTTCATTATCTATGATGTATACTTCTATAGGTGGAATTTCATTAATTCGCGACATTTGATAATCATAAAAATTATGTTGCTCCACTACATTATCTTTAAATGTAATCTGATGCATTGTTGCAGCGCCCAAACC
>RCUK01001824.1_pt1 | contig 12589 bp, 21 predicted proteins | sample 2166381 | NCBI WGS metagenome assembly RCUK01 (sample SAMN09932809, study PRJNA488358) | compost metagenome | isolation source: compost soil in an enriched community | place: Germany: Experimental Botanical Garden
CCCTTGTACCGTTCGTGACGCAGGCGGAAACTGCGTTGTTAGCTTTAGAGAATGCCTTGTTTCATTTACACTGCTAGCTTCACAGTGTGGAGGCGCAAGGCCGTAGTGCCCCTACCAGCTCGTCGTTTAGTTCTACCCTGACGCCTATAGTGGCAGCTCAGGGTCGGATAGCGCCCCTCCGTAGGAGCACACTGAATCTCCCTTTACTCAAAAGGAGATCGTCATGGAGTCCGCGAATGTCACCGTTGGCCATCGTGTGCCATGGAACAAAGGCAAACTCACCGGGTAGAAGCCACCTCTAAAGCTAGGAGAAATTTGGGCAATCCGAACGAGACTGCAGATGGCGTCGAACGTCCGGGAACTCGCAATGTTCAATCTCGCAATCGATAGCAAGCTTCGAGCGTGCGATCTCACGCGATTGCAGGTGCAGGACATCCGTCACGGAAGCCACGTGGCCGCTAGAGCCACCGTCATGCAACAAAAGACCCAGCGTCCGGTGCAATTCGAGATCACGGAGCAAACCCGTGAGAGCGTTGAAGCATGGATCGAGGCGCAAGGGCTAAAGGCGGCGGATTTTCTGTTTCCGAGCCGTTTGCATACGTCCCCGCATCTGTCGACGCGGCAGTACGCCCGGATTGTGCATCGCTGGGTCGCATCGATTGGCCTCGACGATACCGCATATGGAACCCACACTATGCGCCGTACAAAAGCCTCGCTGATCTACCGTCGGACGAAGAATCTTCGAGCGGTACAGCTGCTGCTCGGGCATACGAAGCTGGAAAGCACAGTTCGCTATCTCGGCATCGAGGTCGACGATGCGCTAGAGACGGCTGAACAAACAGAGGTTTGATGCATCCCGGCCGGCGCGCGGTCGCTTGCCGGCCATGAGCGGAAGTTCGCTTTGATCCAGTATCTCCTCAACCCGATTTCCCGTGGCGGCAGCGGCCTCATCGCATACCTCTTCCCTCTGCTTTCGCAGTCTCTAGTGAAAGAGAGAAATAAAGTCGGTCGCAGTTTTTGGCAGGATGCTCCCGAGTCCAAGCAAGAGCGAGCCTGCAGGCGAAGGAACGAGCCCCGGAAGTAAGCAGCCCACCTCCAGGGCTTCACCGGAAATTAGGCCATGATTGGAAGTCAGTCACCGTGCCGCAGCGTTGCAGAACCGCTGCCCTCCCCCGGCTTCGCGCCGTGCCTAGAGCGTCCGCCGGGGCACGCACATTTCGCAGACAGACGTGCCCCGGACGGTGATCGTCAGCCCCGCGCGCTATCAGTTATGCACGATGTGCAGGGGCCATGGTCGGTCCCGAAAACCAGAAGCACGCACCGCCCTCGTCGGCGTGCCTGTGAACCGCGGTGAGTGCCAGCGCCGTGCTTAAAAGACTGCGGCTCGCGATCAGGGTGCGAAATCTCTAGGTCCTCGCGACGAACGGACGGCCCGATCAAAGGGGCCTATTTCAACGCCACAACCCCAGGTGGTTTCCACGTTCCTGCGCCAGCCGGCAGGATTGAAGGCGGCGACTCCTTGGGCCAATACAAGCGCATCACGAGGTAGACGGTGTCATTCGGCGCAGGCAGCCAGTTGGCTTCGAGCGCCTTGCCGGGCGAATCCTTCTGGATGTAGAGCGTGAGCGAGCCGTCGGCATTCTTTTTCATCGTCGGCACCATCGGCGAATTGATGAGATACCGGTTGATGGGGTTCTTGATCAGAAGCTGACTCTTGCCGTCGTACATGGTCACCGACCAGAACGCGTTGACAGGGGGAAGCTGTCCGGCAGGGAAGGTGATTGTGTACTTGTGTTTGCTGGTGTCGATGATCTCGCCGGTCGCCGTCACGCGGGTGATGGGATACATGGCTTCGACGTCATCGTTTCCGTAGACGCCGGACTTGGCGCCGGCAGCGCGCTTCAGCCAGTCGCCCTTGTAGTAGGTACGATCGCCAAAGAACGAACCGATGTTCCAGCCATTGACATTCTTCACCCCGGTGGCCACGAATTTTTCTATCTTCTCTTCGCCTTCCTTCATGGCTAGCAGGACGGCAGCCTTGTGTTCGAGTGAAAGATCCTTGAACTCGAAAGTCTTGCCCGGGCCAATGCCGATGCGCGCGAGCCTGGCCCGAAGCTCCCTGTCTTCCGGTGTCATGGGAACGTACTGAAGCGCAGCATCCAGATACTCGAAGTAGTTCTGCTTGATCCCGGCAGTGGTGGCCGGCAGGAACTTGAGGGGCGGCGCGGCCGGCGGCGCTGGTTGCTTCAGAAATGCGGAAAGCGGCTGGGCCTTGTAGCCTGCCTGCACGTTTTCGACGTTCTTGATGTCCTTGGGGTTGAAGAGCTGGGTGCGGATAAGCGCGAGCGAAAACGGGGTTGTCGAGGTGAATACCTTCTTGATATTCGCGGGCTTCTCGCCCTTCCAGTCCGGTCCCACGACCATGTAGTTGCCCGGCGCGTTGCCGGTGGCGCGAGTGCCGATGTAGCCGTAGTTGTACGTGTTGCTGTCTATCAGTTGAACTGCGTAGTAGCGCCGCTTCTCCACGGCAGGCACCGAGATCACCATCGGCTCCGCGCGCAGGTCCAGCCAAACAAAGGAGTAGGGCGTGTCGCTGTTGGGCGTGACGATCGCCGTATCCTGATAGGTGGCGACGTGGTGCTGGTTGTTTATCTTATTGAAGGGTGCCTTGAACTGGCTGGACTTCGAGTCCACCGCGAACTCGTACATCACTGCGTAATTCATCACGATGGGCAGGCCGTAGATGAAGGCTTCCTCGGCAATGGCTTTCGTTTCGGCGATGCTAGGTGCAGCGATGCCTGCGGCCTTGTCCACTTGGGCCGCCTGCGAAACCGGGTCGCCTTTTTTTGCGCAGCCGCTTGCTAGCGCAAGCGTGATGGCGATGATCGCGACGCCTTGCCAGAGGCGGGGTGGTTCGTGTTGGGACGTTGGTATGTACATGGGCTTCCTTTGTGCTTGAGCGGGATGAAACGGAAGGCTTGCTCCGTTACATGGGAAACATCAACTGCACTTGGAGACGCAATGACCAACGGGGGGGGTTATCTGGCCGCTCGACGTTGTAGTAGGCCGATGCCTGCAGGTTCACGCGCAGTTTCCGAGCAGCCTCTGCAAGCTCCTAGTTTCTTTCCTGCGCTTGTACCGCCATGGGTGAGAGCGCCGCCGTGAAAATTGCGACGTGCAAGCTGTGCCGCATGAAACGGAATTGCATTGCGCATCCTCCGTGAAATCGGGCATCCCGTCAGTGAGTTGGATTGGAGCGATGATGACGGGTACGAGGCGATGCTGACATAAGCGCAAACACCTATGCGCCAAAAAGCAACAAATGCGAGCTGACCGAACCAGGAGGTAGCACCCAAACTAAAGATGCATCGGCATTGCCCTTTCGGACAGTTGCCAACCCATTGGGACCGCGGCCATCATAGCGCGAGTCGCTGCAACGTCGCAGCGATCATGATTTTCAAATAACAAGGTCAATCATGAATACTGAATCTCATTCACTCGTGAAATGGGCCGCGATCGCCACTGCCATGGTCGCTTTGACGGCAGGCGGCGCCAGCAAGAACGTTGCTACCGCACAGCCCTTCAAGATGACGACACCTATCGCGCCGGGCGTCGCCGTGCCGAATAAGATCGATTCGTCGATCGGAACCCTGAACCTCGATTACGGCTATCCGTCGACCGAAACTGTCGACAAGATCTACGACAACCTGGATCGTTCCCGGGCGCTCCAGGCCTATTTGCTGGCGATCCCGATTGTCAACCAGGCCGGCATGCGCGAGTCGCTGCGCACGTTCGGACCCGACAACCAGACGAATGTGATCTGGGAAAATCTGATGGATTCGAAGACCGTCGCGTTGACTGGCAACGACAATACGATCTACAACTTCATGTGGATCGATACGAGGAAGGGCCCTGTGGTGGCCGAGATTCCGCCTAAGGTGCTCGGAGTGGTCGACGACTTCTGGTACAAGTGGGTGGGCGACATCGGCATTACCGGAGCCGACAAGGGCGAGGGCGGCAAGTACCTCCTGTTACCGCCCGGATTCAACGGCGATATTCCAGCCGGGTATCACGTCTTGCGGCCGAGCACCTTCGGCAGCTACCTCGTCTTTCGCTCTTTTCTCGTAGACGGCGCCACCCAACCTGCGGTCGAATCGGCCAAGAAGAACCTGCGCCTTTATCCCTTGGCCGAAGCCGCGAGCCCGTCCAAAATGAAGTTCGTCAATGCCTCCGGCCTCCCAGCGAACTTCGTCGCACCGGGTGATTATTCGTTCTGGACCTTGCTGAACCAGGTCATCCAGGAAGAGCCGGCGGAGGGTTCCGATCCCACCACCCTGGGCCTGTTCGCCTCGATTGGCATCGTCAAGGGCAAGCCCTTTGCTCCCGATGAGCGGATGAAGATGATCCTTACCGATGCCGCCAACATCGGCGCGGTGACGGCACGCACCATCGCCTTCAAGATTCGCCCGAAGGATGCGTATTTCTATCCGGACAGTGGGTGGCGCCTGCCGTTCCTGGGCGGCTACAAGTTCGAGTCTGCGCCCGGAGTCAGCAACCTGGATGGTGCCGTCTTCTACTACTACTTTGCCATCGCCGTAACGCCGGCGATGGAGGAGAAGATGGTGGGCCGAGGGTCGCAGTATCCCTGGTCGGTCCAGGATGCGAAGGGCAACCCGTTGGATGGCGGCAAGAACTACAAGCTGCGCCTGCCGCCCAATGTCCCGGTCAAGGATTTCTGGTCGATCATCGTCTACGACAACCAGACCCGCTCGATGGTGCAAACCGACCAAAAGGCCCCGAGCGTCAGCAGCCAGAGTAAGGCCGTTAAGACCAATGCGGACGGCTCGGTGGATGTCTACTTCGGACCGAAGGCCCCGGCGGGAATGGAGAACAACTGGGTGCAGACGATTCCGGGCAAGGGCTGGTTCATGCTCCTGCGCCTTTATGGTCCGCTGGATCCGTGGTTCAACAAGACGTGGCGGCCGGGCGAGATTGAGCTGCAGCCCTGATCGACGCCGACAGGAAACTGGTCAGGAACTCAACGGCGGTCCGCGAACGGGCCGTCGTTATTCTGGTGCGCCCAGCATGGGCGCACGACGAGAAGAAGGCCGCGAAAGTGATCCCCTCAAGAATGTGCGACGTTGCAGGGGCTTTGGTAAAAACTGGGCAACAAAGCTCGACGTTCTCGTTGCGAATGACTTTGTTCCACCCCAACCGACTTTATTTATCGTTTTCACTAGTGTGTTGCAACGACCGGTTGAATGCACAGTCGAAAGCGCAGATAGTGACAAAAGTGGGCCCCAAAATTTCGGGGCCCAATGAGGTATCAATTAGTGAAAACATACCATTATCGCTAGTTAGCCATGAACGCCAATCGACTGCATTCGGCCAGGAGCGGTCCTCGAAAGCACCACCGCCAGTGACTGCTTCAGGTCGGCTGCTCTAGTTCGCTTTGAGGCTTCGACTGTCTGCGATGACCGAGACCTGTCTTTCAGCTGGCGGCAGCCCGACCAGTGGCCTCATCACGAGTCAACGGCTCATCCGCAACTTTGGGTACGAGTGGCGAGCGCTCCACCCCGCGCAGGGAGCGATCGATCCGTTGGAGCTTGTCCGGCGGGACACGACCGAGGCTGTGCGAAAAACCTCTCGTAGCCAGTCCGTGACCGGAATTCCGTCAGCATATCTCAGCTTCGGGAAAAGGCATGCCTCAATTCATTGAAGATCAGGCGCCGCAGTAAAAGACACTGATGCCGCTGCGGTGCCCTGGGTCTCGGCCGCCGTCGGCCTCAGTGCCCTGCGACCCGGCCCAAACCCGAGTGGCGGCACCAAATGGGAGCGCGATAGGGCTGGATGAAAGTGGCTACCGGGCAATGCAATGTTTCGGCAACCGGAACACTTTTGCTTCGTAGCAAGCTACTCGCAGGGCAGCCGTGGCAATTCTTCCGGCTTCCAGCAGACGTTGTGAAAAACGCAGGCCCGGCAGCACAGGTGAGTTTCCAACGCTTTCAACTGACAACGGCCCTCCGGCCTGCGCTGAGACAGGAGCGCCTGATGCTCGCAGTGGTGCAGATCTCCTGACGCCGTGTAGGAATTGGGGCGTTCGCCCATGCTGGCGGTCTCAGTGGCAAAACCCGCCTTCCTTGCAGCAGGGTAGCTGTGGAACTGGCAATCGCCCGCGAACGGCGCAGGGGCTTTGTAAAACCATACATCCCCGGTGACCGCTAGGTAGTCGGCCGCTCCACCAGATCCGTCGATCTCCATCACCAGCTTTGGCCGCTGTGGCTGATTGGCGGCGGCCCGGGCCGCAGTTGACGTGATAAGCGGTGGATGCGCCGATTCCACAAGGATTCTGGCCGTCAGTGGGAACAGAGTCACAGGAGAGGGGAGGAGATCCTCGCAACCGAAATCCCGTAGCACTGCGGCTTCGAAAGCATCGCCCTCGGTCGCGAGTCGTTGGAGAAAGTCCCCTAGCCCGTCGATAGCGATGGGCTCCACCACGTGCTCACCACCGTATCGGGTGATCGCGTGGAAGCCGGGGTTGATGGACGCGATGATTTGGCTGGCCCAGCATGGCGCTGGCAGTGATGACGCGTTGCTGGCGAAGGTTCTATGTGTTGGGGCCGAGCATGTTGCTGGCCGGCCTTCCTGCGTGGTGGGTGTTGGGTGCGTACATGCGATGGATGTCGCGCATGCGCGAGCAAGGCGTGCTTCCGTGGCTGGATGAAGTCTTGGCGCGGTTGCCCTGGCGGCGGCCTGGCGGGGAGGGGTGATCGTGGATCTTAAGACGGTCATTCAGACGGCGATCAATCCGGCATTGGCCCTGCTGCCGGCCAATATGGGAAGCGCGGCAGGGCGCGCCCAACTGCTGGCGACAGGCCTGCAGGAGAGCCTGTTCCTTCATCGCCGACAGCTGGTCGGCAAGCCGCCGCGGCCTTCCGGGCCGGCAAAGAGCTTCTGGCAAGGCGAGCAGGGCGGCGGCATGGTTCATGGCGTGCGTACTCACCGCGCCACGCGCGACCTCGCCGCGCAGATCTACTACGCACGAGGAGTGCCAGCCAATGATGCTGCGATCTGGACCGCCATCGAGTTTTGACGATGTGCTGGCGGCTGGGCTGGCTCGGTTGCTACTTTGGACGGATGCCAGGGCCTTGCCGACTGTTGGTGACGAAGAGGAGGCCTGGGCGCTTTACCTGCGCACCTGGCGACCTGGCGCCTACGCACGCGGCATCGTCAACGAGCGCGCGCAGCTTCGCGACAAATGGGCGGTGAACTATGCCGCCGCCACGATGGAGGTCTGCCATGCTGGCATTGTTTAAGCAGTTCAAGGCCTATTTGGTGGGTGTCGGTGCCGCCCTGGCGTTCGCCCTCGGGGCATACCTGCGGGGGCGCAGTGCTGGCAAGGGGGCGCAGTGCTGGCAAGGGGGCGGAGCGCGAGCGGCGGGCCGCACAAGTAAACGAACAGGCCGCGCAGGCCCACAAGGAGGCGCGTGATGTGCAGATGGAATCGGCCCGCATGGGCGATGACGCTGTTGCTGCTGAGCTTGAGCGGTATTGGGTGCGTCGCCCCGGCGCGAGTCGGCATTGAGTATTGTGACCACGCCCGCCCGATTTACTTCGACTCCGCTGGGCAAGTGGATGCGACGCCCGCGTCTGTCCGGCGTCAAGTGTTGGAAGGGAACGAGGTCTGGCGACATCTCTGCGACGCTTAGGGCGGAAAGTATGCCGCACGATGTCACAGACAATTTGGGATCGAATCTTGCAGAGAGGAGGCACGGCCCTGTGGCCGAATTAGGTGAAGAAAATGAACGAATCGCATCCCAACAATATTCCTCCGGCCTCCGAACCAAAGATACCTGGCGAGGCTGAGCCGACGGATTCGGCATTGCAATCTCATGGGGAAACGGACCCCCTTCTGGAGCATGGCCACAAAGCGGAGGAATTGGAGGGCCTCGAACCTGAGGAACCGGTCGGTACGCCGGATTCTAACCAACCACTGCAGTAACCGCTGCATGGGACGGTGGCGAGCCCTCGCCGTATGGGGCTAAGTCACCAGGCGGTCTGATTGTAGATTCGTAGTGCCGATGCACAGGGCAACCAACGCAATAGGCGACATAATGGCATTCGCCAGCTCTCGCGTCCATGCGATAAGCCAGCGCTTGAAATTTGCTGTGCATGCTAAGTCGGGTCGCCGCCTTTAATTACACACGAGCGGCTGATAGCCAAGACTATTGTGGCGTGCGCTGCGTGTGCGGATCGCCCTTAGCCTGTTTGCGCGCGGCTTGGTCTTTTTGTTCCTGGGTCTGCTGTTCCTGCTGTTTGTTCGGTGGGTCGTTTTGGCCGGGTTGCGAAGGAGGACCGGCGGCGCTAAAGCGAGTAGGGAATGTCATGATATGTACCTCTTTTAGTTGTCGTGGCGTGTGCCACCTACTCACAGTACGCTTAATGACATGTACGCCCTAAGCCTGAATTGAAACAACCATACGGCTGTAGCCACCCCTGACCTACACTGGGTTCATGCAACCAGGGAGGAGGCTTCCATGTCACAGTCAATGGGTGTAAACGCGCAGCAGCGTTGGGACAATGAAGGGGGCTCGCAGCTTGCTTCGCTGGCAAAATCGTTTGCTATCGAGGAGTACGAGGAGTCTGAGCGTCGAATTCTCGCCTTCCTTGGGGCGTCCATTTTGAGTCTTTGGGACGAGCTTCCGATCGACGCGCGCCAACAGGTGCTAAATCATCAGAGTGCTCAAGCAGCGTTCACTCGGTCTGCACGCAAGGCGAAGATTGCGCGCCTCGCTGCGGGCGATCTTTTTTAGGATGCGCCATGGGCCACGATCATCATGATGACTCTGACATTGAGCGCTGGCTAAATGAAGGCGGTGTGCAATTGCCTACGTTTGTTGAATTGTTGGATCCTGGGGTTCTAGACGAGCACGAGCGGCGAGTTATCGCTTGCTTGGGGGCAGCGATCGTGAGCGTGTGGCACTCTATGTCGACCGACGCTCGCAGAATGGTATTGCAGGCTGCCCTCCGTAGCTCGACCTATGATGCCAAGTCGTTGAAGGGAGGGGTTGCGACATTCTTACAAGGGACGCTGGGTAAATCAGAGTGACCGCAGGCCACGATGAGGATTCCGACCACGAGTATTCCTCCTCGCGTGCCCCTTTTGAGGCCGCATGGGTGAAGGTGGACGACTGGTAGTTTTTTACCGGTGGCGGCAAGCCGATGTTGTCTCAGGCCCGGCACGCCGGGAATTCGTCATCCGGTGGAGGCAATTTTTACATTGGGAAGGGACTGCGGCGGCTCGGGCCGAGGTGCCGTTCACCTGAGGGTCCGAAGGATGTGTTGCCCACCGCCACAGCAACCCTGACGGCGTAAGTACCGTGCCATTCAACTCGTAGAGCGACTTAAGGTATCACCAACCGCATTCTGCCGATGGCGGCTCCGCTACCGGGCGATTGCTCACATGCAAGCTCGGCCGGGTTAGCGATTGAATAGCTTGCGAGAATTAGGACCGTGCCCGCATCGCCGGACTGACGTGCGAACGGGCGTATGACGAGGAGTGAGGGGCCGGCAGGAAAAGCGGGCGTTGAGTATTGCGGCCACTTGCCCGAAGCGGAAGGCACCTTACGGAGAGTGGGCTGCGGCGGTAAGGCGGGTGTGCCGACCGCCTAGGCGACCGAAGGAGAGTGGTCATTCCGCCGCAGCTATGGACCTTCCGCAAGAATCGTGCCGAAAGCGGCGTGGGCGGCACATATTGCTGCGGCTATTTGCGCGCCAACCTGCCGTCCTGCCGGCTCCTCGCGGTCGGCTTTAGCGGACGTGTGGCTTAGGCCGTTGAGACTGAGGTTCTTCCACCACGCTAGCATGCGCCTCCAGTGTGACGGCTGAACAGAACAAATCCGACTTGGGAAGCGTTGAATCGCCGCGATGATGGGCTTTTAACGCTCGAATCCACGCGGCAGCGAGGGCTCCACGTTCTTCCGCGCGTCCCGACTTGACTTTATGCCAACCGTTCTCCCACACACGTACCTTTTGCTCCCATTTCAAAAAAGACTCGCCGGAATGTGCGGGCATGGCGTCGGCCCGAAGATAGGGGCAATCCCACACGGTGAGTCCCTTACGAGCGGCTTGCGCGCCTTGTCTCTGAACCTCTTCTAGCATAGCGTTGTCCTCCACAAAGGGGGTACGGCCAGTTTCCTGCGTCAAGGCGCTATAGGCAATGGTGCCTGCATGCCCCGAAAGCTGGTGTTACTACGCCCACGCCCGGGGGGAGCGCTGACGCAGAAAGTTGAAGGCACAAATTGCAGCCAATTGATTGATTCCTTCGCGCCTGTGGGCGTTGCCTGTGAGTGCCGGGTTGGCACGGCGCTTGCTAGTGCCGCGAAGCCTTAATCGAGCCTGCAGAGAGGGCGGCACATGGACAGGGAAGAAATGCTGGAAAAAATGATCACCCGCGCGAGGGCCACGCGACGTTTTGACGATTGGCTGGGCGTGATAACGAACTATGCTGCCTGTCTGGAGGCGATCGAATCGAAAATCGACGCGAATGAGATGCACCGTCTGTTGAACGCAGGCGCCGACTCCTATCGGACCTTGGCGCGCGCCGAGGCTTGTAGGAGGGGACCATGAAGCCTCCTGCCTTGCAGCTTAGCCTCCAATCCACTGTTTCCACCAGCCCCTGGAAATAGCGCCTACCGTCGATCTCTTCGAAGCCACAAACCATCATTCCCCTGTCGAAACTGAATGTCAGCAGCTCGGGCTCTAAGCTCCCATTGCGGGGAGGTCACGTCGGCATTTCCAGGACTGGGGCTTGCTGATGACGGTCACTCACGGACATCCATTGACGTTGCAGGTGCGCCAGCCACTTCCGCATGGAAATCGCGTTTGGATGCGAGATATGTCCGGCGGTAGATCAACCATACCCCTACTCTTGACGGGCAGAAGCCATGTGCAATCTTGATACGATTCTGACAGGTGAGAACGCTTATGGATCGAGATGAATTATTGGCGCTCATGATCTCCACCCCAGCGCCTGCCCCGCGGCTGGACGCGTGGGACAGTGTGCTTGTCATCTATGCAAGCCATTTGGAGCGATTGGCGTCCAAGCTCGATGAGAAAGATCTAGGTCTGCTTGTGGCGAGCGGCGCAATGTTCTATCGCACGCTGTGCCAAGCTGACTCGGCCCGCCTTCAGGCCGTAGACCGTCCTGCCGGCCCCCGTTCGCGGAACTCTGATGACCCAACCGCCGCCTGAAGGGGGCCAACGAAAGCTACGCGCAGCCCAAAGCTCATTGCGTGCTATCCCGATCTTTTCGTATTTTCGGGCGGGTGCTTAACCGGCCAACCGTTGCCTCCCGTTCCGGCACGGCTTAGTCTCCCGAGCCATGCTGCGGTGGCGTGCGCACGAATACGCCTTGGTAGCGCGGCCACATGTCGTACTTGCCGAGCACGCCCGGCCTCGTCACGCCGAACTTTTTCAGTAGCAGTTCGGCGTCTTTCAGGGTCTGGTAGTGGCTACACATGGAACCCTCCAGTTGGAAGGGCGAGTGTAAGCCGGCCTGCCACTAGGTGCCACACCAACCCGAGGCAAGCTGCGCGGGGCACCTTTGATGTAGGCTTGGACTTCGCATGAAAAGCTATCGGCATATGCATCGGAGTTGACATGAGGGTAACCGTGTATCGGCACGTCAAGGATGAGAACAAGCCGGTGGAAATCCACATTCAGAAAATCCGCAAGAAGTTCGTTGGCCGCGTGGGCATGGTCGAACTGCACTACGACCGGGTGACGGGCCAGTACCGCGACTACGCGCATTTCCGGCGGACGCCCATTTACTCCCTGCAGAACCGGGGGGGCGCTTGATGACGGCTTTGCCACGCCAGATGGTGGCAACCCTAGAAACGAGAATGCTTGTTGAACGGGACCTCTTGGTAACTCGGCTTTTCAAATGCCGCGGTGCCGCCGTTCAGGTCTGCGACATGGATCTGCGCAAGGCGGGTCGCTTCGTCTATAGCTATCTGTGCGGCAGGGTAGCGCTCCTCAATGCTTATCCGTCTGCCCGCAGTTCCATCCGTGCCTGGAATCAACTTGTAGCTGATGCGCCAATGCCCGTCGTCCTGGACAGGGCGTTCCACCTGAAAGTCCCATTTTGGCTGTTTCATAGCGCCTCCTGGTCTGGCTTACATGCTACTGCGACCAATCCGGCCCTGGAAAATCTGCAGGTGTTCGCCTGATGGCGATTGCCTGCCGCATCACATCGTCCCGGCTTGCCGGAAGACGTTGCGCTTTACCGAGAGTTCCGTCCGAGACGGCTCCGCGGTTGAGCTTGTGGCGCGCTTGCTGCGCGTCCCTCCCTACAACCCTGGAATCGTTTGAGGAACTGATCATGCTCGATCACAACAACCCCGACACCTGGCTGGAAGTCCCGTATCAGGAACCGGCCGCGTCGACTGCCACCCTGGCTGGATAGCCGCGCTCTACAAGGTCGCGAGCGCGCTCGGCGCGTACCTGTCGCTGCGGACGGCCCACAGCGAGCTGCTGTATGCCCTCGTGCGCCGCTACGACGACAGCGGCACCGTGCGGACTCTGCAAT
>RCUK01001826.1_pt1 | contig 12577 bp, 7 predicted proteins | sample 2166381 | NCBI WGS metagenome assembly RCUK01 (sample SAMN09932809, study PRJNA488358) | compost metagenome | isolation source: compost soil in an enriched community | place: Germany: Experimental Botanical Garden
TCTGTGTTCCATAAGCCACTACTACCACCTCGTTCAATGCGGTGTTCGACTCTGTTAGTTGTACATCTATATTGGTCCTTCCTTCAACTGGAACCTCCCTTGTGGTAAAACCCATAAAAGAAAAAACTAGCGTGCCGGATAACTCCGGTATAGTTATGGTATACTGCCCTTCCCGGTTCGTGCTTGCAGCTCCGGAAGAAGCACCTTTCAGCTTAACCGACACCCCGGGCAATGGCTGTCCTTTGGTATCCGTTACGATCCCTTTTATAGTCACAATTTTTAATTCAGCGAGTTGGGCGCCTGTGATTTTCCTGACTACAATCATGTTATCTATAAAACTGAAAGACACCTTTTGTCCTTCAAAGCACTTCTCCAGCACAGCTGTCAGTGGACTGTTTTTAACATCTAAGGTAATCCGTTTGGTTTGCTTGATAATATCTGCATCACATAAAAAATCAAAACCGGTTTGCTTTCGTATTTTACTGAAAACCTGCTCAAGCTTCGCATTTTTTTCTGACAATGTTACCCGCTGGGCAAAGCCACTGGCGCTTACCTGCAGCAAACTAGTGAGGAGAAAAAAAACTATTAGTTTCATGATCAAGATTAGTTTATAACCCCTGTAACATTTTATATTACAGAGTTCATAAGGATAAATTTCCATATCTTTGAATATTAGGTTGGTTTAATAATTTGTTCGATCTTATTATAATGTCTCTAAAGGCAATGATCACCTAAACCGCATTTATGCGGGTAAACCGGGGGCGCTGCAATCGCTCCTGGTTTTTTAGATAATTATGCTGAAATGGTGTATCGCTATTTCATAACAATTATCCTCCTTTCTTTTCCTTTACTATTCAGATTCTCCATTTTAAAGCGTACCACTCCGGTGAGTTCCAGGCGTCTTAAAACCTCTGATACATTTTTGAAACGTGACACGGTACCCCATAAGGCCTTATCCTGCTGGTTATCCTCATAAACAACCGTTACATCGTACCAGCGGGATATTTTACGCATAATGCTCTCAACAGGTTCATTGGCAAACATAAAATATCCGTTCTTCCAGGCTATGACCTGCTCCGTATCTATATCATTATTTAGTGCAATTGCTGACCCCTTCTGTTCCAAAATTTCGGCTTGTTGCCCCGGCTTCAGCACAACTTTTTCTGCTCCATTGTTTACTTTAACCGCCCCTTCAAGTAAAGTAACTTTACTAGCTGCTTCGTCTTTATAGGCCATAATGTTGAAATGGGTGCCCAAAACCTCTACCGCTGATTTACCATAATTCACAACAAATGGCTTTGCCTTATTTTTAGCGACTTCGAAATACGCTTCTCCGCTGAGGGTCACTGTGCGGCTATTTCCGGTAAACTGTGAGGGGAATGACAATTTGCTATCAGCATTTAACCAGACATGGGTTCCGTCAGATAAAATTACCTGGTAAGTCCCCCCTTTTGGAGTAGCTGCTGTGATCAGTTCACTGGCTGCAATGCCCTTGGCTTCGGTCCCCATCCCCACTACAGTGCCATCATTGTATTTTAATTTTTCCTGGTTGATGAAGACTGCTTTCCTGGCGTCGCTGAGTTGTACGACTGTTCCATTTGAGAAGGTTAACATAGCCGTATTTTTACCAGGAGGAATGTCTGTTTGGGTTACAATCTGTAACTGGGCCTCTATTGTTCGATTCTGATAAAACCATAATCCCGCAGCCATGGCAATCAGGATGGAAGCAGCTACTGCAATACGCACTAGCCAGCTGATTTTTGCCCCGCCATGTAACTTGTGTCTATTGCTTTCCGCTACTACTCCAAATTTATCGTTTAATTTTTTGAGTATCCTTGCTTCCAGCACCGATTCAGTTGCGGCAAAAGAACCCGGAATGTTTAATGGTGCATCAAGATTTGCAGTATACCAATTATTAAACTCTTTGAGCTCGTCTTCGGTAATGGTATGGTCCAGCCATTTCGAGGCTAGGTATCTATATCTTTGTAGTTCTTCCGAATGTTCCATTTCTTAGGGGCCTGTATTTATAGTATCCATCCTAAAATGAAAATCCCTTAGTTACATTCAAAAAAAAATTATAATAAGGTCAAAAAGAACTGATTAAACCTTGTTCGTAAAGTTTTTATCGCCTTTCCCATATGCGCTTCAACTGTCTTTTCAGAAATATTGAGTTCTTCGGCAATTTGTTTCTGGGACATGTTTAGGTTTCTGCTCATGCTAAACACGAGCTGGCACTTTTCGGGCAGTTCAGAGATGTACCTGTCCAGAATTTCTTTCAGGTCCAGGAACTCCAGCCATTGCTGGGTCGAATCGTCCAACACATTACTGGCAATACTTTGCGTATATTTCTGTTGATGATACTGTTTATCCAGTATTTTAATGATCCAGTATTTTACAGAGGTAGTAAGATAGGCACCCAAAGTAGTAGTGATGATGATTACCGCTCTTCTGTTCCAGAGCGACATAAAAATATTCTGCACCACTTCCTCTGCTTCTTCCAGATTGCCCAGCTTTTTTCCGGCAATGTAAAACAGTTTTTTCCAATACCGATGATAAATCTCGGTAAATGCAGCATGGTCTCCCTCTTTAAGCAAGGCAGTCAATTCCTCATCAGTAAATTTGCCGTAGGTAGCCATGGGTCTTATATCTCGCTTAATACTATAAAGATAAAGTTGCAGAAAAATTCCGCAATTAAGCAAGCCGTTATATATTAACTTTATATTAAGGGAAATTGTAAGTCCGGCCTATCCAGAAAAGTGTTTTTTTGACCCCATTAACAAGAGATTAAGGCATAAAAAAACCGGAGAAAAATCTCTAGAAAATTTTACTCCGGTAGTATGCTCCCCGTCAAACTAAATAAAAAAATATTTATGTTTTGAAGAAAACAGCAAATCTGAGATTAAGGCTTCCCTTTAAAAATCTCTTCGAGTTTCTTTGAAAGTTCCTCTCCGCGAAGGTATTTCGCAATGATCTTACCTTCCGGATTAATCAGAAAATTCATTGGTATTGCTTTTACTTCATAAAGCATTCCGGCCTCATTGTCCCATCCTTTCAGATCAGCCACCTGTTTCCAGGTCAATTTATCATCTTCGATTGCCTTCAACCATTTTGCTTTGTCACTTGCTTTGTCCATCGACACCCCAAGGATCTCAAAACCCTTTGATTTATATTGATCGTATGCCTTCACCAAGTTAGGGTTTTCCCTTCTACAAGGTGCACACCAGGAAGCCCAAAAATCAATCAACACATATTTACCACGGTAATCTGATAGTTTCACCATTTTCCCATCCACATCCGGCTGGGCAAAATCAGCAGCTTCTACACCTTCCAATGTTTTTTTCGCAGTAGCAATCTTGGCACCTACCTGTTTTCCCAGGTAAGAAGTTCTTATATTCTCATTAAGGCTAAGAAAAATCTTTTCCATGGCCAATACATCAAACTCAGGGCCCAGTAAAGAACTAAAAGCCATCAAGGCCATATGTTGATTCGGATTCTTCTCAATATAAGATAGTTTAGCATCCAGTATTTCCTTTTCAATCGCTTTTGCACGTACCTCTAAGCTTTGAATATAGGCCTGATCCTGCTTTTTTGCTTCCGGCTGTTCTCTATACTCATTGTTCAATGCTTCATATTTCCCATAGATAGGCTTAAGATATGCCGTTACCTTATCATTTTCCGCATTCAGAGCTGAACCAGTAATCACCGCCTTTGAGATCGAATCTTTAGCTGTAACGCTAATTGCCTCATTGGACAATAGTAAAGGTTTTACATCATAAGTCGACATCTTTGAAGGATGATCCGGTGTAGCATCGTGTCTCACACGTAAATGAGCCTCCATTGGCGAATCCATCTTCCCTTTAAACTCAAATTTCCCGTTTACAATCTGTGTAGAATCAAGATCAACCCGATCTGTATATCTAACCAATAAAAAAGCTTTTGCGGGCTTGTTCAACTTACCTATCTGTCCTTTAATGGTATATCCGGTCTGTGCAGCAAGACATAAAGGTGCCATTCCCGCCAATAAACATAAAATTGTCTTTCTCATTTTTTTCATTCTTATTTTACTGTGTTATTTCTTTTTGTTCAGGCTTTTGGCTTTGCCATTGCCCTTCAGCATGCGGTTATATAAAGACTGGTCGTTCAATACTTCAACGGCAGCCAGAAAACTCTCGTTGGCTTCGTTACGCACACGCAACTGATAGTCCCGTCCTGTATACAGCAGGGTAGCGATGTCCGACTTCAATTCTACTGACAGGCTATTCCGAGCTGCTACATCAGATTTTTCCGGCATCCCCTTATAACGTGCATTGGCCTGTTCCATGATCCTGTCCAGCATCAAGTCATCCACGTTAAAACCCGTATTAAAAGCCTGAAAATCTGGGTATTTCTGTAACAAAGCAGTTCTATGCTGCTGCACAAAATCGAATCCCGCTTTAGTAGTCAGCCCACTGTTCATGATTCGGGCCATCCAATTACTGTATAAATTGGTGTCGATTGGAATAAAGCGGTCTGGCATGATACCACCGCCACCATAAACCGTTTTTTTATTGTTCAGCGTACTAAACTTCAGCGAATCCGGAAAGTTAAAATGTCCCGGTTCTTTCAATTCACCAGAAGCCATTCTACGGTTAAAGTCCTCAAAATAATCAGCCTTCCCCTTTGTATAGGGCTTCTGAATTGATCTTCCTGAAGGGGTATAATACCTTGCGCCTGTCAAGTGTAATACCGAGCCGTCAGTCATTGTTACCGGCTTTTGCATCAATCCTTTGCCAAAACTGCGGCGGCCGATAACAACTGCACGATCCCAGTCCTGCAATGCGCCAGTTACAATCTCACTCGATGAAGCTGTAGATTCGTCAATCAGCACCACCAAATCGCCTGTCATGAACTGTCCAAAACCACCCGTACCATAATAATCCTTACCTCCATCGTGTCCTACCGAATAAAACACAGTACTTTCCTTAGGTAAAAACTCGTCTGCTACCCCTATAGCCGCCTGTACATATCCGCCACCGTTACCCTGTAGGTCCAGGATCAGTTTTTTCATGCCTTGCGCTTTTAACGCTTTGAGAGCAGCATCCATTTCCCTACGTGTGGATTCACTGAAGATGCCCAGCGAGATGTAGCCAATTTCTTTGCTGGCCATGTAACTAGCGCGGATGGACAGATCTGCTATCTGCTCGCGCATTACTTTGAGCAAAATGGGCTCGGTCATTTCGCCACGCATCAGCTGCAGGCTCACTTCTTTACCCTTCTCCCCACGAAGCATCTTCATCACTTCCTGATTCTTTAAGCCTTTTCCTACTATAGACTGACCATCAATACCCGTGATACGGTCGCCTTGGCGTAATCCTGCCCGTACAGCGGGCCCATCTGGATTTACCGAAGTCACGAAAGTACTGTCATTGATCATTGCAAAGCTGATCCCAATTCCTGCAAAACTACCGCGCATCGCGCTATTCATTGCTTCTGCCTCTTCCCTGCTCACATAGCTGGAATGCGGATCCAGATCGCTGATCATTGCTTTGATGGCCACATCCACAATTTTCTCATCCTGCACGGGATCCACGTAATTATCCTGGATCAATTTCAATGCTTCCTGCAGCTTCACCTTTGGGTTCATCTGCGCCTGTGCCGACAATATCCATATTGGCGACATTGCGGCTAATAACAATTTATAACTCTTTTTCATCTGCTTAATTTTCTGACCTTATGATCTCAATGGCCATCGACAACTCATCCATAAGCTGACTTGGACTACCTGAATACCCTTCAGAGCTATACCTTACCTCACCATTTTTCACAATAATCTTACGAGGGATACCCGAAGACTGGAACAAGGGAATCAGGCTTTTAAACACTTTATTCTGCTCACCTTTTTCTCCAATGGCATCATGCAACAAATTGAAACGGAAACCTTTGCTCTTTACATAGTCAACTGATTTTTTCTTATAGTCGCCAAACTGCATTGTACCGATCATGTAAACTCCTACCGAAGAATCATTAGCATACTTGTCTATCAATAGTTGCATCCCCGGAAAAGCCATGATACAAGGTCTGCACCAGGTGGCCCAAAAGTCAATCACCACAATCTTGTCTTTCCAATCTGCAGAATTAACCATTTTTCCCTCTGCATTTTCCAAAGAAAAAGGGATCAACGGATGTCTGACCATATTTTCCATTACATGGTGGCGCAAGGCACTTAAGACATCCGAAGATTTCAATGAGGCCAAATATTTTTCGTAACCTGCTGAATCACCCTTGTGTGCGGAAAGGTAAATTTCCTTCAGCTTATCGAACATCAATGGGGTTACCGCACTATTTTTAACGCTTGCCTCCAGTAATGGCTGTATGTCTTTAACCGCTCCAAGTTTCTGCAGCATATATAAATGCAACTCATTCAGTTCTGCATTCGCATACTTCTTTTGTTTAGATAACTGCTGTATATAATCTACGGCCTCCTGGTAAGCCCCACCAGCTTTACATAAAGAAACGTGGGTAAAGATCCGGTCGCTCAGTTGCTGGTCAACATTGTTATTTTCCAGTGAATCATTACCACCAAAATCTTCTCTGTAAGAACCATCATTTTTCAATTTCAATAAATATGGCATGATCTTCCGGCTTAAAGGCAAAAGGGCCTTCTTTTCTTCTTCAGACCCCATCATCTCGGTCCTGGTTAGGTTCCAGCGGTAAACTTCATTGGCCGTTTTAAAATCAAAATCGTTGAACAAAGCCAAAAACTTATCGTAAGCCTTTCTCTCAAAATAAGCAGTGCCCAGTGCCCGATAAACAGTATAATAAATATAAGCCTGGGAACCTTTATTTTTACGCCATTCCGCTATTGGAAATGAAACCAGAAACTGCTCCATCGCAGAAGCAAATTTTGCCGGATCTTTTTCCTGCTGCGCCTTTTGAAAACTGATGAACCTGGCGGTGTTTCCTTTGGGGAAACGGTTAAGGATTTCTGATTTCAAAGCCTCAGCCTGCTGACTATCTTTAATAGTAAACTGATAATAACGTTGAATTTCAGACAACTGGTCTTCGTTAAGGACAGCACCCGATATCTGTGCTTCTTTTTTGAGCAATGCAGCCACCCTTGCCCCATCTTTTTCAACGGTAGCGAATGGTTTTAATTCCTGAGATCCGATAAACAGTAATGCTTCTCCCAGGTAATTACCTGGAACAGGTCTATTTTTAGCACCCAATACCTGGCTGTAAAATCCTTTCCCTTCATTATTATCAGCTGCTTCAGGACGTTCAGCACTTCCTTGAAAAAACCTAAAAGCTATAAAGGATACGTCTGCCGGCGGTGTAAGGTTAGCCGTCCAGTTTCCATTAACTTTCTTCAGTTTGACTGGCTGCACTTCCCATTCGGCAGCAGCCTTGTGGAAAAGCGTAGCCATTCCTGATACTTCATCACTAAATTCGAGGTCAGTTCCCTTAGCGTTATATTGAAGGGAAATCTGCTTTCCAGCTATGGGCAATGCAGGGTTGAGGTTAAGTCGTTTTTTACCATCCTGTCCATAGGTAAATATGGACAGAAGGGCAAAAAAGATGATTAAGCATATTTTTCTCATTTATCTTGGGCTTTGTTGTATTTCTGGATTAAGGTCTAGTACAGCAGGTGCCACAGGGTAGATATACCTGTTACTGCCTGGACTTAAAGTATATTGCTGTCCGAGGAACGTCCGCACATAAGGCTTTGCGAATTCAGGATCTAAGTTCAACCTGCGTTGATCGAACCAACGTAAACCGGTTCCCATAAACTCCCTTCTTCGCTCATTGATGACAGCAGGAAGCAGATCTGCAGGATTGGAAATGGCCAGATCCTGGTAGTTGGCTGCTTTGATTCTTGTTTTTCTAAGTTTGTTCAGCAATTCCAATGTTTTAGACACCTCTCCCGCACGTGCGTATACCTCTGCCCTGATCAATATCATTTCTGGCACTGACAGTCCCGTGTGGCTGGCAAATTCGTTAAATTGCGGGCGGATGTATGCCCTGCCGGGCACTCCAGCAGTCGTACCGGTGAACAGTTCCAACCGTACATCTCCGGTAGTAAACAAGTCGATCAACTCAGGGTTTAGCTGTGAGATGAACCTTCCAGCAGAAAGCCTTGACAAAAGAACCTCTGGATCCTCATCTCTTCTCGGAAAAGTTGCTGTCTTACCAATATAAGTTTCCAACGTTTTTAATGCGCTGTTTATCGCCAGTGATTTATCCGCATATTCTCCCGCAAGTGCAAAGTTTCTCATATACAGGTAGGTTCTGGACAACAACGCATAAGCAGAAACCTTGGCCGCATGCCCGTTATTGGTTCCAGTATTTGGTAAAAAAGGAATCGCTTGCTCCAGATCTGAAATCACCTGATCATAAACCTTCTTCAGATTACTGCGGTCCAGTTTCTGATACAAATCCGGAGTAGTTAGTAATGGGATACCGATCTGGTTTTGTGCTTTGCCCGGATCATAAATTTCGCCATATTGATTGGCCAGCATCAGGTAAGCATAGGCTCTTTGCACCAGCGCTTCTGCATAAATTTCTTTTTTCTGCGCATCGGTACCATTCTGGCTTTCCATTACGCTAAAAAGGATCTCATTACAGGTGTAAATGCTTTTGTAAAGGTTATTCCACCCTATATCAGACTGTGTATCACCATAAAAGGTTGCTCCCCATACATAAGCAGCTTTTATTTCTGCCGCCATAGAATTCTGATGATTTACATCTGTAGTGCCCATGTCGTCATTAGTTACCAAAGGAAGAATATAGGTACCTTCAAAGTTCGACCGGTTATTAACCAGGTACTGAAAGTCTTCTGTATATTTCAAAGTACGCGTACCAAACTGATCTACCTCTACGTATTTTCTGCAGGAAGAGCTGAAAGCCAGAACGAACAGGCCAAAGCAAATTTTATAGGTTAATTTTTTCATTTTAAAATATCTTTAAATACGTCTGGTTAGAACGATGTGTTAATACTGATAAAAAATGTTTTAGCTGGAGCCAGGTTATTGTAACTGCTGCTGGCCATATATTGAGGGTCTATCCCGTATTTATTTTTTACCCAAAGCAGTCCAAGGTTTCTCACGCTGGCGTTAATGGAAGCCGACTTAAACGGCGTGCGTTTCAATAGTTCATTGGTTGCTATATAGCCCAGTGAGATTTGCTGCAGGCGCACATAACTACCACTGATCATTAATATATCAGCATTTTTATACCTGTTTAAACTATTAAAAGTAATGTTTTTCAGGCCGGGTACGTTGGTAAAATCCTCATCACCAGCTTGCTTCCAACGCTGGGCAAGGTCAGAATGCATCCCGATGGCGCCCTGGTAAGGAGAGTAATCCGGATAGCTCTCTACCGACGGTTTTCTGATCACATTGCCCATGGAGTAAGAAATTCTAACTCCCATAGTGAATTGTTTGTACCTGAAATCATTATTAAAACCACCAAAGTAAGGTGCCGTAGCTCTTCCCATGTATACCAGGTCATCCGCAGTCAGCTGATTGTTACCTACGCTTGAATTGAGAATATCCCCGTTTTTATTGTATACCTGCGACTGGCCTTTATCATCCAGTCCGGCCCATCTGTATGCATATATATAATCTACTGGCAGACCTACCGTAGGCAATGATGAACCGATGATATTGCTGGTAGTATTTTTCTTAAGCCTGCTGTCTGTAACTTCGTTTGTATTGTAAGAAAAATTAAAGACCGAACTCCATGAATAATCTTTATGCCCGATTACATTTGCGCGCATTCCCAGCTCAAAACCATGGCTTTTCATGCTCGCGCTGTTGAACATTAAACTGTTCCATCCATAGGTTGAATTATAAGGAAATGTGTATAAAATATCAGCGGTCCTTTTATCATAAGCATCTATATTAAATGCCAAACGGTTATTCAGTATGGCAAAATCTACTCCGAAGTTGAATGATTTCACTTTTTCCCAGGAGATCTGGTTGTTTGCAGGACTTGCAATCTGCGCTGTAGTTTCGTTTGTCAGATTGTCTACACTCGTGTTGAGTGTAACCACATTTCCCGATCCTGTGGGTAGCGTTCCACTTACCCCATAGGTAAGCCTGAAGTTAAGTGCGTTCAGCCAGTTGATGTCTTTCACCAGTGGTTCCAATTTAGCATTCCATTTTAAACCTGCAGACCAAAGTGGTTGGGCACGCTGGTTACGTGAAGCACCTGTTATAGTGAAATCGTCAAAACGTATACTTCCGGAGGCTACATATTTTCCACTTAGAAAAGATAAGCCAATATTAGAATAATAAGACATTGCGCGATTGATATTTTTCCTTAATGTATTATTATAGGATATCGTTGATTGCCAGCCATCAACATTATTATAAGGTACTGTAGGGTTCACAGTTTTATCCTGATAAATATCTTCGTTGAAACCGTAGCGTTGCTGAGTAGAAGACTGGTACCTGTTCTGGCGAATCTCCGCACCAGCAAGGAAGGCAATATTTAACAGCCCGCCTACATTGCGGTCAACGTTTACCTGAGACCTCAGGGAGTATTCCCATCCATTATAATTGCTAAGTCCCAGGATACCTCCATAAGGTATACCAGTCACCAATTTTCCGGCGGTATTTACCGTTGTGGCATAGTTCAGCATATCCCTCACACTATAGCTGCCTACCCTATCCACATTGTTGGTTTCTTCAATATTACGCTGCAACATTCCGGAAACTACGAAATTAACGCCCTCGATAATTTTAGTATCTACCCCCATGTTGAAGCGCAGACGGTTAGACTGTGTATTGTAGTCTGTTTGGTCCAGTTCATCAAGCGGTGAATAGCGCCATGATAGGTAGCCTTTGTTCATGAAATCCTGTACTACCTCTTCTCTGTAACGGATAGCCCTGGAAATGTTGTTTCCATTGGCATCCTGCAACAGCTCATAGGGCCGCAAGCCCCTTTGTCCTGTGCCCATGGCATCCAGTGCCGCAGGGTTGTTAACGCTGTTCGAATAGTTATAATTCAGGCCAAAACTCAGGTTTACCCGGTCATTGAACAATTTACTATTCAGATTAGAATTGACAAAGAAACTCTCCGCCTTGTTACCACGAAACACGGGAATATCTTTGGTATAGTTGGTAGACAGATAATAAGTACTTTTATTTGCACCTCCGGATAAAGATAGGTTATACTGTTGTGAAACGGCATTCTGCAAAAGAAGGTCCTTGATCTGGCTTCTGTTATCAATCTGACCCAAGGCTGCCAGTGCAGCGTCGCGTTCTGCTATTGTAGCTGTACCACGATCCACTTTAAACATCCATTCCAAGGCCTCACTCTGAGGGCGGTTAGTGTTGAAAGCTGCCCAACTCGGTTTTACGGCCGGATCGGTGATGAAGCCCAGATCCTTGAGTTCACGCTCCAGGTCAATGTACTGTGCGCTGTTCATTGTCTTAATGTTGTTTAGATCTGAGGGTGCAGAAATGCTCAGGTTGGTACCGAAATTGATCATTGGAGGTGTGTTTCTTCCTTTCTTTGTTTCAATTACAATAACCCCGTTCGCAGCTTGCGCACCCCATATAGAAGCGGCGGCAGCATCTTTTAGCACGGTTATGCTTTCAATATCATCAGGATTAAACCTGCTTAAAATGGCACTCCCGCTGGTACCGTTACCAGAAGCGGTCTTAGATAAAACAGCGCGTCCATCTTCGTTATCCATTACCGGAAATCCGTCGATCACAATAAGGGGACTTGGATTATATCCACTACCGAAGCTATTTCTTCCACGGATGGAAATGGTATTGTTTCGAAGATTCACCTGCAAACCGGGAGTTTCCCCTTCCAGCTTTTCCAATAGATTTACTGAAGGTACTTCCTTAATGTCTTCTTTTGTAATCAAGTCAAAAGAGCCCGTTGCACGCTCTTTCGATATTTTGGCATATCCGGTAGAGACCACCTGAACTTCATTCAGCACATTCTGCTCATTATAAAGCGTAGCATTTACTACATTGCTTTTACCCAAGGCTAACTTTTTTGGTTGCATACCTACGTAAGTAAATACAATGGCATCTGCAGTCCCCAGCAAACGCAGGGTATAACTGCCATCACTGCTACTAATTACACCTTGCCTCACATTCGTTCCCTCCGGAAATACGGTAACACCAACCAGTGGATTGCCTTTTTCGTCAGTGACTTTCCCTGTAACGGTTCTGTAATTGGGCTCGGGTGTATTTTGCCGGGCTGCTTCAAGCTGCTTTTCGTCTTCGCGCGTATCCCTAATGATGGTGTAATAGTTTTCCTGCACATACAGGAAAAGCATTTTATTGGGATACAATATCTTTTTCAATACATTCTCTACGGGTTCAGACTTGGTGAGGGGCAGGTTGAGCCCTACCTTTACGTTATTGACCAGACCTGCCTGGTAAGAAAATTTGGTACCGTAAGTTTTCTGGATTTCAGCCAGCGCCTTTTGCAGTGTGATCTGCTCTTGTGCCCATGCAGGCTGCGCAAAGGTTACTGTGAGGAACAGTCCCAGAATCATTAGTAGTTTTCTTTTCATTTAGTTTGGGTTTTGTTGGTTGTTAAAAAAATTACTGAGCGTTAGGTCATCTATATC
>RCUK01001828.1_pt1 | contig 12569 bp, 11 predicted proteins | sample 2166381 | NCBI WGS metagenome assembly RCUK01 (sample SAMN09932809, study PRJNA488358) | compost metagenome | isolation source: compost soil in an enriched community | place: Germany: Experimental Botanical Garden
GGTATATACAGGAGCACCATCATAAGCATTCTTAAAATTTCCAATCTTCAAAAAATCCGTTTTGATCTCCTGTTGAGTTCTAAGTATAATATAATCCCAAAAAAATGCTTCTTTTTCTATATTTACTTTTGATAAATCAATTGCAAAACTCACAGGAATAGTATCATTTTTAAAATTGACAATTGAAAGTTTACTAACTAATTGGTTATTTTGAGTTTTTAATTTAGGGTTAAATACTACATGATAATTTGTAATAATTATACCATTATTTGATACAAAAAATCCAGTTCCGCATTTTTCTTTATCCACTAGTATTTGCACTGTAGCCTGCTTAATTTTACTAATTCTTCTTTCTGTTTCTAATCTATTCCCAAAGAAAGAGTTTTGAGAGAATGATTTAATACAGAATAAAGTTATGAGTATTATAAGTAATTTTATTTTCATATTGTTTAACTTTTAATTCAAATATATCGAAAATAAAAAAGACATCTTCTATAATGAATTGTCTTTTTTTACTCCAGTCACAAACTTGTTTCCTCGGTAACGCGAGTGTCCCGCTCGTGAACACAAAGAAATTCAATAGTAAATTAGAAGTGGCATGAGAAAAGCTTTCACATTACTAAGTCAAGTGATTACATATTACATATTACCTATAATTTAATTAATTTTTGTTTCAATGAAAAAATGTGCATATTGTGATACAAAAACCAAACTTACGAAGGAACATATTTGGCCTAAATGTTTAATTACAAAAATGCCAAACCTAACATTTAGATATATTGGCAGCCAAGACAAATTTGTAACATCAGAGCTTGTAGTTTCTGACGTTTGTTCAAAATGTAATAACGAAAAACTTTCAAAACTCGATTCTTACTTTTGCTCTCTTTACGATAAATATTTTAAAAACTTTCATGAAGAAAAGAAGCAGTTTATTTTTGAATATGATTACGATTTACTTCTAAGAAGTTTATTAAAAATCATTTTTAATTCTTCGAGAACAATCAATAGTGAAGATAACTATTTTGAAAATTTTAAGCATTTCATTCTTGATGGCAATGAAACTTGGGGAAATGTAATTATACTATTAGACATAATTACTCCTTGGATCACAAAAGGTATAAAAGTATATCCTACATCTATGAGATGTGGTATTTTAGACGTAGGAATTAAAAATGAAAATTTCATAATTAGAGCTGTTACTGTAAACTCCTTTTATTTTTATATTTTTATTTCGAAGAAAAAAACTTTATCTGAAACTTTGGTAGAAGAGGGGAATAACATATATAATAGAATTCCGGGATCAATTATTCATCCACACAAAACACAAACATTAATTTCTGATTTTTCTAATCAAAACAGCTACGATGCTCATGTAGATTTTGTTATGAATACTTCCGAAGCCTTTTATAAATTATACAAAAAATAGCAAGTAACTCGTGCTAGCAAGAGGAATTAGCTTGCAACCAAAAATAGAATAAACAGAAACGAATTTTCAATTGATGAAAAAATATATTTTACTTCTTCCACTTTCAATCTTGATTAGTTGCAAATCTGAATCAATTTTGACTGGTAGAAAATACCAAACCTATTCTCTAAATAAAAGCACTTATACATTTGATATGAAAAGGCATAGTTATTCTAAACAAATGGGTAATGGAACACTTGAAAAAGGAAAATTCAAAACTTTCGTGTTAAGCCCCGAAAAAACTTTAATTGTTTGTAGCGACATAATTTGGAAAAAAACAAGTGATGATATTGAAGAAATGAATAATACTAGTGACTCGCTTGTTGCAGCCGTGTTTAATAGATATAAAAATCTAGGATCGACAATTTTTGAAATAACTTCAAAAGAAAAAAAACTATCATTTCGAAAAACGTATACAAACCAATTACAACAAACCGAAAGTGAAGGAGCTTTAATTAAAAAATAAATCCCTCGCTAGCGCGAGCGTCTCCGCTCGCGCAGATCTACTCTCAATAGATAGCGCAGATTTGTAATCTGTGCCCACAAAGATTGAACATAACGCAAATCAAGTCGTCCTAAACCGTTAGCACAGATTTCAAATCTCTTCTATCAATGTGCTTAAATTAAATCAACTTTCTTGATTCTCTTTGTGGGCACAGATTACAAATCTGCGCAGTCGTTGTCTAAATATCTATTCAATCAAGATTCTTTTCTCGCTCTACGAAGTATCACAATCGCTGTGCGAAGTCTCCCGACTTCGTACCCGCTCTATATTCCGTTCCAATGTATTTTAATTTGCTTTGTGGTTAATTGGAACGGGTACGAAGTCTGGAGACTTCGCACAGCATAAGGCAGTTTCATAAAACACTTTGCTTTTTTTAAACTCCTAGTTTGCTTCAAAATTCAAAAACCATTGGAACGTTCACAAGCGGAACGCTCGCGCCAGCAAATACTTTAAGCAAAAAATTTATTAACCTCGGTTAATGCCATTCTTCAATATTGTAATTTTGTTTCTCCAGCTAAAGCTGGAGGCAATTCATATTCATTAAATAACATGATTACAAAAGCATTACTCGAAGACATTCCAGCATTAACAACATTAATCAACTCGGCTTACAGAGGCGAAACTTCAAAAAAAGGCTGGACAACCGAAGCGCATTTACTAGAAGGAAAAAGAACCGACGAACAGGAAATGACCGAAATCTTTCTTGATCCAAAAAATACGATTCTGAAATTTACAGAGAATGACAAGATTATCGGTTCGGTTTTATTGGTTGAAAAAGGGCATCAATTGTATTTGGGAATGCTTACCGTTTCACCAGAACTTCAAAATGGCGGAATTGGGAAAAAGCTTTTGGCAGAAGCCGAAAATCATGCAAAATCTTTAGGTTTGTCGAGTATCATTATGACAGTAATTTCGGTTCGCGAAGAGCTTGTGGCGTGGTACAAACGTCATGGTTATGTGGATACTGGAAAACGTGAGGCTTTCCCTGAGAGTGAAATTCATACTACGGTTTCTGAAGTTCCTTTGGAGTTTATTTATTTGGAGAAAAGTATTTAAGTTTTTGTTTTGCCACGAAGGCGCTAAGACACGAAGTTTTTTAATCTCGCAATCCCGATAACTATCGGGAGCAGAGACGCAGAGTTTTTTTGACCATATAAGTGATGTAAGTTCATTGAAAATCAGGGTTAAAAAATGTATCTGAAACTTGAAATTATATTAAAATATTCAATAAATGAACATACAGCTTTTAGCTAAAAAAAGTAGTAAAGCCTCTATTTGGAGTGGCGGATTGACGTATGAATATATGATCTATCCAAAAACAGCCATTTATGCTGATAGAGATTTTGTATTTAGAATAAGCAGCGCTACAATAGAGCAAACACCTTCAGTGTTTACCAAATTTAAAGGCTATCACCGATACTTGGTTATGCTTGATAATGACTTAGATGTTGAGGTAAACAAAGAAAAAAAAGCATATAAGAGATATGAAATGATGGAATTTAATTCGGATGATGATGTAACTTCTTTCACAAAAGGCATTGATTTTAATTGGATGGTTTCTGAAAAAATATCTCATCATAATCTGGAAATAACAAATCGCAATCAGAATTGTAATGCTGAAGTAGTAATTTTATTTTCTTTGCGTTCCACGGTTATTATAATAAATGAAAAGCCGTACCATTTAGAACCTTATGATTTATTGGTTATTGAAAATGAAGAAAAGGAAAATATAATGCTTCATTTTTCTAATGAATGCCTGTTTGGAATATTGGATTTTTAATTTTTGCCACGAAGGCGCGAAGTCTCGAAGTTTTTATTTTAATCTCGCAATCCCGATAGCTATCGGGATTGCGAGATTTTTTTTTTGCAACGTGACACGCACCGCAGTGCGTCTCTACAGAAAAACCTTTGTCACTTTGTTACTCTGCACCTTTGAACCTAAAAAAATTAAGAAACCGTTCTCTTTATCTTCGAAAGAAACTCGTGCGAAACGCCCAAATACGACGAAAGATTCTTATTGTTTATCGAACTTACCTTTTGCGGATAACGCTCTTTAAAATCGAGATAACGCTGTTTTGAGGTTTTATTGAGCACATCCAAAAGTCGTTGCTGAATCGCAACATTGGCTCGTTCGATCATGAGAACATGAAACTTAATGAGTTTCGGAATTACAGCAAACAAATACGCTTTTTGCATTTTATTGATAACTACGATTTCGCTGTCTTCAATAGCTTTAATATTGTACGTCGTTGGTTTTTGATGGTAAAAGCTTTCCAGATCGCAAATCCATTCATTTTCAAATGAGAAGAAAATGACGGTTTCTGTTCCGTTTTCGTTTAGAATGTAGGTTTTGAATGAGCCTTTCAGAATAAATCCTTCGTAACAGCTGTTTGAATTCTGGATTTGCAGAAATTGATTTTTTTTAAGTTTAATGAGTTCTGCTTTTGAGACAATAATATCCCATTCTTCATCTGTGAGCGGAATCTTTCGCTCAATGTTTGTTCTTAGTAGGTTGTACATCTTGTGGTTTTTGTGGTTTTTTGTGAGGTTAAATTTGTTTTTTCAACTCATTATTAATTAAGGGCTTAAATTAATGTAATCGATTACGTAAAAATACACATAAAATGCATTTTTGTAATTTTACAAGTGTTAAAAAAACACATTTCGTAGATTTTTTTACAAAAGTTTGAACTTGTTCAACTTTTTTCCTACAAATAATATTGAGTTTTGCGTTGTTAACTTATTAAATAACCAAACTTTAATTATGAATTTAAAATCAACACTATCAATGTTCGCAGCAGCATTGATTTTCGGATTTACGGCATGTAATTCTGAAGAAATTGCTTCAAACTCAGAAGCAAGTATTCAACCAACAAACGAAACAGCGATTGATGCCTCCGCAACCAACCCGACGGGCAAAATCGGAAATTGCGCTGAGGTTCCGGGATGGGCTTCTCAAAACGGAGGCACAACCGGAGGAGGCTCTTCTGCCGAAACTACCGTTACGACTTACGCTCAGTTGAAATCGGCTATTGAAAACACAGCTGTAAAAGTGATTAAAGTTTCTGGAACCATTACTATTACGGCTAGATTGTCTTTTCAGGATCAAACTGGAAAAACAATTTATGGTGCAAGCGGAGCCAAACTGGTTTCGACAAATCAGACCAAAGATGCTTCTGGAATTATTAACATCAAAAGATGCAAAAACATTATCATCAGAAACTTGATTTTTGAAGGTCCTGGCGCTTATGACACCGATGGTTGGGATAATGCCATTTTGGATGAATGTACAAATGTTTGGGTAGACCACTGCGAATTTAGAGACGGTGTAGACGGAAACTTTGACATCAAAAACAAATCAGATTATATTTCGGTTACATATTCTAAATTCCATTATCTAAAACCACCAAAAGCGGGCGGTTCTGGCGGATCTGATGATCATAGATATTCAAATTTAATTGGTTCTAGCGACGGTGCAACTGCTGACCGCGGCAAATTAAGAATCACTTTTGCAAGATGCTGGTGGGCTCCAGGCTGCAAAGAAAGAATGCCTAGAGTTCGTTTTGGACAAGTGCATATTGTAAACAGTTTCTTTAACAGCACCGTAAGCAATAAATGTATTGCAGCTGGATTTGAAGCAAATATTCGCGTAGAAAGCAACGTTTTTGAAGGCGTAAAAAATCCAATCGAATTAATGACTGGTTTTACTGCGGTTACGGCTACAGATAATGTTTTTACAAATGTAACAGGAACTCAAGTTGGAAGCGGAACTGCTTTTACTCCGCCATACTCTATCGTGAAATTGGATAAAACTGCTGTTAAAGCCGATATTTCTGCAAATGCAGGTCCTACTTTAGGCGGAAATGTTTGTGGTTCTTTCTAGTAGATTTTTTTGTTTGCCACGAAGGCGCTAAGACACGAAGTTTTTTAATCTCGCAAAGACGCAGAGTCGCAAAGTTTTTTTCTCTTTACCATATAAGTTATATAAGATAATCTAAGCTATACCTAAAATGAATTTATATGACTTACATGGTTAAATTACTTTGCGACTTCGCGCCTTTGCGAGATTTTTTTACGCAATATCAAACGCATTGTGCGTCTCTACAGAAAACCTTAGAACCTTAGCATCTTAGAACCTCAGTACCTTTTTTAAAGCACTAACTCTTCAAACAAACGCTGAATGGTTTTCTCCAAATCCTGACTAAATCCCGGATGAGGTCTCGAGGTTTGAATTGCAGAACTTCTAATGGCTGTTAACCATCTAAAACGCTCTGGAATTTCAAATTCAGCAATTGGACCGCCGTCTTTGGCTCCGTTGGCAATTTTTACTAATGAAGTCAGATTGCATTCTAATTGTTCAATGTCAAAATCGGCAGAAAGCGCTTGTATTTTTTCTTTATTTAAATGAAAAAGAACCTTTATAAATTTGGCTTTTTTGCAAAACAAAATGATTCCGATATTCAGGAATTCTTCGCGTTCTACCCTTGGCACAACACGAATCACAGCATATTCGTATAAGTGATTATCTTGCATTTTGCGCCTGATTTACAAATATTTCTGAATTCTCTAATCTTGTCTTTAAAAACTGCAAATAAACGTTTCGCAATCCTTCTGGTGTTTCGTCTGCATCTTCCCATTGCAACCAGTCCAACGGAATCGTATTTACAATTTCTTCTAAAATTTCTGGAGTTAAAATCGCTTTAAATTCGGCATCAACTTCTTTTAAAATTGAAGCTTGTGGCAATAAAACGTGATCTTTTATCAACGCAAACGGACTCTTAGCATGCTGTTCCCAGTTATGCCAAGAATGATGAAAATACAAACATGCACCATGATCGATCAGCCATAATTCTTTATGCCAAATAAGCATATTTGTGTTTCTGAAAGTTCTGTCAACATTGGTGATATAAGCGTCCAGCCAAACAATTTGCGATGCCAATTTAGCATCGACAGTTGTCACCGCAGGATCAAAAGTAATAGCGCCAGATAAAAAGTGAAGTGCCAAGTTTAACCCTTGACTTCCTTGCAATAAATCCTGAATTTCCTCGTCGCCTTCTGTTCTTCCGAAAGCTTCGTCGAGGTTTGCAAATACTAATTCTGGTAATTGTAATTTTAAGGCTTTTGCGATTTGTCCGCCAACTAATTCGGCTATAAGGGCTTTTACGCCGTGACCGGCTCCCCTGAATTTTAATACGTATTTAAAATCGTCATCGGCTTCTGCCAAAGCGGGTAAAGAACCGCCTTCACGCAGTGGCGTTATATATCGCATGACGTTTACCGTTCTAAGATCGAAGTTGTTTTTCATAAATACAAACTTACTAAGGTTTTGCCACAAAGGCACAAAGACACGAAGTTTTTTTAATCTCGCAAAGACGCAGAGTCGCAAAGTTTTTGTTCACGCAGATTTATTCTCATTTTTGTCATCCTGAGCGAAGTCGAAGGAGCACAAAGATATTCCTCAAAGTTAATTTCTTTGGCGAGTTACTTGCGTCCCTTCGACTTCGCTCAGGGTGACAAGCTGGATGTTATACTCGACAATAAAACCTTTGCGAACTTTAAAAAGCAAAGCAATCTCTAAAAAAAACTCAGCGAACTTTGCGAAAAACCTTTGCGCTCTTTGCGTTACAATAACTTTTGCCTTAAACTTCTAAACTCAAAAAAGCTTTTCCTAAGTACTTAATAATTGTAGAAGCCGTAAAAGACTCATAACCCGTTTTGGGTAAGGCTAAATCTGCCGTTAATCCGTGGAGGTAGACGCCTAGTTTTGAAGCGTATTTGGGTTCGTAGCCTTGCGCTAAAAGACTTGTTAGGATTCCTGTTAAGACGTCGCCACTTCCTGCGGTTGCGAGCGCTGCGTTTCCGCTTGTGTTTTCGTATACTGAAGTTCTATTGATTATATGTGTTGGTGCGCCTTTCATGACTACAATGACTTTGTATTTTTCTGAAAAAGCAATCGTTTTTTGGAATTTCTCGGCTTCTGAATTCCACTTTCCAATCAAACGTTCTAATTCTTTTGGATGAGGTGTTAAAATGGTATCTTCTGGAACTAATTCTAACCATGATAAATTTTCTGAAATAATATTTAATGCATCGGCATCGAGAACTAAAGGCGCTTTGTTTATTCTCAAAAATTCAAATAAAGCTTTTTGCGTTCCGAGCTCCTTTCCTATTCCTGGTCCAATTCCGATGGCTTGCGGAACTAGCGGCAAATGAATATTGGTTATAAAATTTACGTTTTCATCAGTTGCAACCATTACTTCTGGAATAGAGATTTGAAGTATTTGATAACCGCATTTTGGCGCAAAAGTTGTTACGAGTCCGCAGCCTGTTTTTAGGCAGGATTTTGAGGCTAAAACTGCTGCTCCTATTTTGCCGTAACTTCCGGCAATAATCACCGCATGACCTTGTGTTCCTTTATGAGTTTGAGGATTTATAGGTTTGTATAATTTCTGAAATTCTTCTTTATTGATTAAATACGGTGATTTCATTCTTTAGTTGGTGTTAATTTTAAACACATAGAATCATAGTTTTACTTTACGAAAAAGGCATTTCACTTGTTTTAATAAACATAGCTAAACTAGAAAAAAATGATTTTATATAAAATTACATAAAAAATCGAAATGATGATTTTTCTTTTGAAACTGTTAGCCCTAGCCCTGATTACTTCACTATATTTTTATTTTTTATAGGAGTTCAGTGAACTTCGTTTGAAGCGGCATCTCCCGATTTAGAAAAACAAGGCTTTTTAGCCGTAGTTTTTGTTTATTGGGAATACAGCGGATAGCAGGAAATAGCTCCTAATTATTGCGAAATTTATAATTTAAGGTCTTTTAATTTGATATTTTTTGAATAGATTTGCAAAACAATTTTATAAAACAACACAATGAAAAATACTGCGCTTACGCACATACATGAAGGTTTAGGAGCGAAAATGCTTCCTTTTGCTGGTTATAATATGCCTATTACTTATGAAGGGGTTAATGCAGAACACGAAACGGTTCGTAATGGTGTGGGCGTTTTTGACGTTTCGCATATGGGTGAGTTTTTGTTAACGGGTCCAAATGCACTGGCTTTAATTCAGAAGGTGACTTCAAACGATGCTTCTACTTTGACTATCGGAAGAGCACAATATTCTTGTCTTCCAAATAACGAAGGTGGAATTGTAGATGATTTGATTATTTATAAAATGAAAGAAGAAGAGTATTTACTGGTTGTAAATGCTTCTAATATTGAAAAAGACTGGAACTGGATTTCATCTCACAACGATTTAGGAGTTGATATGAAGAATCTTTCTGACGAATATTCTTTATTAGCAATTCAAGGGCCAAAAGCGGTTGAAGCTATGCAGTCTTTAACTTCTATTGATTTGTCTGCTATTACGTACTACCATTTTGAAGTGGCAGATTTTGCAGGTTTTAGCAATGTTATTATTTCGGCTACTGGTTATACTGGTTCTGGCGGATTTGAAATCTATTGCAAAAATGCAGATGCTGAAGCTATCTGGAATAAAGTTTTTGAAGCTGGAGCTTCTTTCGGGATTCAGCCAATTGGCCTTGCTGCTCGCGATACTTTACGTTTAGAAATGGGATTCTGCCTTTACGGAAATGATATTAATGATACTACTTCTCCGCTTGAAGCTGGTTTAGGATGGATTACTAAATTCACTAAAGATTTTACTAATTCTGAGGCTCTTAAAAAACAAAAAGAAGCTGGTGTTACAAGAAAATTAATTGCTTTTGAAATGCAAGAGCGCGCGGTGCCAAGACACGATTACGAAATTGTTGATGGTTCTGGAGCGGTAATCGGAATTGTAACTTCAGGAACTATGTCTCCTTCTATGAATAAAGGAATTGGTTTAGGATACGTAACAGTTGCAAACAGTGCAGTTGACAGCGATATTTTTATTAGAATTAGAAAAAATGATGTTCCTGCAAAAGTGGTGAAGTTACCGTTTTACAAGAAATAAGTTTTGACTTTATAAATTTAAGAATGCGTTACAGTAGTAACGCATTTTTTTTTGCTTTAAAATAAACAAATTCAGGTTAATTTATTTGATGCGTATTCGTTTAACGGTTAAATGCTTTTTGTTGTCGATATTTTGAAAAAAATACTACATTTTGTAAAAAAATTAGTGTAACTTTAATCATGAACCCATGAATTTCCATTTATGAAAAAGATTTCACTACTCCTTTTTTTGCTGACATCAACTATATCTTTTGGTCAGAACAGCGCAGAAACTTGTGAAATATTAAACAAAATAAATGCGCTTATTCAAGCAGAGCACTTAAGGCCAAAACCCGTTGATGACAGTCTTTCTGTGTTTGTTTTTGATAACCTCATTAACGAACTTGATCCTTCTCGCAATATTTTTTTTAAGAGCGAATATGATGAACTTGCTCAGAAATACCGCTATAAATTAGATGATTTGATTTTAAAGAATGACTGCAGTTTTCTCACTGACATTAAAGCTCAGTACATAAACGGTCTTCTGCGAACTAAAAAAGTTTTAGAAAAAATTCAGACCATTCCGATTGATTACACCAAAAAAGATACTATCCGTTTTTACAAAAAATCTTTTGCTTTCTATTTAAAGAAAGAGGATTTAGAAAAGGTATGGACAAAAAAACTGCGTTATCAAATCTTAGATGATATTGCCGAAACGAGTGATAATCTGGATTCTTTAAAAACCAATTTTAAGTCTATTGAACAGGTTTCTAAAAATCAAATCCTAACTAACGAAATATGCCGTTTTAATACATTAATAGACTCGAACACCAAACAGGAAGAGAAACTGTATAATTTCTTCTGTACCTATTTTGATCCACACACGGCTTATTTTAGTGATGATTCTAAAACTAGTTTTGTTGCTTCTTTATCCAAAGAACATTTGTCGCTTGGAATGACGGTTAACTTAAATGAGAAAAATGAAATTATTATTGATGAAGTTGATCCAAACGGACCAGCATATCAAACAGGACAAGTAAAAAAAGGCGATCAGATTATTTCGATTTCCAATCAGAAAGAAACACTTCAGGTTTCGTGCGCTTCGTTAGAGTCTATATCGACCATGATTTTATCCGAAAGCAACAAGCACATTACACTTACCTTAAAGCGCAATTCAGGCAAAAGTTTTGATGTTTATATTGAAAAACAGATGATGAAAGATGAGGAGAATTCGGTTTTCAGTTTCATCATTGGCAAAGACAGCAAAATTGGTTACGTAAAAATTCCGAGTTTTTATGCTGATCTTGACGGCACCAGCAGAAAAGGTTGCGCCGATGATGTTGCGCGAGAGGTTATAAAACTACAAAGAGACAGCATACAAGGACTTGTTATTGATCTTATTGATAATGGTGGGGGTTCTATGGAAGAAGCTATAAAACTAGCTGGAATGTTTGTAGACTATGGTCCGCTATCTGTTGTAATTGACAGCAAAAAAGAGAAATCTGTAATTAACGATCCTTTTAAAGGCGTAATTTATAGAGGTCCGATTGTGGTTTTGGTAAACAGCAATACCGCTTCGGCAAGTGAGTTTTTCTCTTCTATAATGCAAGATTACAATCGCGCACTTTTGTTAGGAAGCAATACGCTTGGAAAAGCTACCATGCAGACCATTCTTCCGCTTGACGAGGAAAAAAATACCGATTTCTTAAAAATCACAATTAATAAATTCTACAGAATTACAGGAAAAAGCCATCAATACATCGGGGTAAGGCCAGATGTATTATTACCTGAATTTTATGAAGATGTTTACCAAAGAGAAAGTGATTTCCCGACGGCAATAAAAAATGACAGCATAGAACCGTTCTTAAAATACAAAACCTATGTCAAGCGAAACTTGATAGATAAAATTGCTAAAAACAGCTCGGAGAGATTATCAGACAATTACTTTTTCAATAATATTAAAAAGATTAATCTTAAAATAGATCAGCTTGTTAATGCTCCAAAAGCTGAAATTCCGATGACATTAGATGCGGTTTTTAAACAGAAAAAAACATTAAATGCACTTTGGACAGAGATCAATACTTTTAATGATGAAAATAATCCGCTTGATGTTTATAACTCTAGCGTTAATCAGTTTCTTCTAGGCGCTTACCCGAATGATAAAACGATTAACCAATATCAAATGGATAATCTTAAAACAAATCCGTACCTCAACGAAGCCGTAAATATCATTAATGAGTTTAACGGAATTAGTAAGTAATGGTTTTGTTTCAGGTTTCAGGTTTCAGGTTTCAAGTTTCAAGTTTCAGTAACTACAAAAAACGCTATTTTTTTACCGCAAAGTGCACAAAGATTTACGCAAAGAACGCCAAGAAAATTTTATGTTGATTTACAAAATAAAAGAGTTTGCAAAGCTTTATCCTTTTAGCTTTGCGAACTTTGTGTTTATAAGCGTAATCTTTAAAAAAAAACTTTGCTCCCGATAGCTATCGGGATTGCGGTTAAAATCAGCGCAAGCCATTCAACTTGAAACAAAAAAGAACAATTTTGTTTTTGTAAAAATTAGGAAAACCTTATTTTTGCATCACAAAACTAAAAATTAGAAATGGGAAGAGCGTTCGAATTTAGAAAAGGAAGAAAAATGAAACGTTGGTC
>RCUK01001836.1_pt1 | contig 12533 bp, 9 predicted proteins | sample 2166381 | NCBI WGS metagenome assembly RCUK01 (sample SAMN09932809, study PRJNA488358) | compost metagenome | isolation source: compost soil in an enriched community | place: Germany: Experimental Botanical Garden
CAGGTGAATCAAAGAGGCTGTATTGGTGTTCCGCTTAGACGCTGCCGTTTGTGCGGGGCGAAAAATGGAAAAAGAAGTGGACGTTGTTTGAGCGAAGCGAGTTTCGTCCGCTTCCCATTTTTTGCTTTGCACAAACGGGAACCCCGCAGGGGCTGCGGCTTCGCGGTCGCCTTCTTTTGCTTACTTTTCTTGGCGAGACAAGAAAAGTGAGCGGCTGCCGGGCCGCCCCCGGCAACGCACTTCTCCACGGAGAGAAAACAGCACCATCAACAACAAACTAAACGAGACGAAACCAACACCAAACCAAAACCAACATTACCCTTCAGCAAACGCCAAAACCTGCCTAGCCGCAGCCTGAAAAGCCTCCCCAGACAAATCCTGCAAATGAACAAGCTCCGCATCCCTGATCCGGCTAAAGTTGCGTTCAATGGAGCGTCCATAAGCCGGGTCGTAATGATCTTCCAGCAGTTCACCGACCAGTTGCTCCATCGCACCGTCGGAAGCCAACGTATGCCAGCGCGCAATCTTTTCCCGCCCATGCAGTTGCAGCAGGCAACTCAACTGGGTGTTCAGCAAATCAGGATCATTCAGGAAATGGCTGTAATCCTGCATCAATAAGCTGATGCGATTTTCATGCGTCAACTCCAGCGAGATACAGGCGGATTGGCGCATGGCATTGATCAAGGCATCCGGTACGCGCAAGTCACCGACTTTTTTGCTTTCCGATTCGATATAGACAATCTGCTGCGGATCGAACTGGCGCAGCGCCTGCCAGATATCGCTTTCAAATTTCTTTTGCGATGGTTGTGCCTCGGTCGGCAAATTGCCGAGCACCGAACCGCGGTGTGCGGCCAGTTGTTCCAGGTCGAGCACCTGTGCACCTGTTGCTGCCAGTGTTTGCAATAAGCGACTCTTGCCGCTGCCGGTAGGGCCGCAAATTACTTTGAAAGTGAAACGTGCCGGCAGCTCGGTCAGGTCTGCATTGACGTGGCGCCGGTACTCCTTGTAGCCGCCATCCAGCTGCACGGCGGGCCAGCCTATGCGTGCCAGTATCAAGGCCATTGCACCACTGCGGTTGCCGCCACGCCAGCAATAGATCAGCGGCTTCCAGTCCTGCGGCTTGTCGATGAATTGCGTTTCTATATGGCGCGAGATATTGCGTGCAATCAGGGCGGCGCCGACTTTTTTCGCTTCAAAGGCGCTGGTTTGCCGATACAGCGTGCCGACGCGATGGCGCTCTTCATCATCCAGCACCGGGCAATTGATGGCACCGGGAATATGGTCGAGCGCAAATTCTGCAGGGCTGCGCGCATCGATGATGGCGTCGAACTGCTCCAGTGTCGGCAAGAGATCGGCAAAGCGGAGCAGGGCGGGATACTTCTTCATGTTTTACTTTGTCAGCAATGGCTTGAGTTGCGGCCAGATATTATTGAGTATGATCGGATGCGCTTCTGCGGACGGATGAATGCGATCAGCCTGGAACAGATTGGCTTTGTCGGCGACGCCTTGCAGCATGAACGGAACCAGCGCGGATTTTGTTTCTTTTGCTATCTTCGGATACAGCGCAGCGAATTGACGGGTGTAATCGGTGCCGTAGTTAGGCGGGATTTGCATGCCGACCAGCAAGACCCGGGCTTTCGCCTTCTGCGCGGCGGCGACCATGGCGCGCAGGTTTTGCTGGGTTGCGGTCAATGACAGGCCGCGCAAGGCGTCATTCGCGCCGAGTTCGATTACCACCACCGCCGGCTGATGTTTATCCAATAGTGCCTGCAGCCGTGTCGCGCCGCCGCTGGTGGTCTCGCCGCTGATGCTGGAATTGACGATGGTCGCGCTGATTTTTTCCGTTTCCAGTTTCTTTTGCAGCAGGTTAACCCAGCCTTCGCCACGCGCCAGGCCGTATTCGGCGGACAGGCTGTCGCCGAGCACGACTATGGTTTTTGATGCAGAATAGGCGTTCATTGTGAACGCCGCGAGCACGAGCAATGCCACTGTCCTCAGTACTCTCTTTGCTATTTCCACCTGATACGAAAACTTGAAATTAATCGGCATGCCTGAATCCTCTACTTTGTATCCTGCAATTGAAGCAATCAATCTGACTAAACGCGTGGCAGATGCGACCGGTGAACTGACCATCCTGCAAGCGGTTGATTTTACCGTGCAAGCGGGCGACACGCTTGCCATCATCGGCGCCTCGGGTTCCGGCAAGTCTACCTTGCTGGGCTTGCTGGCGGGACTGGATACGCCTTCCGACGGCACGGTCAAGCTGGACGGTACCGATATCTTTGCGCTGGATGAAGATGGCCGTGCCGGTTTGCGCAAGTCCAAACTCGGTTTTGTATTCCAGTCATTCCAGTTGCTGGGGCATTTGAATGCACTGGAAAACGTGATGCTGCCGCTGGAATTGCGCGGTGACGGCAAGGCAAAGGAAAAAGCCGAAGCCATGCTGGCACGCGTAGGCTTGAGCACACGGCTGAAGCATTATCCGAAATACCTGTCAGGTGGCGAACAGCAGCGGGTCGCGCTGGCACGGGCTTTCGTGAGTGAACCGCCATTGCTGTTTGCCGATGAACCTACCGGTAGCCTGGACGCTGCGACTGGCGCGGCAGTGATACAACTGATGTTTGAATTGAATCGTGAGCGCGGTTCAACCCTGGTACTGGTGACGCATGATCCTTCGATTGCCGCTTTGTGCAAACGCACGATCACGATTTCGGCCGGACGCCTGGTTCAGGCTTGAGCATTAACCAGTTGATTTAATACCGAACGGATTTCCGGTATCAATTCACCGGCGGTCAGGCCGATCGGACCGATCCCGCGCCTGACCAATTCATCTGCCGCCAGCCCATGCAAATACACTGCGGCAAGGGCGGCTTCCCATTCGGGGCAGCCTTGCGCCAGCAGCGCACCAGACAAACCCGCCAGCACATCGCCCGAGCCAGCTGTCGCCAAAGCCGGGTTGCCGGTAGTGTTGAGCACGATGGTACCGTCCGGCGCGGCAATCACGGTACCCGATCCCTTCAGTATGGTCGTCGCACGGAAAGTGCTGGCGAGTGCGCGCGCAGCGGCGATCCGGTTGCCCTGGATCTGTTGCGTCGTGCTTGCCAGCAGGCGTGCCGCTTCCAGCGGATGCGGCGTGATGATGGTGGCTGCCGTGCGCGCCAGCATTTTTTCCTGCAGCGCCGCTTCGTTGCCGATCAGGTTCAAGGCATCCGCATCAATCACCAGCGGTGTATTCGCCGCCATCGCTTTACCCAGGATGTCGCGTGCGAGCCGGGAAGTACCAAGGCCGGGACCGGCGACGGTGGTGGTCGTGCTGTAATCGATATTGCTGGCAAGGCGGCTCATCAATTCCGCCTGCATGCTGTCGTACAGCAGGGAGTCTGCGAGGCAGGCGATGAAGACGCGGCCTGCACCACATTTGGCGGCGGCGCGCGCTGCGAGCACAGCCGCACCGACCATGCCATGCGAACCGCCGAGGACGCTGACATCACCATAGCTGCCTTTGTGCGTGTTGTGACGTCGCGGCCGCAGGCATTTGGCAAACAGCTCGGGACGGTTCAATTGCATATGCGAAGGCGGCAAGCGTTCCGCCGTAATGTCTAGTGTGGCGAGGCTGACGAGACCGGCGTGATCGCGGCCTTCGCAGGTATGCAGGCCGGGCTTGTTCGCGATGAAGGTAATCGTATGCGTGGCCCGGATCGCGCTGCCTTCGGTATCGCCGACGATGGCACCGGTGTCTGCGTTCAAGCCGCTGGGAACATCGAGCGCCAGTATCGGGCAGTCCAGTTGATTGACAGTTGCAAGCAAGTCGGCGAGCGGGCCGGTAATAGGGCGCGTCAGGCCGATGCCAAACAATCCGTCGATGACCAGCGCCCAGTCGGTGTTGCTGATTGCGGCGTCATTCGCATTGATAAAGTTTGCCTTGCTGGCCTTGGCCCGTTTCAGTGCCTGCTGTGCATCGGCCGGCAGGTTTTCACTGCCAAGCGGCTGGACGATGCTGACCTTGAGGCCGGCGTTCATCAGCTGGCTGGCGGCTTCCAGTGCATCGCCGCCATTGTTGCCGGGGCCGGCCAATACCAGCACGCGCCTTTCCTTGTCACTGCTTTGCAATAGCTCGTACGCGAGTTCACCGGCAGCGGTGCCGGCGCGTTGCATCAGTGCATATGAAGGGGAGTTGGCGAGTGCGGCCTGTTCTATCTCGCGTATTTCGGCAACGGTGTAGAGCGCGTGGGTATTGGTCATATTGGTGGTGTAATCAAATGGATGCTAGCGCAGCGCGCTGATGCATTTGATTTTAGACCAATTACCCGCGACTCAAATCAGGAATAGCGTGACGGCGTCAAACCGTCGAGGTCGATATCCGGCGTGCGGCCCGAAATGACGTCGGCCAGCACCTTGCCCGAACCGGCGGCCATCGCCCAGCCGGTGCTGCCATGGCCGATGTTGATGTAGACATTGCGTACACGGCTGGCACCCAATAGCGGCGCACCATCCGGCAGGGCTAGGCTGCTGCCGGACCAGAAGGCGGCAGTGTTGTAGTTGCAGGCATCAGGGAACCAGTCGTAACCGACCTTGAGCAGGGTGTTGAGTGCGGTCTGGCGCAATTCTGCGGAGTTCGAGCCGAGCTCTGCGGTACCGGCGACGCGTATGCGTTTGCCCATGCGCGTAATCGCAACCTTATAGGCTTCATCAACGACCGCCGCGATCGGTGCCGATTCGAAGTTGCGGATGGTGGCCGTCGCGCAGTAACTTTTGACAGCGCGCAGCGGCAAATGCAGTCCTAATGGCGTCAGCAGTTTGGCGCTGTCGGCACCGCCGGCGACTACCACGCATTCGGCGGAAAAGCTGTGATCATCGATTTGCAGGTGCACGCCGCGTTTCGATTCTTCGATGGATTTGACCTTGCTGCCGAAATGGAACTCGACGCCCATTGCCTGCGCCTGGGCCCGGATCTGGCGCGTGAACAGCGGACAGTTGCCGGCTTCGTCTTCCGGCAAATACAGCGCGCCGGCCAAAGGCGTATTGGGATTGAGGGCGGAATCTATCGCATGTGCCTGGCCGCCATCCAGCAACTGGTGCGGGATATTGTGTTCGCTCAGGTAATCGAATGAGGTTTTTGCCAGTTGCAGGTCGCGTTCGGTGCGGAATAACTGCAGGTAACCGGGAGTTTGTTCGTAATCGAGCTGATGCCGCTCGCGCAGCATTTGCATGATGTCGCGGCTATAAAAGCCGATGCGCTGCATGCGTTCACGGTTGATACGGTAGCGTTCGATATCCGCTTCCTTCATCCAGCGCCGCATCCAGCCCAGCATGGATGGACGCCATGGCTGGTTCAGCAGGACCGGCGCTTCGGATTTCAGCAGATGGGAAAGGAAGGAACGCGGCACGCCGGGTGCGGCCCACGGCGCAATGCTGCTGGCGGCAAGGATGCCGGAGTCGCCATAGCTGGCTTCTTCTGCCACATTATTGTGCCGTTCGATAACGACTACTTCATGTCCTGCTTCGGCCAGAAAATAGGCGGTACTTACCCCAATGACACCTGCACCGATAACCGCTACTTGCATTACTTCTATCCTTCCCAGAATTAGCCCGCCATGTTACCAAGCGGATACATGGCTGTGCCAGCAGTAGTCATGCAAATTTTTGAAAAATGGCGAAAAAGCGTGGCAAAGCTGCTTATATCTGTATCTATCGGGTCGGGCGGCGCGGCCGAACGGAGTTTTCCGGTTTCTACGGCATAAAAAAACCGTACCAGGCGGTACGGTTTTTTGTTGCAGCAAGCGTCTGCCGCATGGATTTCACCTGGGTCGTCAGAACGGTTTTCGCCCGCTGATAACGCGCAACAGGATGAGCACGACGGCAATCACCAACAAAATGTGGATGAAACCGCCAATGGTGTAGGAACTGACCAAGCCAACCAGCCAAAGGATGACGAGTACAACTGCGATGGTATAGAGCATAAGGTCTCCTTGTAAATTCGATCATTAGATGCGCATGCGTGGAGGGGCATGTCGCATAGGGCTATGCACCTTCGACTGCAGTTTGCGCCGCATGTGGAATGTTGTCCGTACGTTATCGTACATAAGGGCAATTTGTTGTTTGCAGCCGAATACAGGCCTGAAATCAACATGCTTTCTTGTAATGCATATGGGACAATCGTACTTCCATATCCGCGCTGCAGGCGCATCGTTTGATGCCGCATTTGTTGCTCGCAGGATTTATTCCCAAGTATCCCTATGACTGATAAAAATACAGAAGCGGCTGCCCCAAAGCCGACCCCAAGCCCGCTGAGCATGCCGCCTGATCAAGGTGTGGCTGCGGCCGGCGTCATTCATTTGCCGGTCAATGCGCGCGGCGTCGCCTTGACGATTATCGCGACCGTCGCATTCGTGTTTGCGCTGTCGGTCGCGCATGCCTTCTTCATTCCCTTGCTGTTCGGTATTTTCATTGCCTACACGCTCAATCCGCTGGTGGTCTGGCTGGAACGCATCCGCATCCCGCGTTGGCTCGGTGCGTCGGTGGTCATTATTGCGATAGTGAGCAGCGGTGCGTTGACTGCGAATAATTTGCGCGATGAATTCAATTCGATCCTGGTCAGCTTGCCGACGGCCACGCAAAAGCTGGCGCGCGCAGTAAAGAGCCTGCAACGAGGACAGGGCAGCACGATCCAGCAAATGCAGGCGGCAGCGACTGAAATTGAAAAGGCGACGAACCAGGCGGCCGGCGGCCGTCCGGTTGTAAAGAGCCCGGTGGAACAGTCGGTCTTTAACTTCAGCCAATGGCTGCTGGCCAGTTCCATCAGTCTCGCGGGCTTCCTCGGCCAGGCCGCGATGGTGATATTCCTGGTGTTCTTTTTCCTGCAGTCCGGCGATATGTTCCGGCGCAAACTGGTCAAGATTAGCGGGCATTCGCTGGCTACGCGCAAAATCACGGTGCAAATCCTGGATGCGATCAATACGTCGATCCAGAACTATATGTTTATGTTGCTGGTGACGAATGTGCTGTTCGGCTTGCTGATGTGGGGCGCCTTGCGCTGGATAGGACTGGAAAATGCCGGGGCCTGGGCGCTGGCGGCGGGCGTCCTGCACATCATTCCTTACTTCGGCCCGCTGCTGATCATCGCGGCAACAGGTGTCACCGCCTTTATGCAGTTCGGTACCTTTTCCTCGGTGCTGGCGGTGGGCGGAGCGACGCTGCTGATTGCCACCGTGGTCGGCACTTTCGTCACTACCTGGATGACCGGGCGCATCGCCAAAATGAATGCGGTCGCGGTCTTCGTCTCGCTCTTGTTCTGGGCCTGGCTGTGGGGCGTATGCGGGATGCTGCTCGGTATTCCCATCATCGTCATCATCAAGGTGATTTCGGAGCATGTCGACGGTTTGCAGGTTGTCGCGGAATTGCTCGGCGAATAAGGCCAAAGCAGGTGTAAAAAGTACATTTTTCGCCAGCCGGGAGTATTATGCCTATGGCAATATGGCTTCGTACCGACCCGGCCCGTTCAGACGAGGCCGGCGCCGACGAATCATCAACCTCAGACAAGGATGGGCGATATGCAAAATACTGACGATCTTGGCAAATTGATTCTGCGCGTGGTGTTGGGTGGACTAATCCTGCTGCACGGTATTGCAAAAATCATGGCGGGACCGGCTTTTGTGATTAGCGCTACGACCAGCGCGGGCTTGCCGGCGGCGGTGGGTTACCTGGTATATCTGGGCGAGGTGATTGCCCCGATCCTGCTGATAGTCGGCATCTGGTCACGGCTGGCGGCGCTGATTATTGCCGGGAATATGGTTTTCGCGATTGCTCTGGTGCATACCAAACAGTTGTTGACGCTGTCCGATACCGGCGGCTGGGCGCTGGAATTGCAAGGCATGTTCCTGGTCGCGGCGCTGGCGCTGGTCTTGCTGGGAGCAGGGCGTTTCAGTGTAGGCGGGCGTGGCGGCAAGTGGAATTGACAGGCCGGCAAGACATGGTTGACGGCAGCTGACAGAAGGGGCGCATGAAAATGCGTCCCTTTTTGTATTGTGGGCATTGCTGTTTCAACAGTGAAAACGGCGGTAAAGACGGCCGGTCGCGGTATAATCACGGTTTCTGATCTAACTCGCGGAACGGCGGCCGAATTTGTCCGTTTTTTCGCATCAACTACCTTCTCGCCATGCTGATTTTGCCAGGTTCCAACGCCCTGTCTGCTTTTCGTACCGAACGCCTCTTAACCCAACTGCAACAAGTCGACCATGCAATCGTCGGTGTTACCGGCCGTTTCCTGCATTTTGTCGACTCGGCTGCGCCGCTTGCAGATGTTGACGTCCGGCGCCTGGATGCGCTGTTGACCTATGGAGAACCCTTCGACGGCAAGCTGGAAGGCGACGAATTTGTCGTGATTCCACGCTTCGGCACGATTTCCCCATGGGCCAGCAAGGCGACCGACATTGCGCACAACTGCGGCATGGCGGATATCCGTCGCATCGAGCGCGGCATTATCTATGTCGTCCATGTGAAATCCGGCTTGCTCGGCGGCGCGAAGAAATTGTCCGACGAAAGCGCAGTGGCGGTGCAGGCATTGCTGCATGACCGCATGACCGAAATGGTATTGCGCAGCGCCGACGAAGCTGCCGGCCTGTTTGGCGAACTGGAAGCCAAGCCCCTGGCCTTCATCGATTTGCTGCAGGGTGGCAAGGACGCGCTGGTCAATGCGAATGCCGAACTCGGCCTGGCTTTGTCCGACGATGAAATCGATTACCTGCTGGCGGCGTTTACCACTGCCAAGCGCAATCCGACTGACGTCGAATTGATGATGTTTGCACAAGCGAACAGCGAACATTGCCGTCACAAGATTTTCAACGCCGACTGGACCATAGACGGCGTGAAACAGGATAAATCGCTGTTTGCAATGATCAAGAACACGCACCAACTGGCGCCGCGCGGCACCGTGGTCGCGTATAGCGATAACTCCTCGGTCATCGAAGGTGCGACCGTCACACGTTTCTATCCGCGTGGTGCTGCGGCCGGCAATGTGTACGAAGCATCGGAAGAGTTGACGCACATCCTGATGAAGGTGGAAACACATAACCACCCAACCGCGATTTCTCCATTCCCGGGCGCATCGACCGGTGCCGGTGGTGAAATCCGCGACGAAGGCGCAACCGGCCGTGGTGCCAAGCCGAAAGCCGGTCTGAGCGGTTTCACCGTTTCCAACCTGATGTTGCCGGACGGCGTGCAGGCCTGGGAAAACAGTCACGATGTGACCAAGCCGGTAAGCGGTACCGCGCCGGTATACGGCAAGCCGGATCGCATCGCATCGCCGCTGGAAATCATGGTCGACGGTCCTATCGGCGCGGCCGCTTTCAATAATGAATTCGGCCGTCCCAACCTCGGCGGTTACTTCCGTACCTACGAACAAAACATTGCGGGCTCGGTCAACGGCTATCACAAGCCGATCATGATCGCCGGCGGTATCGGCAGCATCTCTGCCAAGCACACGAAGAAACATGATCTGCCGGTCGGCAGCCTGCTGATCCAGCTCGGTGGCCCGGGCATGCGCATCGGTATGGGCGGCAGTGCCGCGTCGTCGATGGCAACCGGTACCAATACGGCGGACCTGGATTTCGATTCGGTACAGCGCGGCAATCCGGAAATGGAAAGACGTGCGCAGGAAGTCATCAATGCCTGCTGGGCGATGCAGGACGACAATCCTATCCTCTCTATCCATGACGTTGGTGCCGGCGGTTTGTCGAACGCCTTCCCGGAAATCACGAACGACGCCAAACGCGGCGCGATTTTTGATTTGCGCAAAGTACCGCTGGAAGAGAGCGGCATGGCGCCGAAGGAAATCTGGAGCAATGAATCGCAGGAACGTTATGTGCTGGCGATTGCACCGGAAAGCCTGCCGCAATTTACCTATCTGTGCGAACGCGAACGCTGCCTGTTTGCAGTCGTTGGCACCGCGACCGAAGAACGCCAGTTGAAAGTGATCGATCCGGAACATGGCAACAATCCGGTCGATATGCCGATGGATGTTTTGCTCGGCAAGCCGCCAAAAATGCACCGCGACGTCACCCACGTACAGCAGGATTTGCCTGCAATCGACGTGACCGGTATCGATTTGCTGGAAGCGTCGGTACGCGTATTGCGCCTGCCGACCGTAGCGGATAAATCCTTCCTGATTACGATTGGTGATCGCAGCGTCGGCGGCACTACCGTGCGTGACCAGATGGTTGGTCCGTGGCAGGTGCCGGTGGCTGATTGCGCAGTCACGACGATGAGTTTTGAAGGTTATCTGGGTGAAGCGATGGCAATGGGCGAGCGTACGCCGCTGGCCGTCATCAATGCTGCTGCTTCCGGTCGTATGGCCGTCGGTGAAGCGCTGACCAATATTGCCGCCGCACCTATTGCCGATATCTCCGACATCAAATTGTCCGCCAACTGGATGGCCGCTTGCGGTCAGCCGGGGCAGGATGCCGCCTTGTTCGATACCGTTAAAGCGGTCGGCATGGAGCTGTGCCCGGCACTCGGTATCAGCATCCCGGTCGGCAAGGATTCGCTGTCGATGCGTACCACCTGGAAGGATGAGGGCACGGACAAGGCGGTGGTATCGCCAGTGTCGCTGATCGTTTCCGCCTTCTCGCCGGTATATGACGTGCGCAAGTCGCTGACGCCGCAATTGCGTACCGACGCAGGTGACACGGTGCTGATCGTAATTGATCTGGGCCGTGGCAAGAACCGTATGGGTGCATCGGCCTTTGCCCAGGTCATGCAACAGATCGGCAATGAAACACCGGACGTCGATAGCGCAGAAGACCTGAAAGGCTTCTTCAATGCGATCCAGCGCCTGAACAAGGAAGGCAAACTGCTGGCCTACCATGATCGTTCCGATGGCGGCCTGTTCACCACCTTGTGTGAAATGGCGTTCGCCGGTCACAGCGGCCTGTCGGTCAACCTCGATATCCTGACATTGGAAGGCGAGCATGCCAGCGATGGCGGCGATGCGAAGAACTGGACCAGCCAAGTGGCGGAGCGTCGCAACGACCTGACCTTGCGCGCCTTGTTCAATGAAGAACTGGGTGCAGTGATCCAGGTTCGTGCCGAACAAAAATCGGAAGTGATGAATGTGCTGCGCGAATACAATCTGGGCGCATGCAGCCACATCATCGGCAAACCGAACGATCACGACATGATCGAGTTTACACGTGATGCCAAGGCGATCTACAGCCAGTCGCGTATCGACCTGCATCGCTTCTGGAGCGAAACCAGCTGGCGTATTGCACGCCTGCGTGACAATCCGGATTGCGCCGATGCGGAATACGATCGCATCCTCGACAAGCTGGATCCGGGTATCTCGCCGAAGCTGACTTTTGATCCGCAAGAAGATATCGCCGCACCTTACATCGCGACCGGTGCGCGTCCTCATGTGGCTATCCTGCGCGAGCAGGGCGTCAACTCGCATATCGAAACCGCATATGTCATGCACAAGTCCGGCTTTACTGCGGTCGACGTCCACATGAGCGACTTGATCAGCGGTCGTGCGCACCTGAGCGATTTCAAGGGCGTGATTGCAGTCGGCGGTTTCTCCTACGGTGACGTACTGGGTGCCGGTGAAGGCTGGGCCAAGACCATCTTGTTCAACAACCAGTTGGCCGAGCAGTTCGCGACCTTCTTCAGCCGCCAGGACACTTTTGCCCTAGGTATCTGTAACGGTTGCCAGATGATGAGCAACCTGAAGTCCATCATCCCGGGCGCGCAAGCATGGCCGAAGTTCACCCGTAACAAGGCGGAACAGTTCCAGGCGCGTTTCTCGATGGTTGAAGTGGCGGATTCACCGTCGATCTTCTTCAACGGCATGGCAGGCACGCAAAGCGCGATTGCGATCGCACACGGTGAGGGTTATGCCGACTTCTCATTGACCGGTGATATTGATGAGGCGCTGGTGGCGATGCGCTTTGTCGATAACAAGGGCCGTGCGACCGAGAACTATCCATACAACCCGAACGGTTCGCCGCAGGGCATTACTTCGGTGACCACGCCTGACGGCCGCTTTACCGTGCTGATGCCGCATGCAGAACGCGTGTTCCGCAGTGTGCAGCAGAGCTGGCATCCTGAGTCCTGGGGTGAGGATTCACCTTGGATGCGGATGTTCCGCAATGCGCGGAAGTGGGTGGGGTGATAGGGATGTAGCTTGGGTTTGCACTTGGGTGCAGGCTTGTTTAAAGATGCCGTTCAGTTTTCTGGGCGGCATTTTTTATTGTAGGTTGGGTTTTGGTTTGTTGTTGGTGATGCTGTTCTTTCTTCGTGGAGAAGTGCGTTGCCGGGGGCGGCCCGGCAGCCGCTCACTTTTCTTGTCTCGCCAAGAAAAGTAAGCAAAAGAAGGCGACCGCGAAGCCGCAGCCCCTACGGGGTTCCCGTTTGTGCAAGACAAAAAATGGGAAGCGGACGAAACTCGCTGCGCTCAGACAACGTCCACTTCTTTTTCCATTTTTCGCCCCGCACAAACGGCAGCGTCTAAGCGGAACACCAATACAGCCTCTTTGATTCACCTG
>RCUK01001838.1_pt1 | contig 12499 bp, 13 predicted proteins | sample 2166381 | NCBI WGS metagenome assembly RCUK01 (sample SAMN09932809, study PRJNA488358) | compost metagenome | isolation source: compost soil in an enriched community | place: Germany: Experimental Botanical Garden
TGCGCACAAAACAGCGTTTGGCTCTTCTAAAATTAAATCAGGATTGCCAACAAAATCAATTCCAGTTTTTAAGGTTAGCCACTTATACCCGTTTTTAAATGTGTTCTGAATCAATCCGCCACCTCTATATTTGAAGCCGTCACCGCTAGACTGGTCTCCATTTCCTCCGCGATTAGCATAAACATAATTTGCACAATGTTCTGAATTTCTCAAAAAAGACCTTACAAAAGAGTCTGTTTTGCCTTTGAATGGAGTATAAAATGTTTTTCGCAGTCCGTCAATTGATTTAAAGTATAATGATTCACGTTTAGGAACCAATCCGCTTTCATGGTCTATCTGAGCCATGAAGTGAGCGACTCGTAAAGGAGTGTTTACTTCGTATTTCTCGAAAAGACTGTTATATTTTTCGTATATGTTCATTTTAAAGTTCCGTTTTGTTTTTTGTACCAATACATTATTTGAAAAACTCCAATTACTACAGCTATTACAAACAATATTCCTGCTTTTATATCTCCCCAGTTGGCTATTATCCCAGCGCCTGTTATCCCGTAAGTAGTTCCCGAAAAAAGCCATTCAGTAGCTTTATCAAATTTATCCATCTATTTTCTTTTTAGTAAGTAAATATTTATTCCTAATGAAATTAAAAATAGGATAAATATACAAAATCTCTCAATCTGAGGGTAAACAAAGAATTTTATTACGCAAAAAATTAAAAAAGATAAAGACATACATATTCCAGAATATCTTATTTTTTTATTTTTTGGAGAAGTAAAAGACCATGTTAAAACAATATAATTCATTGAAAAATAAATTCCAGACCAATAACCATTATCTGGGTCTCCAATGCAAGCATAGACAACACTAAATGTTATCCATAACCAAAAAGGTATTTCTTCTAATTTAAACATAACTAAGGTGCTTTATTTGGAGTTCCCGCTCCGTCTCCATCTTTTTCTTCTTCTCCTGCAACAGCGTTAAGCTTAACAGGTTCTTCATCCGCTAAAAACATTCCTATTCCTTTTATCAAAGCCACCAAAAGAACGTTTATAATTAATATAAGCCTGTTTAATAAAATTTCGTTTTTAAATCCCCAGTTTGTAAGAACCAAAACTACAGAAGGAATGATAAGAATCAGTAATATGTTCTCTATCTTTCTCCACAATTTAGGAGCTGGATTATTTATGTTACTTTGATTTACTGATATTTTTGCCATATTTTTTTTATTTTAAGGGTAAACTTCTACTATTATAGATGTTTTATTTAGTAAACTATCTGTTGGCACTCCAGCGAGTCTGGTTGTTACTTTTAAATGACTACCTCCTAGCGTTCCCATAGATATGCCAAAAGTGTAATCGTCATTAGTTTCTCCAGAAATAAGTCTTATGGTTTTGTCTGGTGCTATGCCTGGCATAGACCCCTCATATGCGCCTATAGCTGTCCTTGTCCAAACTGGAGTAAAACCCAGCGAATTATCTAGCACTATAACGGTAGGGTCTGATGTCCCTGTTTGAGAAATCAATGCTTTGTATCTTTTTACTCCCGAAACAACCGCATCACCTCTTTTTATCAGTCCGCTAGCATCAATAATTGCACTTGCATCTCCCGAGCCTGTCAAACTATTCAAGTTTAATCCTGATGTTGTCAAAGAACCGTAAGGTGTGCTTCCTCCAGAAGCTGTAAAGTTAATTTTGTTTCCTCTTATCGATATTTTGTTAGGGTCAGCGTTTGCTGTACCATTCAGCTCTATTCTAGGCACATTATCAACTAAAGCAGGATTTGCCACAATCGCCAAAGAACCATCGTTAGACAAAATAGGGATAGTTGTAAGTGTTGATGTTTCAGAAATTGCAGAATTTGCAAAAGTATTAGTACCAGTGAATTTAGGAATAAAATTACCTGTTCCGCTCCCTGACATTACAGATGATAGCTGTACAGCAGATTTATTAATTTTACCATTAGTGTCAATAGTGCTCAGAACTTCCGTATTTGCGCTTGACGCATATTTAAAAGTTCCTGTAATTGAACCATTAAACTGAATGCTTCCGTAAACATTTCCGCTTAAAACGTTTCCTGTTGCATTATCGATTTCAAAGGAGTTGTTTATCCTTATCGAACTTAAATTTGTAGCCGTAAGATCAAATCCCCTAGCTGAATTTAAAGAAGATTTGCAATTGTTTAAGATTATAGCGGTAGCAGTAGTGTTTAAATTCTGATTTATTAAATACCCTGTAGTTCCTTCTCTTTGATCTATTCCTGAAAATGTAGAATTTGTAAAATCTGCATCTATATCTAATCCTATACCTTGAGTTTTATAAATATTCACATTTGAAATATTGTTACCTTCAGTAAAACCGTCGTTCTTAATTCCGTAAGTGCAATAGTCTATGTTTACATTGCTTAAATTGTGGAAAGCTGTATTGATTCCGTTTTCCTGAACAAAATTAACCCCTCCGCAATCATTTGTGCCTATAGATGTTAAATAAACATTCGATACGCTATTGGCGAATCCGTAAGCGTAATCATTAGATTTAAAGATAAGGCCATTAACTGAATGGCCGTGACCGTCAAAGTTATCTACTGTTGCGCCTATTGATTTTAATACTAAACCATGTATTCCATAATATGTAGATACATTTGACACTTTTGCGTTTAGGGTGTTTTCTATAAGCATTGCATGAACTGCTGATGATGCGCTCTTACAAAGAGCAGAAACATTGTTTACAACTATTCCAGTTCTTGGAGGTGAATTAGTCTGAAGCTGATGCATTCCGTCAGCCGATGGCAATCCTCCTGCAATATTATATTCCTGTACAAATATCAATCCTTCTTGCGCTACTCCTGCAGTATAGGTGTTGCAATAGTCTAACCCACTATCAACTCCTAAATCATGGAATTCCACACCGTCTTTTAAAGACACCTCAACTTTTCCTAATAAAATAGTTCCCCCAACCAATTTTGTCGGACTTGTAATGGTAGGCTTAACACCTATAGATGTATAAGTTATTACCGAATTTGTTATTGGTTTTCCTTGTCCGAAAAATTTGCAGTTTGATTTTATTTTAGCTGGCGCAGGACTCAGAAAGCTTCCTGTACCTATTCTAATTACACCTCCTGTTGACGGCAAAGCGTCCAATGCCGCGTCAATAGTTAAGAACGGTCTTTTAATGTTTCCCAGTTGAGCGGTAGAATTGTTTCCTGTAGTCTGCACGTATGCAGTTACAGGAAAATCAGTTGAATTGTATAAGTAATTAAGCGCATCCGTATCCGTAACAGCTCCAGGAACATCGCTATCATCCAATACTCCGTTTGTTCTAATCGCTACAGGAATATCATAGTATGAATTATAAGAAGTTCCATAGTACACGCCAAAAGTAACGTTTCCCCCACCTGCTCCGATCTTGGCGGCGGAAACGTGATAACGCAATCTTTCGCCTGTATTAAGAGTAATATTTTGTGTAAGTGAGCCGCTAACTGCAATGTTTGTAATTGACCCAGATGTAAGGTTTATGATTCCACTGTCAAGTATAGCTAAAACGGTTACGCCCAAATCCCCTACAGGAGCACCAGACACTCCAGAAGCAATCGGAACGCCCAAATTATCAGTTCTGTAAATTTCTACCGTAAAACGTTGCTGTGTAGCCACGGGTGTTGGAGAGGCGGAAACTGTCAAATTTCCGCTGTACGTTCCTGCATATCCGATTGTAGGTGAAGGTTGTGCAATCGAAATAACGTCTTTTGTGAAAAACGCCTTTGTGTTATCTGGCAAAACCAAAGCAGGAGGCGAACCGCTTGCAGTCGAACCTTTGCCTGATAAACTGGATGCAAAATACGTAATAGAATTCACCACGGTATTATCCGCGGTAAAATAAACCCTTTGCGTTACACCTGCCGAAGTAGTACCCATTGTTCCTATCTTGGCATCTATCGCCGCTATCTGCTGACCTATCGTCTGTCCTGAGATAGTGTAGTTTATAGGAGTGTAAGGAATTAAAACGTTTACAGGAGCAATTTTCCCCTGTACGCCTGTAGTTCCTGTAGTTGTCAAATAAGGATCATTTGTAACTGTTGGTTGACCCCCTGAAATTTGCACGCCTTCAGGAAAATCTGCTTGAGCATAAGAATAAGCAGATACTAATGTTAAAAGTAAAAAAAGTATTTTTTTCATTTGAATAATTTAAAATTCTACGTAAATAGTGTTTCCTGTGTTTGTATTGGCTATAATTGTCAATGTGCTTCCTGATTGTGTCCATTCTGACGTCTTGTAAAGCAAAGCTTTTGATTTATATACTGTTTTTGCCTGATATCCGCCAGTAATTGTAAAAGTTTGATTTGTACCTGTTGATAAAGCTGTAAATGTTTGAGGCACCGCTCCTACACCCGACAAAGCATTACTATCAATTGCTAATTCTACCTTAGACGTATTGTCAATATCACTAGGTAAACTAACAGGCAATGAAAGTATCGTGCCTACAACATATCTATTCCCAATCCACCCTCTAAACTTATCGCTAACCTCCCAATCTAACGGAGTGTTTTTTCCCGCAGTTAAAACATAAAGCCCTTCAATTATAGTCTCTATGTCGTTAGAAGTGTCTGCTCCAGCTATTCCTTTCCAGTTTGAGTTTTCAACACCTCCTACAAGCATATAAAGAGTTCCTGTCTGTTCGACAAAAGATAGCAAGCCTTGATATCTTCTAGTAATAGATATAGAATCGCGTGCCGTTATCGTTGGCTGTTTGTATCTATCGTCAAGCGATAAACCAGCCAATAACTGAAAATTATCATTAATCTGCTGTGACATTTATTGAATATAAAAAGTTAATAATAAATCTTCAAACTCGCTAGTTACAAAATTCTGTCTTAACACTCTGTAAAGATAGCCATTTATAGTTACGTTGGCAAGATATGTGAAGCTTGAAATAATCTGCTGCTGATATTCGTTGCTTACTTGAACAACGCTTCCAAAACTAGCCAAATGTAAAAAGTAAATGTATTTGCCTCCAGTATTGCTATATGAAACCTGAACCTGACCAATAGAATTGTCTTCAAATATTATAGTGTAGTCTTTGAAATTGGATACATTGTAAACATCTGCATCTGTTCCCCAAAAATAATTGCTAGGTTCGCCAATTGGACAACTATCCAAGTTTTCTCCACCATCATTCCATCTAAAATCATTAAAGCTTTCAGAATTAGAGTTTATATCTTGGGTTTCATATTCTATTTTTCCAGTGTTCAAACCATTTGCATCTTTAACGCATCTTGTATTTCCTGTCTCCTGCCATTTAGGGTCTAATGTATCATTGTTTATAATGCCTCCAGCCGATACGCTATCATTGCTTATTTGAGCTAAAGTGCATCCTTCCCAATATCCTCTTTTAGAATTAAAAGAACCTCTTAACATTATGAATTTTACATTTGGAATCGCTTCAAAACTTATAATATCTCCATATCTGTAATTATTAGCTTTAAAATCGCAATCTAATAATCTATTAGGCTTATAATATTGCTGCATGATTGATTTGCACAAAATCATGCCTATGTCGGTCTTGCCGAATGCGTTATTAAAAGTATCCCATTTATTTCTTTCGGCACTTGTAGTCAAAACTTTTATGCCAGAAACAATTTCTGGATCGTTTGTGTCTCCGTTATAAATTCTTATCGGGTCTTCTTGGAGCGTATAATTCACATCGCCATTCGCATAAATATAATCCGTTTTAGGAACTTCGACATCTGGATCAGGAATATAGGCAAATTCTAAACCAGTAAACCAAGGCGCAGTGTTTAAATCCATGTTGCTGATTGTAGAATATTTTCTATCTACAGTCTTTTTTTCTGTATCATTGCTAGATGTATCTAAAGCCTTTACTACGAATTGAGGAAACGAACTCGACACCTTCCCATGATCCGAGCATAAACCGTGTATGTGAAAAGAAATAGTTCCTATTTTCGGAGGAGCTTGAACTCTTAAATTAAAATCATACCATTTTTTATTAGCCTGCTCAGAAGGTATCCACTTAGTACCCATACTGGGATATGTGTTAAAAAAATTTCTTAATTTAATCTTATTAAAATCCACACCCAACAAAAAACTGTCGCCAGCCGCTTGTTTTGCAGGTATCCATTCCAAATCGTAATCTTTGTTTACTGAGTTCACTAAAACATAGGCATCGAAAACACCGCCAACAATAACTGGCGAAGTAGGCATTAGAACCGCTTTAAAAACTGGATAATAAATAGCTCTTCCCGGTCCATCGCTATATCTATATTTTACCCACCCTCTCAAATTCAATGCTTTTACCTTTTGGTCAATAGTTATATTTGACTGCATAAAAGACGCCCACACTGCAGGATTTGGATCTGTGTTTGGTGTATTTGCGTTTCCGTATTGAAAATGCATTTCTAATGCTTTTGTGTTGCCTCCAGTAATTTCCTGTTCAGATGAATTTAAATCGCTTACCCTTCCTCTAGGATACCAGTATTTTTTCTGATCCCTATCTCTTTCCCATCTTGGAGGAGCTTCCAGCTGACCGTATTGCGTAAAAGGAAGCGCAAAATTTCCGTTTTGAAGCAGGTTAATTGGACTATCTCCTTCCCTAACAAAAGTATAGTCAAAATTAACTCTGAATTGTTTGTAAACAGCATCCATTCTAACCTCTGCATCGTTGCCTTTTAAAAAAACTTCTTTATTTGAACATGGAATTTCAGTTCCTGAATCAGCTAGTTCTCTGCCTAAATATCCAGCTGTGTTATTGTATTTTTTCCAATAATAATCAGTAACCGCCTGTTCATAAGATTTTGCGTTTATTACAAGTCCGTTTTTAGTCTCTATTAACTTATCAATGCCTTTCACAAGATAAAAACCGTCTGGTGTTTCGTCGGTAAAATCGGCATTAAAAACAGAATCATTAAATCCAACCGTATCGAAGTACGTTAAAAAAAACTGAGTGTTATCGAAATTTATATCAGAAGTTTCAGAGTAATAGCTCTCCCATTTAAAAAGAGTTCCTATCCCTGAATCTGTTGGATTTTCTCCGACAAAAGGATCGCTTTCTGTGTTATATGGATTTGCAATAGCTGAATCAGCATGTATACTTTTAAACCTCCAAACCCCTTGCTGCTGGTATAAACGAGACCCCCAAATATTGCAAATATTTTCAATTATTTTTTTGCAATCCCAAGCCTCGTTCACATCTTCAAAATATGCAACATCTTCCCTGTCCGTATCATTTATATAAGTCTTTACGCTTACGTAAGAAATAGCCAAAGGATCTGAGCTTCTGCTGTTTTCTTTTAAAGTAGTCATTGTCTGCTCGTAGTAATCAACTAAAGTCCACAAGTCAATTCCTAAATCAAGCTTTCGCAATATTTCGGTTAAAATCAAAACAAACGGAAATTGATCTTTATTGTTGAATCCTAAATCTTGAGTTCCATAAAATTGATTATCGTCTGTTTTAAACAAAATACCTTCTAGTGTAGCCAATCCGTCACTAGCTATAAGTTCAACAGGGTATTTGCCCCCTTTTAAAGTATAGTCAAAACCTTCTGGTATTATAAAACCAGTCCACTCTAAAGCTGAATCAATGAAATACTCAACTTTAAAGGTTCGTTCATTGCTTGTCCATAGTTCTGAGAAACTTAATGTATTATCATCAAAAATCAAACTAATAGTAGCTTCGCTCTCAATGATCGCCTTAAACTTAAAATCGTCGCTATTATCGTAAGATATTTTTATTGGATCTTCCTGTCCGATTAATTCAACAGCCGAACCTACAAATCCATCTTGTAAAATAGAAACTCGGCACGGATTGTTATCCGAATCGCAAAATGTTAAAAAATATTTTTCGGTATATGCCATTATCTTTTCTTTTCCTCTCTTTTAATTGCCAGCAACAAGTCCGAACCTCTTAAAACGGTATCCAATTTAAAGGTGTCAATTTTAACGTTTCCTTGTAAAGCGTTTGAGTTCCCGTTTGCAATAGCCATTAATGTATTGGCTTGCTGTTGGCTATTCATTACAGTTTCACCGCTGTTAAGCATCGCCGGTATTTTATCGCCTGTAAAACTTCCTCCTGGAACAATACCACCGTGAGCAAATTTAATACCCGAGAATGCCGCTGCTATAAATCCTATTGCAGCACCAACCAGAGCAGGTAAAACAAACGCTGCGGCTGGTCCTGTTGCAGATGCTGTTTCTGTAGCCGCAACAACAGCGTTTCCTGTTGCAACAGCTGCATCTGTGCTTAAACTTGTTGTTGCAACTGCCTGTTTAGCTATTAAACCAGTTAATTGAGCAGCTGCAACTTGCGCTAATCCTTGAATAACGCTTCCCACAAAAGCGTCTAAAGCAGAATTTCCTGTTTCTAAAGATTTAGCTAAATCTGATCCTAAAGCATTGAATGCAGAGCCTATTCCAGAAGCTGCTAATTCAGATGCTCCTAAAGCAAATTCAAGTTTTGCAAGATAATCCGCGCTTATGTTATCGGGTAAAATTAATTTTTCCCCAGTAAGTTTAGCGTACTTTTCGGCTAATTTATCCGCTTTTTCAAGGTTTTCAATAAAGTCTTCTGAAACTTTAGCTGTTATTGTTATTGGAACTGGCTGTATTTCTTCGAATTTAATTACTTTTTCCTGAAGCTTGCCAAATTCATTCCTTACTTCAATAAGAGCTTCGGTTGTTTTTTCAACATCTAAAACAGGCTTTAATTCTGTTTTAAACTCTATAATCGGATCTTTTATTTTTTTTTGCCTTTCTTTTTCTTCTTTAGCTTTTCTTCTTGCTTCTGCCAAAGCTTTTTCAGCTTCTGTTTCAGTTTCTAAAAGACCAATACTTTCTTTTGTTGCTTTTGCTTCCTGTTCTGAATATTTTCTTGAAGAAGCATCAAGTTTGTTTATTTCCGCAACAATGTCTTTATACGTTTTTAAAGCAACGTTTAGATCTGTTTTATTAAATGATTTACTAAAAGTACCCGTATCTTCTCTTAAACCTTTTTGAGCTTTTTGAATATCTAGAATTGCTTTCTCTCTCTTTTCTTCTAAGTCTAATCTTTTAGCGGCGTTTTCTCCTAATTTACCAGCTATTGCCGAAGCTCTAGCTCTAGCGATTAAGGCTCGTGAAACATCATCAACCGCTTTAGAAACATCGCCATTAAGTATCTGCTCTTGTTTTAGGTTTCCAAAATAAGAAGGGTATTCATCTTGAAGTTTTTTTACCGCTAACAATCTTTTTTCTCTAGACAAAGTATCGTCTTGAGCGGTGGAAATTAAGGCTTTCATCACCGCTATTTCTTCTCCAGCGGTTTTAGCTACCTCTTTATTTAAATCTTTTAAAGCTTTTGCGTTTTCATCGAAATTACCCGTAAGCATGTCAAAAACATCGCCAACTGACAATCCTTTTTGAGCCATTACTGTAAGCCCAGTAGTAAGTAAAGAAACGGCTAACAATATCCCGCCGCTACCAACAATTGAACTTGCTAGTGCTTTTAACGCTCCTCCTGTACTTCCTGTCTGCCTTTGCAGGTGTCCAAAAGCTTCAACTGTAGCCGTGATATTGTTGCCTATACCTATGATTCCATAAGGCGCATCTTGAGCAATACGGGAAAACTGCATTAAAGCATTTCCTCCATTTGCTGTCTTTTTAGCCGCTGTATCAAATGAAGTTCCTAACTCTTTCTGCTCTCGCTTTAAATTAGATAATTCTTTTCGTAAATCGGCAGTAGCAATTTGAGCTTCTTTTTCGTCACGCTTTAAGTTAGCTAATTGTTTGGAATATTCTTTTGAAGAAATTGAACCGCTTTTAAAAGCTGCGTTTAAGTCTTCAATAGCTTTTTTATATCCAGCAGTAACAGAAATGCTTTCCTTTAGTTCATTTGAAGTCTTCTCAATGGATGCGGTGTATTGAGCCTGTAAAGATTCGGCTTGCTTTAATGATTTTTGCAAGTCGGTTACGTCTCCGATTATTTTTACTTCTAAAACGTTAGGCATCTTTTTTGAGTTTTTCTCTAGTTAATTGAAACATTCTTTTTATGTCCGTTTCAGTTATTTTTTCACTGTCCGTAGGTAAAGGCATCCATTTTGTAATATTTGGTATAGGTGTTTTTCTTTTTACAGTACACGCAATATTATAAGCAATTAAACGGGTCTGCTCCAGTTCTTTATAATACTTGTTCAAGTGACCGTTACAAGCGTAGTGAAACTCCAATGGAGACATGCAATGATATTCGTGAGGCGTTAACCCCATTTCGCCAAAAGCAAATTCTAAAGTCTGGCTTTCTTTGTATTTCTCGTCACTTTTTTTTTAACAGTTTCTTGTTTAGGCAAATTAACCCCCATATGCTCACAAAACACCTGCCAGCATTCAACCCAAACAGGAATTAATGTTTCTTCTGGCTCGTCCGCAATCAATTCATTGATAACTGAAAAATATTCAGGCTTATCAGAATCTTTAGCTAAATAATGACCTTTTACGCCACATTTAATTAAATCAGTTAAAACAACTAAATAATTATCTTGCAATTTAGAAACCAAAACCTGCATTACCGTAGTAATGTCTGCACCATACATCTTCTGTAATTCAGCGGATGCATAGTTATTAAACCAAAGGGGTATTTCTACCCCTCCTAATTTAATTTCAATCTTTTTGTTTAACATACTAAGTTGTTTGAATGTTTGTAGGTTCTCCACTTCCTGTTACCGTAATATCATACTGAAGATAATCGCCTTGATCCGCTGTGTTAGAGAAATCAGAAATGAATCCGTAACCCATTCTTAAGAAATCATATTCAGGATCAATTGACTCCAACTTCCACTGTCTATTATCATCTTCTTTTGATAATTCAAAAATATCGTCTAAAGTAGCAAAAGAAGCGTCTGCGGTTTTGTCCACATATGACGTGTTCGAAAATGACCAAGAAAAAGTTCCCGGCAGGTTTTCTGAAAAATCCCCGCTGCACTTTGTGTTTACTGATACAGAATCTCTAGAAGAACTATATCCGTCAGATGTTGAGCATCCGATTAAAAGCCAATCTGGCGCTAATTCTGTTCCCATATTTACGGACAACAGTATGTCTTTTGATTTTACTCCTTGCATTTGTTTTAATTTTAAAGTTTAGTAACTATGTGATCGTAAGTAATTAATTTTCTGAAAATATAATAAATTCCGCTTTTATCCGATAAATCGCTGTCTCCTGCTCTGCTTGTGTTTCCTATATCATAGCCATTAGCGTTTAGATTTAAATCAGCAAAAGAATCTGGATTTACAATGTTTTCAATCTGTTCTGCAATATCTTCCGAATCGCTTCGTCCTATCGGATCAGTACTGCTTGTTACAATATCAACCAATATAGAAGCTCCATAACGTTTGCATCTTTTTAAATTGCCTTGTACCGATGTTTGAGAACTTAAAAGTATATAAGGAGGTGTCGCACCATCAGGAATTGCAAAAGCATCAAATACAGGAACTATATTTGAGTTAAATGTTACGTTTCCATTTAAAGCGGTAAAATAAGCTGTTCGTATTGCTTTTGATAGCTCCATAACTATTTAATTGAATCTAAATCTAATTTTTTAAGTTCTGCCAACATTATTGCCGTGTGCTTTTTGAACGCTGGTATTAAAAAAGGTCTTGGAAATAAATTGACCTGTTTAATTCCTGCGCCTTTAAACTTCATTGCGTAATCCTCTAATCCGCTAGGAACGTCAACCAAACCGCCTGTTCCAAACTCGATGTAGGGCGAATACTTAACCGTACTGCCGACAACGCCATTTAATTTGTCAACCTCTCCGTTTATGCTAGACCTTAAAATACCTAAATCAACTGGTGCGCTTGCGGTTGCTTCCGTTTCGATGTTCTGAATTGTTTCATGCAAAATCTCCGTATATTCCGCTTCATACTTTTTCGCGAATTGCGTGAAATAAGACTTATTTTGCTTTACTTTAATTTTCATCGTTCAGAAGTTTCTATTTCAGAGTTTACATAAATGTTTATTTCAGTTCTTAAATAATCAACCTGAATATTATTTACTGTAAAATTAAATCCTCTCCAAGTTAATCTATCGGCATTTTTTACAGGAAAATCAGGTCTGTATCTAATTTTAAAATGAACGTAATCAACTGCGTTTTCTTGACTTCCGATTAACTGCGGATTTGACCGTTCTTCTACAACTTTTGCAAATGTATCTAAATACTTTACGTAAGTTGTAGTTTGTCCGCCGCTACCGTTAGAAACTCTAACAGGATTATAGAAACTCAACTTCTCTCTTAATTCGCCCGCTGGAATGCCCATTTAAAATAAAATTAAGTTACGATACGGCTGTAACATTGCTTTCGCTTCATCCATCCCAATCTGAGCCTGATATTTTGCATCTACAATGTTTTCACGAAAAATATACAATCCTGCTGCGTACCTTGCAATAGCGATTCTAATTGCATCATCAATCCAGTCTTTGGTTGTAAATTCAATATTAATATCAGAACCCCCTTCTTTTAATATATCCCCAAA
>RCUK01001841.1_pt1 | contig 12488 bp, 10 predicted proteins | sample 2166381 | NCBI WGS metagenome assembly RCUK01 (sample SAMN09932809, study PRJNA488358) | compost metagenome | isolation source: compost soil in an enriched community | place: Germany: Experimental Botanical Garden
TCCGCACCGCTCTGGTGAACTGGCTGTTCGCCAAGGGGCAGGGCGGCTCGTTCGTTCTGCGCATCGACGACACCGATCTGGCGCGTTCGACGCAAGAGTTCGAGGACGGCATCGAGACCGACCTGACCTGGCTGGGTCTGGTCTGGGACGAGCGCTACAACCAGTCCAAGCGGTTCGACCGCTATGAAGAAGCCGCCGCGCGCCTGAAGGCGTCGGGCCGGCTCTATGCCTGCTACGAGACCTCCGAGGAACTGGATCGCCGCCGCAAGGTGCAGCTGTCGCGCGGCCTGCCGCCCATCTACGACCGCGCCGCGCTGGAACTGACCGAGGCCGAGAAGGCCGCCTATGAGGCCGAAGGTCGTCGTCCCCACTGGCGCTTCAAGCTGGACGGCAAGCGCGTCGCCTGGGAAGATCTGGCGCGCGGTCACGCCGAGGTGGACACCGCCTCGATGTCGGACCCGGTGCTGATCCGCGAGGACGGTTTGTTCCTCTATACGCTACCGTCGGTCGTCGACGACATCGACATGGACATCACCCACATCATCCGGGGCGAGGACCACGTCACCAACACCGGGGCGCAGATCGAGATCTTCGAGGCGCTGGACGCCAAGGTTCCGGGCTTTGCGCATATGCCGCTGCTGGTCGGCGCGGACGGCGCGGCCCTGTCCAAGCGTCTGGGCTCGCTGTCGATCAGCGACATGCGCGACCAGGGCTATGAGCCCATCGCCATCACCAGCCACCTGGGCAAGATCGGCACCTCGGACAATCTGGAGATCGCGGCGTCGGTCGAGGCCCTGGGCCAGTCCTTCGCCTTCTCCAAGATGGGCCGTTCGCCGGCGCGCTATGACACCGCCGATCTGGACCGTCTGAACGCCCAGGCCCTGCACAGCCTGACCTATGCCGAGGCGCAGCCGCGTCTGGCGGCGCTGGGCGTCGATCTGGGCGAGGGCTTCTGGGAGGCCGTGAAGCCGAACCTGAACAAGTTCGCCGACGTTGCCGAGATGGCGAAGATCGTCACCGGCCCGGTCACGCCGGTGATCGAGGACGCCGCCTTCGCCGCGGCGGCGCTGGAGGTTCTGCCTGAAGTGATCGACGCGAGCGCCTGGTCGGCGTGGACGGCGGCGGTCAAGGAAAAGACCGGCGCCAAGGGCAAGGGCCTGTTCATGCCGCTGCGTCTGATCCTGACCGGACAGGCGCATGGCCCGGACATGGCGGCCATGGCGCCGCTGATCGGGCGCGAAGCCATCGTGCGTCGCCTGAAGGGCGAGGCGGGCTAAGCCTTCAGACTCAGCCGGATGCAAGAAAGGCCGCCTTCTCGCGAAGGCGGCCCTTTTTCGTTCTCAGCGCAATGACGGCTAGTTCAGCCGGCGTTGCAAACGGCTAGAGCCTGATCGTCCAGGGCTTCGCCCTTGTAGCTGAAGGCTGTGACCGGGCCGAGCTTGGCGACCACGCGACGGCAGGCGCGCGGGGCTGGCTGGCTGGTTCCGCCCGTGGCGGTGCAGGCGGCGCCTTCGCAGCGCCAGGCGGCGCCGTCGACGATGACGCGGCCGGCCGGGGCCTTGGCTGCATCGGCGAGCGTCAGGCTGGTGGCCGGGGCCCCAGAAGCTTGAACGGGGGCGGCGAAGGCGGGAGCAGCGACGAACAGGGCCGCGGCGACGAGAAGAGCACGCATGGGCAAGACTCCGAAATGGGTAGGGCGTGCAGCCCTGTTACGCCATAGTCCGTTTTCTTTGGAAACTGTCAATGCGGTTTCGAAGCAACGGATCGACGTTTACTGACCCACGTTTACTTACCGATGATCATGTTTCAAGTGCGGCGTTTCGTCGGCCTTTTTCATGGCGATGACGGCCTCCTCGACCGTATCGACGCTGATGTAGGCGTCCAGGAAGCTGGCGGGCGTCATGCCTTCCTGCACGCTATGCCGGATCAGGGCGAAGTAGTTTTCCCAGAAGCCGTTCAGGTTCAGGAAGATGACCGGCTTGGCGTGCAGGTCCAGCCGCTTCCACGACAGCAGCTCGATGGCTTCTTCGAGCGTGCCGATGCCGCCCGGGGCCACGACGAAGACGTCGGATTGATCGTACATCAGCTGCTTGCGCTCGTGCATCGAGGTGACGACCACGGTCTCGACATCGTCGAACAGGCGTTCGCGGCTGCGCAGGAAGGCGGGCATGATGCCGACGACCCGGCCGCCCGCAGCGTGCGCCGCGCGCGCCGAGGCGCCCATCAGGCCCACGCCGCCGCCGCCATAGACCAGACGCCAGCCGGCCTCGGCCGTCGCCTTGCCGAAGGCGCTGGCGGCCTGAACGTACTGCGGGTCCGCGCCGTCGGACGAGCCGCAGAACAGGCAGACCGAGCGGCCTTCGAAGGGAGCGATGTTGGCGGGCGGCAAAGACATGGGGCCTCGATACAGGAAGGGAGACAGGGCGGCGTCGGCCGCGCTATCTGAGGAACTAGGCATATCGCTACGCGGGTCAGGATGAAACGTCGGATTGTCGCCGCAGGGATCGGCGTTGCATTGATGCTGGCGGGCTGCACGGCCCCTGCCGAGCACGCCAAGGGTGAGGAAGCGCGTCAGGACGGCGGCTGGACGGCGTCGCCGCGCATCAGGGCGGTTGAACGCCAGGGCGCGGGTCTGGTCGTCCGCGGCGATGCGCCGCCGGGCGCGCGCGTCGTGCTGCGCGGCGATCAGGACGTGGCCTATGCGGCGGGGACGGACGCCTCGGGGCGATTCGAGCTGCGTGTCGCCGCCATGCCCTCCGCCATGCTGCTGAGGCCCGAGGTTCAGACCGGTCCGTTTCCGGCCTCAGGCCCTGAACAGCTGGTTCTGGCCGACGGCGAGGGGACGATTGACGGGGCGATGCTGGCGGCCCTGCTGGTTGAGGGCGGCGCCAGTCGCCGACTTTCGCCGGGCCCGACGCTGGATTCGGTCGACGGAGATGGCCAGGGCCTGGTGATCTCGGGGCGGGCCAGACCCGGAGCGCGCGTGTCCGTGGCGGTTGACGGAGGGACCGTGACCGAAGCCCTCGCCAATGCCGATGGACGTTGGACGACGGCACTGGCCAGCGTCGGAGACCGGCGCGTGGACATCACGGTCGGCGGGGTCGTGTTCGCCTATCCCGGGCCGGCGGGGGGTGAAAGTCTTGGCCGCATCGAGCGGACGGGGGCTGGATGGCGGTTGACGCGCCAGCTTTCGCCGTCGGCGCGACAGACCAGCTGGTTTCCCGATGCATAGCGTCGAGCATCGTTAACAACCAATTAACCAAACCGGTCGATCAAAAGCACGTCTTCTTTTTCTATCGAGGACACCCACCATCACCGAACGACTTTCAGCCCGACGTGAAAATGCGTCGGGCTTTTTTCTTGAGCGCTCGGGCCTGCGAGCGTCGGGCGGGCGTCAGTCCAGGGTCGTGCGCGAACGGGCCAGGGCGAGGCCGGAGATGATCAGGACGAACAGGCCCAGAGCCAGCAGGCTGGGCCCCATGTCCGTCAAAGTCTGCTGCTTCAGCAAGGCGCCGCGCACGATCCGCAGGAAATGGGTGACGGGCAGCAGGTTGCCGATGTGCTGGGCCCATTGCGGCAGGCCGTAGAAGGGGAAGGCGAAGCCCGACAGGAAGATCGACGGCATCATGTAGAAGAAGGACATCTGCATGGCTTGAAGCTGGCTCTTGGCCAGGGTCGAGATCAGATAGCCGAGCGCCAGATTGCCGAGGATGAACAAGGCCACGCCGCAGGTCAGGGCGAACCAACCGGCTGCGCTCTGGGCCATCGGAACCTGGAACAGGAAGCGCGCAACGGTCAGAATGACGACGGTCTGGACGACGCCGACCAGGACGTAGGGGACCAGCTTGCCGATCATGATCTCGATCGGCGTGGCGGGGGTCGAGAGCAGGGATTCCATCGTGCCGCGCTCGCGTTCCCGGGTCACGGCCATGGCGGTCATCATCACCAGGGTCATCGACAGGATGGTGCCCAGCAGGCCGGGGACGATGTTGTAGGCGGTGATGTTGCCCGGGTTGTAGAGCCGGTGGATCACTACCTCGAACGGCGGCGCGGGCGATGGCCTGGCGGCGGCGCCGACCAGTTGCCGGTCCAGGGCGTTGGCGGGCAGGGCGGCCACGGCCCCCAGCGCGCCGGCGGCCGATACGGGGTCGGAGGCGTCCACCTCGGCCAGGACCTGGGCCTTGTCGCCTTTTAGCACCCGCTCGGTGAAGTCGGGCGGGATGGTCAGGCCCAGCATGACCTGGCCGCGCCGCAGCAGGTCGTCCATCTCGCCTTCGGATCGGGGCAAGTAGCGGACGTCGACGTAGCTGGTGCGCTCCATCGCCGCGACGACGGCGTCGGCGGTCGCGCTGTGGTCGCTGGAGAAGACCGCCGCCGGAAGGTGCCGGGGGTCCGTGTTGATGGCGTAGCCGAACAGCAGCAACTGCACGAGCGGCATCAGCAGGATCATGGCGTAGGTGATGCGGTCCCGGCTGAGCTGGGTGAACTCCTTGGACAGGACGGCGTAGATGCGGGGCAGGGCGTCGGTCATGCGCGGTACCGCTCGTCGCGCGCGTCGCCCATCAGCTGGATGAAGACGTCCTCCAGCGAGGGTTTGACCTCGACCCACTGATAGGGGGGCTGGCGATAGGGGGCGAGCGCCTGTTCCAGCTCCGCGCGGTCGACGCCGCTGACGTGGACCGCCGCGCCAAAGGCCGAGGCGCTCATCACGCCGGGCTGATCCGCCAGCCGGTGCGCCAGATGATCGATGTCGGGACCTTCGCCATTGAAGGTGATCAGGTGAGATCGGCTGATGATCTCCTCGCCCGTGCCGCGCGCGATCAGTTCGCCGTGCAGGATGTAGCCGATGTCATGGCAGCGCTCGGCCTCGTCCATGTAGTGGGTGGAGACCAGCACCGTCAGGCCCTCGGCGGCCAGGGCGTGGATCTCGTCCCAGAACTCGCGCCGGGCCTTGGGGTCGACCCCGGCGGTCGGTTCGTCGAGCAGCAGCAGCCGGGGTTCGTGCAGGGTCGCCGCCGCCAGGGCCAGGCGCTGTTTCCAGCCGCCGGACAGGGCGCCCGCCAACTGGTTGCGGCGGTCCGCCAGACCCAGTCGTTCAAGGGCGCGATCCACGCGGCCGGCGCGGTCGTCCAGCCCATAAACCCGCGCCACGAAGGTCAGGTTCTCGCTGATGGTCATGTCGTCGTAGAGCGAGAACCGCTGGGTCATGTAGCCGGTCTGCCGCTTGATCCCGGCGCTCTGGGTGCGGAAATTCAGGCCCAGAACCTCGCCCTCGCCGCTGTCGGGGGTCAGCAGGCCGCAGAGCAGGCGCAGGGTGGTGGTCTTGCCCGAGCCGTTGGGGCCGAGAAAGCCGGTGATGCGGCCTTCGTCCACGGCGATGGAGACGTCGCGCACCACGTGCTTGTCGCCGAACGACTTGTTCAGTCCGCGAACGTCGATGGCGCGCGTCATCCCTGATCGGACCTGGATCGGTTCACCGGCCTGACGTCGATGGGCTGACCGGGCGTCAGGCTGCGCGGCGCAGACGGGACCGCCTCGATCAGGAAGACCAGCTTGTCGCGGGTGGTCAGGCTGTAGATGATCGGCGGCGTGTATTCGGGGCGGCCGGCCACATAGTCGATGCGGGCCGTCATGCCCAAGGCGCAGCCGTTGCAGCCGATGGCGACCGTCGTCCCCGGCGGATAGGCGTTCACCATGGCCTCGGGCACATAGAAGCGCACCTTGATCTGATCATCGGGGATCAGGCTGACGACCGGGGCGTTGGCGGCGGCCCATTCGCCGGGCTGATACATGACGTCCTCGACCCGCGCCGCGACGGGGGCGACCGGAGCGAGCTGGCTGACCTGACGGCGGGCGTCGACGACGCCGGCCCGGCTGCCTTGAACCTCGGCCTGACTGGCGGAGATGCGGGCGGCGGCGGCGCTCACATCGGTCTGGGCGGCGTCTCTCTGGCGCTGGGCGCTGGTCGCAGCGGCGCGGGCCTGATCGATCTGCTGGCCGGCGACGGAGCCGGGCTTCTCACGCTCGGCTGCGAGGAAGCGGGCCAGGTCCGAGGCCGTGCGCGCGACCTCGACCTGGGCTTCGGCCAGGGCGGCGCGGGCCTTGTTCAGGGCGGCGGTGTCGGCCGCCAGATGCGCCTGGCCCTGATCGACCTGGGCGGCGGCCTGATCGGCGCGGGCGCCCAGGGATGTCGGGTCGATGCGGAACAGGGCGGCGCCGGCCTCGACCCGCTGGCCGCGCACGACGCTCATGGCGTCGATCACGCCCGCGACGGGCGCGGACATGTAGAGGTTCCGGGTCACGACATAGCCGGTGAAGACCGGCGGCGCGCTCTGCCGACGGCTGAGCATCGCCCAGGCCAGAAGGGCGCAGACCGCCGCGCCGACGATCAGGGCGATGACGAGGGGGCGGCTCGGGGCGTGCTTCTGTCGGGGCGTATTGACCATCTAGGCCTCTCCCGACTCGGCGGCGCGGCGTTCGTCCCAGCCGCCGCCCAGCGCCTTGTAGAGCGCCACCACGTCCTGATCGGTCGCCGCTCGCGCCTGGGCCAGAGCGTCGGCGGCGTCCAGCAGGGAGGCGCGCGCCGCCAGCAGGTCCAGTCCGGTCGTCAGTCCGGCGTTCTTCTGCGCTAGGATGGTGGCCAACTGGTCGCGGGCAGCGGTCTCGGCGGCGCGGAACTGAGCCTCGCGGGCGCGGTCGGCCTCGAGCCGGCTCAGGGCGTCCTCGACGTCCTTCAACGCGACCAGAACGACCGCATGATAGGCCAGCATGGCTTCCTGCGCCTGGGTTTGCCGCAGGCCCAGGGTGGCGCGGCGTCGGCCGCCGTCCAGAATCGGCAGGACCAAGCCCGCGCCCGCCGTGGGCTGCAAACTGCCGGTCGAGATCAGCTTGCTGAGCGAGCCTGAGACCAGGCTGACCGCGCCGGTCAGGCTGATTGAAGGATAGAGGTCGGCGGCGGCCACGCCGATGTCGGCGGTCGCGGCGGCCAGATCGCGCTCGGCCGCGCGCACGTCCGGCCGCCGTTTCAGCAACTCCGAAGGCAGGCCGATGGGGATGATGTCGGGCGCTCCCTGCGGCGGGGGCGTCGCGGCCAGTTCGGCGGTCAACGCCAGCGGCGGGCGGCTCAGCAGGACGGCCAGGGTGTGGGCCTGGGCGGCGCGCCGGGCGATCAGATCCTGACGCGCGGCGGCGACGGCGGCGATGTCGCGCTCGGCGCTGCGTTCGTCCAGGGTTGTCGTCAGACCGTGGCGGCGGCGGACTTGATGGAAGGCCAGGGCCTCGGCTCGGACCTCGCCAAGTTGATCGTTGATCGCGATGCGCCGGTCGAGGGCGCGATAGTCCAGATAGGTGCGGGCGACCTCGGCGGTCAGGATGATCTCGGCGTCGCGCAGGCTCCAGACCGCCGCCCCGGTGCGCGCCTGGGCCGCCTCGACCGCCCGTCGATTGGCGCCGAACAGGTCCAGCTCCCACGAGGCGTCGAAGCCGAGCTGATAGGTGTCGAACGCCGTCCCCGGCGCGCCGGGCGCGCCCGCACCCGGCAGGGGGGCGACGACGGCATTCTCGCTGAGGCGGGTATGGCTGGCCTGGGCATCGGCCGAGAGGCTGGGCGATGTGGCGGCGTCGACAATCCCGGCCTGATGACGCGCCTCCTCGACGCGCAAGGCCGCCTGACGCACATCCAGATTGGCCGTCCGGGCCTCGCTGATCAGTCGATCCAGCAGAGGATCGCCGAAACCCCGCCACCAGGCGGCGTCCGGCTGGCCTTCCGGCGAGGTCTGCGAGAAGGCGGCGGGAACGGCGACGGAAGGTTCGCTATAATCCGGCCCAGCGACGCAGGCCGACAGCAGGGCCGGCAAGGCCAGCGCGAGGCGACGACCGCAGAGCTCCAGACCCATGCGCCGGCTCGCCGCCTTCGTCATCCGTTCGCCCTCAGCGCGTCACGCCGTCATCCGATCCAGGCTCGGCGGCTCCGTCAGCCATAACGCCAGCTATGCAGAATGGTCGCATCGCGCTGTTTCGAGCGTCGTCGGAGGGGCAGCGGACGTGAGGGCAAGTCCGCGTGTTTCGCGAGCTGACAATGAGGGGGAAACCGTTTCGCGCGGTCGATAGGCAGGAAGCCACCAGGGGCGAAATCAAGCTCAACGATTTGTGGGCTTAATGCCCCCGAGTGGCTCCGCGGGTAGGATTCGAACCTACGACCAGCCGATTAACAGTCGGCTGCTCTACCACTGAGCTACCGCGGAACGTCCCCTCGGGGGAGGCCGCCGTATAGCAGCGCCTTTTTGATTCATGCAACGGGTAAAGTGCAGAAAACGCCGAAATTTATTCAATGAGCTGGGCTAGAAGGTTCGGCATGAATTTGATCCCCGTCTCCGACCCCGCCGATCCCTGCATTTCCGCCTTTCGCGACGTGAAGGAGCGCGACCTGACCGGTCGTCAGGGTCTGTTCGTGGCGGAAGGGGAGGTGGTGCTGCGCGTTCTGGCCTCGCCTGCCTCGCGTTGCGCGCCGGTGGCTGTCCTGATCGCGGAAAAGCGGCTGGAGGCGCTGCGCGACGCGTTGGAGCGCCTGCCGGAGGATGTGCCAGTCCATACGGCTCCGCAGCCGGTGCTGGACGCCATCGCGGGCTTTCACCTGCATCGGGGGATACTGGCCCTGGGGCGCAAGCCTGAGCCGTTGGGCCTTGAGGCTTGGCTGGACGGGGTGTCCGAACGTGCCGTGGTGGTCGGGGCCTGCGGCATCGGCAATCACGACAACATGGGCGGCCTGTTCCGCAACGCGGCGGCGTTCGGCGCGGCGGGGCTGTTGCTGGACGAGACCTGCTGCGAGCCCTTCTACAGAAAGGCGATCCGCGTTTCGGTCGGGGCGGCGCTGCGGACCCCCTTTGTCGAGGGTGCCTCGGCGGCGGTGATGGTCGAGGCGCTGGAGGCGCGCGGTTTCGAGGTTCTGGCCCTGACGCCGTCGGCGAGCGAGACATTGTCCCAGCTCAAGCCTGCGCCACGGACGGCGATTCTCCTGGGATCGGAGGGGCCGGGCCTGTCGCCCGAGGTCATCAGCCGCTGCCGACCGCTGGCCATCCGCATGTCCGGCGGATTCGATTCCCTGAACGTCGCGACGACCAGCGCGGTGGCGCTGCATCATCTGACGACCGCAACTGTCTAGCGAGCCGGAGCCGAAGCGAAGGCGGCGAGTGTCCGTGAAAGGGGGGGCGGCGACAGGGGCGGCTAGCCAAGGGGGGGCGAACAGTCGCAAGCTGACGCTTGAGCGCCAGAAACAAGAAAGCCGCCCCGAAGGGCGGCTGACTGTTTGTCGCGATGGAGGCCTGACCGGGAATCGAACCCGGGTGCAAGGATTTGCAGTCCTCTGCGTCACCACTCCGCCATCAGGCCGTTGGGTCTCGAAACCGAGCCCCGAACCATCGCGAGGGGCGTCAGCTATCAGATCGGATTGTCGGCTGCAACGCACGGACCTATAAGCGCCGCAGATTTATTTGCTTACGCCGACCTGAAGGACCTCGGAACCATGGATTTCGCCGCTGCACGCAAGGTCATGCTGGACTCGCAAGTCCGTGTGAACGACGTCACGGACCGCGACCTGCAGGCTGCCTTCGGCGCCGTCGAGCGCGAACGCTTCTGCGCCGCTGATCGCGCCTTCTCCGCCTATGCCGACATTGAACCGGAAGTCGCGGGCGAGCGTCGCCTGATGCTGCCGCGCGATCTGGGCAAGCTGATGCAGGCCCTGGACGCCCGTGCGGGTGAAAAGGCCCTGGTCCTGGCCGGGCCTTACGCCGCCGCCGTTCTGGCGCGCATGGGCCTGAGCGTGACGGTGCAGGATTCGGACGCCGCCGTGTTCGATGTCACGGGCGCGGCCCTGGCCGACGAAGGCGTTGCGACCGTGGTGGCGCCGCTGAGCCAACCGCAGGGCGAAGGCTATGACCTGATCGTCAGCGAGGCCGCTGTGCCGGTGCGTCCCGAATCGTGGATCGCGGCCCTGCGTCCCGGCGGCCGTCTGGCCGTAGTTGAGCGGTCGGGGCCTGTGGGCAAGGCCGTGCTCTATGTGCGCGGTCGTGACGGGGTTTCGCGTCGCGAACTGTTCGACGCCATGCCGCCGGTTCTGACCGAACTGATTCCCGAGCCCGCCTTCGCACTCTGAGACTCGGGTGCGACGGAGACGCGCCTCAGCTGCGTGAAAAAAACTTAACTGGCGCAGGGCGGGCAGAGTCTCCAACTACGCCATTCAGGCATTACGGGGCGCGCCGTCGGGGGCGTCAGGCAGGAACAGGTTTATGTTGAAACGCTCGCGCGCGCTCGCTTCGGTCGCTCTGGTCGCTCTCGCCATGGGAGCGGGCGCCGCTCCGGCATGGGCCGAGACCCTGCAGGAAGCGATCGGCCTGGCCTATCGCACCAACCCGACCTTGTTGGCCCAGCGCGCCAACCAGCGGGCCCTGGACGAGACCATCGTCCAGGCCCGTTCGGGCCTGCGCCCGACCATCAGCGCTTCGGCCGGGGTTGATTACAGTCGCGTGGATGCCGACGCCCTGGGCGCGGTGGAAGGCGACAGCGCCAGCGCCAGCGTCAGCCTGTCGCAGAATATCTGGACCGCCGGCCGCACCGCACGCGGCATCGACGCCGCCGAAGCCAATGTCCGCGCCGGTCGCGAGAACCTGCGTGAAGTCGAGCAGCAGGTGATGACTTCGGTCATCCAGGCCTATGCCGACGTGGTGCGCGACATGGAGATCCTGCGCATCCGTCAGGAGAACATCGCCGTCCTGCGTCGTCAGCTGGACGAATCCAACGCCCGCTTCGAGGTCGGCGAGATCACCCGCACCGACGTGGCCCAGTCCGAAGCCCGTCTGGCTCAGTCGGACGCCGATCTGGCCAACGCCCAGGCCCAGCTGTCGGTGTCGCGCGCGGCCTACGCCGCCGTGATCGGTCAGGCGCCGACCAATATGGAAACCCTGCCGGTCCTGCCGGGACTGCCGACCGATTTCGACGGCGCTCTGGACGTGGCTCTGGTTGAGAACCCGGGCGTTCTGGCCGCGACCTATGCCCTGCAAGCCGCCGAAGCCAACGTCGCCGCCGCGCGCGCCGAGTATCGGCCGTCGGCGCGTCTGTCGGCCTCCTACGGCGGTACGGCCAACGACCTGTCGAGTTTTGATCTTACCGACCGGACCAGCTTCACGGCCGGCGCCACCATGTCGGTGCCGTTGTTCACCGGCGGTCTGAACCGCTCGCGCGTGGCCCAGGCCCTGGAACGCGCCAACGCCGCCCAGATCAGCGTCGAAGGCGAGCGTCGCGGCGTGCTGCAGAGCGTCAGCTCGGCCTACGCCCAGACTGTCGCCGCCAAGTCGACGCTGCAGGCGGGCCAGGAAGCGGTTCGCGCCGCCTCGGTCGCCGCCGAGGGCGTGCGTCAGGAGGCCCAGGTCGGCCTGCGCACCACGCTCGACGTGCTGAACCAGGAGCTGGAGCTGCGCTCGGCCCAGGTGACGCTGGCCAGCGCCCATCGCAACCAGTACGTGGCCCAGGCTCAACTGCTGGCCGCCATGGGGCGTCTGGGCGGACCGAACCTGGACCCGTCGATCGCCGCCTATGACGCCGAGGCCAACTACAAGTCGGTTCGTAACCGCGGCGGCCTGCCGTGGGACGGCGCGGTCGAAGCTCTGGACCGCGTCGCTTCGCCGTCGATCGCACCCGCAGCCGATGTCGAGGATGCGCCGATCGACACCCAGCTGAAGAGCGAAATCGTCCGCACCGCCCCCGGCAATTGAGCCGGGATTAGCCTGACAGGCGAAAAACGTCCGTTGATTCCGGCGGGCGTTGGTGCGACGACAGAGGCAAGGGGAGGGCGAGTCTGTTTGTCCGGCCCTGATCGTCGCGCGCCGCCCGGCGCCTGTCGGCGGTCCCACCAGGTTCAGCCCCGCTCGCCCAAGGTTCTGCCATGACCGACCAGACCGCCCAGGAACCGACGATGGAAGAGATTCTGGCGTCGATTCGCCGGATCATCTCTGAAGACGACGCCCCGGCCGAGGCCGCTGCTGCGGCGCCTGAGCCTGTCGCTGAGGTCGCGCCGGAGCCGGAACCCGTGTTCGAGGCCGCAGCCGAAGCGCCGGCGCAGGTCGAAGAAGAAGTTCTGGAACTGACCGAGCGTTACGAAGCGCCCGCCGCCGAGTCGATCGGCGATCTGGATGTGGCCGACGTGGCGCCTTTCCCGGCCGCCGAACCGACGCCGACGCCTGATTATGACGCCCTGGTCGGCGAAAGCGCCGCCGCCAGCGCCGCCTCTGCTTTCGCTGGCCTGGCCGCCAGCTTCCAGAAGCCGGAAACGCCAGCCGCCGCACCGCAGGACATGCCCTTCGTCAGCGGCAATACGGTCGAGGCCATGGTCCAGGCCATGCTGCGCCCGATGTTGAAGGACTGGCTGGACGCCAACCTGCCCGGCATCGTCGAGGCCCAGGTACGCAAGGAAGTAGAACGCATCGCCCGCAACGCCG
>RCUK01001843.1_pt1 | contig 12468 bp, 11 predicted proteins | sample 2166381 | NCBI WGS metagenome assembly RCUK01 (sample SAMN09932809, study PRJNA488358) | compost metagenome | isolation source: compost soil in an enriched community | place: Germany: Experimental Botanical Garden
TCCTTGACCTGTGGCAACTGGCAAAGGGAAGACCAAAGGGTGGTCAGCAGGACAGCCGCAGCCGGTGTTCGCGAACGTCTGATTACGCTGCGCTAATCAAACCCACGGCCCTCAAGCCAAGTACAGGCATGAGCCATGGTCAAAAAGATGGGTGCCCTAGTTTTCTGTTTATTGTCAATAAGGTAGGATCCCCAGTTCTGACTCAGTTTTGCCACTTACGCTAGAGTAGAAATAAATTTAAATATCTGCATATAATAACCATCAGAAGTTTTCAGAATTTTAATAAAGATACAAAAATCTGGGATTTCAGTTTTGGCATTAATTATTTAAAAATTTAAGGATGAATAATGAAACTAACGAAATTAACAACCACAATGCTGCTTTCCGCCATTTTGACAGCCTGCGGAGGCAACGGCTTTGAGGGAACCTACGAGATCAGTATGGATGCTGGGAATGACGCGATTAACAAGATGACAATGCAGATGATGGGGGGTGGTAAAAGTCAACTCATCATCGGGTCAGACTATACTGAATCGAACGGCCAGCGCACAGAATTCGATGAAATATCGGTTCGTAAAAGTGGCGAAATCAGTTACTTGGTTTTCAAAAATAAATCAGGCGAGGAAGCCCTGAAAATTATTGATGACGAAACCCTAGAAAAACAAACCCCCGTCATGGCCATTCGGTTCAAAAAGATTTAAATATAATGCCCCATTGCCTGCCGCAATGGGGCATTACGTTATCTAAATAATTATTGACCAAAAATTAAATATAAAACTTGAAAACATTCCGCCGCCATTTTAATTTCTGTAATGCTGACAGCCTGCGGAACAGATGTAAGTGAATTTAAAGACACCTACAAAATCATACCTGATGGGAATGAAAACACACGTCAAACTGGGAACGTTGTCATAGATGAATGATTACTTTGAAAAAGACGACACAAGGAGTAATGCGAAAACAGCTGTCTATAAAAAATATGGCAATGAGCTTTGGTCACACAGATTATAGCTTTAGTGAAGATAAAAACACCCTTAACGAAGTGGCTGTCAGTTTATATTCTATCTCATACAAAAAGTTGAATGATGGTGGCTTTGGTATAAACCCTCCAAATGTACGCTACCGAGATCCCCCGAATCAGTTTCAAGCTTAACTTGTTACGGGCATTTTGCTTCGTCAAAAAACAACATGTAATGGCCTGATATAAACAGGAAAAAAAATAGTTTTACTGAGCATGATACTTGCGATCAATTCTATTTATGCAACGACCGCGATTGACGTTAATTTCATGAAACAAAAAGACCGTTGGGCTGAGTTTACGATGCCCAGCATCCAACGACAGCTATAAAGTGAATTTACACTTATCACCTCAACTGAAAAGGGCGCTTTCGCGCCCTTCTATATTTATTACCCTTCCTGATTTTCCCCCACTACCGGTTCACCGGCCACGGGTTCAATCTCAATCCTATCCACCCGCTGCAAACCGCGGGGCAGCTTGGCGCCGCGGCGGCCGCGCTCGCCACGATAGTAGTCGAGATCAGACGGTTTGAGGGTCAGCTTGCGCTTGCCGGCAAACAGGGTGACATATTGCCCCTGCGGGATAATGGCGGCCATCACCATAAACTCTTCCCGCGCCTTGACCCGCGCCGACGGAATGCTGATCAGCTTGTTGCCCTTGCCCTTGCCGAGCACCGGCAGGGTGCTGAGCGGGAACAGCAGCATGCGCCCCTCGTTGGAGATGGCCATGCAGAGATCGGTCTCTGGCGAGCCAATCTTCTGGGGCGCCATCACCAGGCCCCCTTCCGGCACCGTCAGCAGCGCCTTGCCGTTCTTGTTCTTGCCAATCAGGTCGTCATATTTGCAGACGAAGCCGTAACCGGCGTCACTGGCGATGAGGTAGGGCTCGCCCTCATTGCCCATCACCAGATGGCGCACCTCTTCCCCCGCCCCCAGGGCGAAGCGACCGGTGAGCGGCTCCCCCTGACTGCGGGCGGAAGGCAGGGTGTGCGCCTCCAGGGAATAGGTGCGGCCCAGGCTAGAGAGGAAGACCGCCTGCTGGTTGCTGCGCCCGCAGGCGTGGGCCAGATAGCCATCCCCCGCCTTGTAGGAGAGGCCCGCCACGTCCACGTCATGGCCCTTGGCGGCGCGCACCCAGCCCTTGTCAGACAGAATGACGGTGACCGGCTCACTCGGGGTCAACTCTTTCTCGGTCAGAGCCACTGCGGTGGCGCGCTCCACCAGCGGGGTGCGGCGATCGTCGCCGTACTTCTCGGCATCCGCCAGCAGCTCTTTCTTGAGCAGGGTGTTGAGGCGACGCTCGGAGCCCAGGATCAGCTCCAGCTTGTCGCGCTCCAGCGCCAGCTCTTCTTGCTCGGCGCGCAGCTTGAACTCTTCGAGCTTGGCCAGATGGCGCAGTTTGAGCTCGAGGATCGCCTCGGCCTGGGTCTCGCTGATGTTGAAGCGCTCCACCATCACCTTGCCCGGCTCATCCTCGGTGCGGATGATCTCGATCACCTCGTCGATGTTGAGGTAGGCGACCAGCAAGCCTTCGAGGATGTGCAGGCGGGCCAGCACCTTGTCGAGGCGATATTGCAGACGGCGACGCACCGTCTCGCGGCGAAAGACGATCCACTCGGAGAGGATCATCTTGAGGGTCTTCACCTGGGGTCTGTTGTCCAGCCCCAGGATGTTGAGGTTGACCCTATAGTTCTTCTCCAGATCCGTGGTGGCGAACAGGTGGGCCATCAGCCCCTCCATGTCCACCCGGTTGGAGCGGGGGATGATCACCAGTCGGGTCGGGTTCTCATGATCCGATTCGTCCCGCAGATCGCTGACCATGGGCAGCTTCTTGGCCACCATCTGGGCGGCGATCTGCTCCATGATCTTGGCGCCCGAGGCCTGATGGGGCAGCGCCGTGATGACGATGTCGCCATCCTCCTCGCTCCACACCGCCCGCTGCTTGATGGAGCCCTTGCCGGTCTCGTAGATTTTGCGGATGTCATCGCGCGGGGTGATGATCTCGGCGTTGGTCGGGTAGTCCGGCCCCTGGATGTGCGTCATCAGCACATCCAGCCCCGCATTGGGGTTGTCCAGCAGCTCGGCACAGGCAAGGGCCACTTCCCGCGCGTTGTGGGGCGGGATGTCGGTCGCCATGCCCACCGCTATGCCGGTCACCCCGTTGAGCAGTATGTGGGGCAGGCGGGCCGGCAGCACCACGGGTTCCTTCATGGTGCCATCGAAGTTCGGCGTCCACTCCACAGTGCCCTGGCCGAGCTCGGAGAGCAGCAGCTCGGAGAAGCGCGACAGCCGCGCCTCGGTGTAACGCATGGCGGCGAAGGATTTGGGATCGTCCGGCGCACCCCAGTTGCCCTGACCGTCCACCAGCGGGTAGCGGTAGGAGAAGGGCTGGGCCATCAGCACCATGGCTTCATAACAGGCGCTGTCGCCGTGGGGGTGGTACTTACCCAGCACGTCACCCACGGTACGGGCGGACTTCTTGTGCTTGGAGAGTGCCGACAGACCCAGCTCGCTCATGGCGTAGATGATGCGCCGCTGCACGGGCTTGAGGCCGTCGCCGATATGCGGCAGGGCCCGGTCCATGATGACGTACATGGAGTAGTTCAAGTAAGCCTGTTCGGTAAAGGTGCGCATGGGCTGGCGCTCTACCCCGTCCAGACTGAGCTCGATAGCATCACTCATGTGATTTTCTCTTTCGGTTCGGGAGCCGCCACAGGGCGACTCCGGCTAAATGCTTGCCGGCCCCGACAGGGCCAGCCGACGGCTTAAATGATGGCGAGGTTGCCCTTCTCTTCGAGCCACTCGCGGCGATCGCTCGCCCGCTTCTTGGCCAGCAGCATGTCCATCAGCTGCAGGGTCTCGTCAGCCGCATCCCCTTCGCTCTCTCCTGCCGGCTCCATGGTGAGCTGCACCAGACGGCGGGTGTTGGGATCCATGGTGGTTTCCCGCAGCTGTTTCGGGTTCATCTCACCCAGACCCTTGAATCGGGTCACCATCACCTTGCCCTTCTTCTTCTCGGCCTCGACCCGTTGCAGCACGCCGTTCTTCTCGTCCTCGTCGAGGGCATAGAACACCTCCTTGCCGATGTCGATCCGGTAGAGCGGCGGCATGGCCACATAGACGTGGCCCTTGTTGACCAGGGTGCGGAAGTGCTTCACGAACAGGGCGCACAGCAGGGTGGCGATGTGCAGACCGTCCGAGTCCGCATCCGCGAGTATGCACACCTTGCCGTAGCGCAGGCCGGAGAGATCCTCGGAGTCGGGATCCAGGCCTATGGCCACAGAGATGTCGTGCACTTCCTGGGAGGCGAGCACCTGACCGGCCTCCACCTCCCAGGTGTTCAGGATCTTGCCGCGAAGGGGCATGATGGCCTGGAATTCACGGTCCCGCGCCTGCTTGGCGCTGCCGCCCGCGGAGTCACCCTCCACCAGGAACAATTCGCCCTGCATGGGGTCGGCGCAGTTGCAGTCGGTGAGCTTGCCGGGCAGGGCCGGGCCCTGGGTGATCTTCTTGCGCACCACCGTCTTGGCGGCGCGCATCCGGCGCTGGGCGCTGCTGATGCAGATCTCGGCGATCTGCTCCGCCAGCTCGGTGTTGCTGTTTAAGTAAAGGCTGAAGGCATCCTTCACCACCCCGGAGACGAAGGCCGAGCTCTGGCGGGACGACAGCCGCTCCTTGGTCTGACCGGCGAACTGGGGATCCTGCATCTTGACCGAGAGGATGTAGGCGCAGCGATCCCAGATGTCTTCCGGCGTGAGCTTGACCCCGCGCGGCAACAGGTTGCGGAACTCGCAGAACTCGCGCATGGCGTCCAGCAGGCCCTGACGCAGGCCATTGACGTGGGTGCCGCCGAGCGCCGTGGGGATCAGGTTCACATAGGATTCGGCGAGGCACTCGCCCCCCTCCGGCAGCCAGCACAGGGCCCAGTCCACCGCAGACTGCTCGGTGCTGAAGGCGCCGACGAAGGGCTGCTCCGGCAGGCAGGTGAACTGTTTGACCGCATCAACGAGGTAATCCTTGAGGCCATCTTCGTAGCACCACTCCAGCTTGATGCCGGTGTTCTTGTCGAGGAACTTGATGGTGAGGCCGGGGCAGAGCACGGCCTTGGCCTTGAGCAGATGCTCGAGCTTGGAGACCGAGAAGCGGGGCGAGTCGAAATAGCGCGCCTCTGGCCAGAAGCGCACCCGGGTGCCGGTGTTGCGGCGCCCGCAGGTGCCTGTGATGGTCAGCTCCTGCACCTTGTCGCCGCGCTCGAAGGCGATGTCATAGACCTGGCCGTCCCGGCGCACCGTCACCTCGACCCGATCGGAGAGGGCGTTCACCACAGAGATGCCCACCCCGTGCAGACCGCCGGAGAACTGGTAGTTCTTGTTGGAGAACTTGCCCCCCGCGTGCAGCTTGCAGAGGATCAGCTCCACACCGGAAACGCCCTCTTCCGGGTGAATGTCGACCGGCATGCCACGGCCGTCATCGATCACCTCGAGAGACTGGTCCTCGTGCAGGATCACCTCCAGGGTGCGGGCATGGCCCGCCAGCGCCTCATCGACGCTGTTGTCGATGACCTCCTGGCCGAGGTGATTGGGCCTGGTGGTGTCTGTGTACATGCCGGGGCGGCGACGCACCGGTTCGAGGCCATTGAGGACCTCAATGGCATCCGCATTGTATTGAGTGGACATGGAGGGCCTTGCGAATTGACGTTTGGAGGGAATCTTACTCGCTGGGAGGGTCTTGGACAAATAGGGCGGTGGCAAAGGGTGATCCAGAGAGGCTATGGCCCCGCAAGATCAGGCGGGTGTCAGTGCCTTGGGTTGCGCCTGCAACAAGGGCGAGAGGGAGCAGGCGGGTGTCAGTGCCTTGGGCTGCGCCTGCAACAAGGGCAAGAGGAAGCAGACGGTGCCAGGGCCATGGGCTGCACCTGCAACAAGGACGAGAGGGAGCAGACGGTGCCAGGGCCGAGGGCTGCACCTGCAACAAGGACGATAGGGATCAGGCGGGCGCCAGGGCCATGGGCTGCACCTGCAACAAGGACGAGAGGGATCAGGCGGGCGCCAGGGCCGAAGGCTGCGCCTGCAACAGGGGGGAGAGGGAGCAATGGAGTCGCCACACCAGGCCCGCCAGCTCCCGGGCCGAGGGCTCGGGGTGATCGGCCAGGCCGAGGCTGATGCGATCCAGCTCGGCCAGGGTCTGATGGAGGGAGCCGTGTTGCACCCCCTGCTCGGTGAGGATCCCCTCAAGACAGCGCACGCAGGCGTCCCGCACCAGATAGAGTGCCGGCTCCCTGCCCCGCCACTGGCGCAGTTGCCAGACGATGTGGCTGCAGTTGAGCAGCACCACGCCCCAGCGCAGCACCCAGAGCCGGGCGCCCTGATCCTGCCCCTGACCGAGCTGGCTGATGCAGTGATAGATGAGGGATTCAAACTGGCTCTCGCTCTGCCGGGGCCTGGCGGCCAGCTGATCGATGAAGTGGCGGCGCAGGGAGCGGATGAGGCGGCGGCTCTTGCGCCTGTCCGAGCTGGGTCTGAGGATCTGGAACGCCAGTCCCGCCACCATGACCCCCAGCACCTTGCCGATGCTGTCGTTGACGAAGGCTTGATAGTCGTAGCTCGGCGGGTTGGTGATGGCGAGGAAGGAGCCGAGCAGCACTATGAGCTGGCCCCAGAGCGCCGCCGACGAGGGGCGCTGCAACTTGATCAACTGCATGGTGATGAGCGCGGGGAACAGCAGGGCGCAGAACAGCCAGAAGTCGTCGATGCGGATCATCAGGCCGAACTTGACCGCGAAGCAGACCAGGCTCAGCAGCAGGATGGCCTGCAGCATGGTCTGGGTCCCCTTGGTCGGCGTCGGGGTGGCCGAATAGAGCACGCAGCAGATGGAGAGCAGGGTCAGGGCCGAGGCGCCCGACTCCCACTGGGTGTTGATCCAGAAGGCGCAGCCCAGCACCACGCAGAGGAAGGTGCGACCGCCGTTGTAGGCCGCCTCGACGCTGTCGTTGTAACGGGTGAGCGAGCTGTGGTGGGGCGGCGTGGGCCACTCCTGGCCGTCATAGGGCGCCAGCCGGCCGAGCCAGCGCTGGCACTCCAGATAGCTCCAGCAGAAATGGCGCAGGCGCAGCCAGAAGGTGCGGTGGCGAAAATCACGGCCCGACTCGGCCACGAAGGGAGCCAGCAGGCGGGCGATGCGGTATTTGTCGCAATCGGGCTCGCCCAGCGCGCGGATCACCGAGGTCAGCAGGGGTGTCAGCCCGTCCGGCGGCTGCGGCCAGTGTTGCAGCATGCGGCGCACCCCGGAGATCAGGCTGACCATCCGCAGCTGGCGGTGCAGCAGGAAGTTGAGCAGCCGGTTGTGGCGGCGCAGCCGGTGGTGACTCCACACCGCCTGAATGCGCAGCACGTTCATGGTGAGGATCTGGCCGATGATCCCCTCGTGGGCACCGCGCACATCGGCCCCCGCCTCCCCCAGCCAGAGCAGCTGGGCGTGCTCCCGCAGCCGGGCCTGACTCTTGCCAAGGGACGCCAGCAGTGTCTCTCCATCCGAGAGGCTCGGCAGAATCATCATCATCAGACCGCCGCAGAGGATGCCCACTATCACCTCGCTCACCCTGGCCTGGGCGATGTCGAAGATGTGCTCCGTCTCGGTCACGTTGACGCAGGAGAAGGCGATGATGGCCGCGGTGTAGCCCGCCAGGGCGAAGGCGTAGGAGACGTTGTTCTGATAGTGGTTGGAGATGTAGGTGCAGAGCCCCAGCCAGAGCGCGATAAGGAAGCTGAACAACCAGGGATCGCTGATGCCAAGACCGGTGATCATCACGGCCGCCATGGCGCCGATGAGGCTGCCCACTACCCGCCCCAGGCTCTTGCTGATGACGCCGCCGACGGTGGGAAAGCTCACCACGGCGGCCGAGGTCATGGCCCAGTAGGGGGCATCCAGTTGCAGCACGAAGGCCAGCCAGAGCGACAGGCACATGGCCAGGCTGTTGCGCAGGGCATAGCGCCACTGGCCCTCATTGGCCTGGCCCCAGGGTGTCTGGCGCCAGCGTCCCCGGCCTGCCACCCTATTCCCCTATGGTGATGGTGCAGGTGGTGCCCGCGATCAGGGCAAGCTCGGGCGGCACATCCAGCAGACGGATCCGCACCGGCACCCGCTGGGCCAGCCGCACCCAGGGCACGTTCGGCTTGACGTCGAGCAGCAGCCCCTGGCTCCCCTCCAGGCTCTGATCGTGAATGGCGCGCCCTATGCTCTCCACCTCCCCCTTGAGCGCCTGCTCCCCGCTGTAGAGCACCATGCGCGCCGGCTTGCCCGGCGCTATGTGCCTGAGCTTGGTCTCTTCGAAATAGCCCTGCACGTAGAAGGAGTGGATATCGACCAAAGCCACCAGGGGCACCCCGGCGCTGGCGTAGTTGCCGACCCTGGCCTGCAGGTTGGTGATGTAACCGTCGCTGGCGGCGTGCACCTCGGTTCGCGCGAGCGACCATCTGGCCTGCTCCAGATTGGCCTGGGCCACCTGATAGGCCGCCTTCATCGCCTGGGCATTGAGCCTGGACTCGTCGACCGCCTCGGCGGAGATGACGGTGCGGGACAATCCCTGGCGACGCCTGGCCTCGTGCTCCGCCTTGTCGAGATCCGATTTCGCCTTGGCCAGCGCCGCGTTGGCGTTGTCCAGGGCAATCCGGTAGGGCACGGGATCCAGGCTGAACAGGGTCTCCCCCTTCTTCACCAGCTGGTTGTCCTTGATCCAGATGCTGACTATCTTGCCCGACACCTCGGGGGTGATGCTGACCAGCTCGGCCCGCACCTTGCCATCCCGGGTCCAGGGGCCCTGCATGTAGTAGTTCCACAACCACCAGAGCGACACCAGCGCCAGGGCGCACACCAGCAGGGTGGAGAAGTATTTGAGGGTTGCCAGGGGAGATTTAGCCATGTAGCAGTATCCAGAGTGCGCCACTGACGGCGAGGATAAACAGGGAGAGATCCATCAGAAGAGGGTGCCAGACGTCCCCGCCGTAGAGCCAGTCCCGCAGCAGGTGGTGCACCGGCAACCAGCCGAGCAGGCCGAGCAGCACCGCCTTGAACAGGGGGGGAAAGTAGAGCGAGGCCCCCAGGATCAGATCCGGCAGCGCTGAAGCAGTCGTCACGGGCAGGCTCCCGGTTGGCAAGAGGAGGAGAATGGCCCGCCAGAGCGCAGGCTGACCAAGGTTAACACAGCCATTTCGGCGGCTACAGAAGCAGATGGCTCCATGCCGTCATTCAGCCCTGTCGGCCGGGTGGTTGATGCCGTCCCGCAGCGGCACCTCGCCGAGCGCGAACGGGTTGACCCCCTCGAGACAGGCGAGGTTGTAGCCATACTCGGCCGGGTTGGAGCGGCGCTGGTGGTGGGTGTAGATGCCGCAGACGCCGCAGAAGTAGTGCCTGGCGGTCCGGGTGTTGAACTGGTAACAGCGAAGCTCGGCCTCTCCCTGCAGGATGCGGATGCCCGAGAGCGGCACCGAGGCGACGATGGCCCCCCGCCGCCGACAGAGCGAGCAGTCACAGCGGCGGGGATCCACCACGCCGTCCGGCAGGCTGAGCTCCAGCACCACGGCGCCGCAATGACAGCTGGCCCGGTGTTTCCCCTGGATGAGGGTGTTGCCGATGCGCTTGATCATATGGCCTCCTTGCCACCGGGCTCAGCGTCCCGGGTGTGTCAGTCAAACAGGGTGTGGCGCCGCCCCTGCCTCACATGGTCGTGCAGGCTGCGCAGCTGGGACTCCACAACCCGGTGACGGGAGAGCTCGGGCAGGGCATCGATGGGGAAATAAGCCGCACCTTGGGTCTCGTCAGTCTCGGTGAGCAGCGATCCGCCCGTCACCTCGCACAGGAAGAAGGCCTTGTGGGCATGGGGCAGTTGCGGGGGATGGGGGTGTTTGAGCTTGTCGAACAGGGCCAGCAGTTGCACGGCGCGGCACTCAAGGCCCGTCTCTTCAACAACCTCGCGCACCACTGCGCCCGCTGGCGAGTCGCCTATGTCGCACCAGCCCCCAGGCAGGGTCCAGAGTCCGTCGCTGCGCTCCTGCACCAGCAGCAGCCGGCCCGCGTCATCCAGGATCAGCGCCCGCACATCCAGCTTGGGGGTGGGATAACCGCTGTCCAGAGCAATCCAGTGGGCGATGGCCTCGGGATCCAGCTCGCTCTGGCTGGCGATAAGCGTGGCAGCCGCGTTTCGCAGCGCCTCGAAGCGGGCGATATCGAAGGGATCTTGGGAGTAGGTGAGCCCGGCCTGGGCCGTGGCCAGCACCTGTTCCAGAAAGGCGGCCAACGGCGGTTGCACGGCTAGAGCCCGAGGAAGCGCACTATCTGGGCGGGATAGCGCTCGAAGCCGACGAAGGCGTGGTTGCCGCCGCACTCCAGGGAGAGGCGGGCAAACTCGTATTCCCTCAATGCCTTGCGATAGTCGAGCACCTCATCCTCCTGCTGTTGCAGGATCCAGAGCCGCTCGGGGGCGCTCACCGGCACCGCCAGCGCCCGCAGCTCGTCCATGTGGGTCGGCAGCAGCTCGTAGCGCTCGTCGGTATAGGGATTGACCTGGTGGCCAAGGTAGTCGCAGAGCAGTTCATGGGGGCGCACCGCCGGATTGATCAGCGCCGCGCGGCAGCCATGCAGCTCGCTCACCCGGGTCGCCATAAAGCCGCCGAGGGAGCTGCCCACGGCACCTAGCCTGAGGCGGCCATCATGGCGAGCCCTGGCCTCGGCAATGACGCCCTCGATGGCCTCCCAGGCCGCCGCCGGGGTATTGGGCTGGGCCGGGATAAGCACTTCGATGTCGGGCCTGTGCTCGGCCACCCAGGCAGCCATCTGCTGCGCCTTGGCCGAGCCGGGCGATGAGTTGAAACCGTGCAGATACAGCAGAACCGGGGTCATGGTGGCGGACTCCTCAATACCCGGTGGCGTTGGGGTCGGGCACGAACTGCCCCACCGGCAACCGCCACACCTGGCTGGCGATGCGGCCATCCGGATGCAGGGTCAGATAACGCCAGCCCGGGCCGGACTCGTCCAGGGCGAAACCGTCGGAGAGCGGCTTGAACTGGATGCAGGTGGAGGGGCTGGCGATCAGCCTCACCCCCTGGTGCACCTCGTCAAACTCCTGATGCACATGGCCGAACAAGATGGTCTTCTGCTGCGGATGGCGGGCCAGCACGGCGAAGAGATCGTCGGCATTCTTGAGATTGTGCTGATCCAGCCAGGCGCAGCCCACCGGCACCGCCTGATGGTGCAGGGCGATGAGGGCGTGGCGCTCGGGATGCTGACGCAGGGCGCTGTCCAGCGCCGCCAGCTGGTGATCCCCGAGCACACCATGGGGTTTGCCGCGCACCTGGGTATCGAGCAGGATCACCTGCCAGTGGTCCCCCACCAGCTGCTTGGCTTCGCTGATCCCGGCGGCATGGAGGTACTCCGTCATCAGGGGGCCGTCATCGTGGTTGCCGGGCAACCAGTAGATGGGGCGCGCCAGCGGGGCCATCATGGAGGCGAACCGCTGATAGGATTCCGGGCTGTGATCCTGGGACAGATCCCCGGTGGCGAGGATCAGATCGAACGGATGCGCGTTGGCCTGCACCTGCTCCAGCACGGCGGCCAGGCTCTCTGCGGTTCGCACGGCCAGCAGTCGTCCCTCTGCACTGGCGAAGAGATGGGTATCGGTAATCTGTAACAGGCGCACACTGCCGTCCGGCGCCTGAGGTAGCTCTGTTTCCAAAATCACGCTTCTTTTTTATGGGTTCGACTAGAGGATGTTGATCAGGCTGGTGCCATGTTTGAGACAAAATCTTAGCCAATCGGCCAAGAATAGATTTACCTGCTCTTTTTCATCCCTGTGGTGCATTTTTTTATTGGGATAATCATAACGTGGTTGCAACATTGAAATCTGTTGCGCCGCACACACTTCCGCCATCCGCACATCGTGATACAAACGAATCTCTATACGAGCCTGCAAGTAGCTCGGCAACTCGGGATTGTGCTGCGCCAGGATCACCTGACTGGTGAAGCGGCTCTCTTCGCTGACGGTGAGCTGGAACTGCAGGCCGTTGCCCACCTGATAACGGCGCTCCGCCCCCACGCTGCCGCCGGGGGGCAGCAGCTTCATCAAGGCCATGTAGTTGACCTCGCAGGTGCGCTGCAAGGACATCAGATCAGGCACATAACGCTTCATCGGGCTCTGGACTAATGGCATATCGCAACTCCATCAATCAACACCCGTGAGTAATTGACCTCGCAGGCAGGAGGCACATGGCGCCTGGCGTGAACGAGCACCACCTCAGCGCCCCGCCAGCCAGCGGGCCTGCAGCTCGCCATGATTGAGGGCCAACCATTGCAGGGCGATGACGGAGGCGGCATTGTCGATGCGCCCCTCCTTGAGCCAGGCGTAGGCCTGCTCGCGGCTCACCACATGGACCCGGATGTCTTCACCCTCTTCCGCCAGAC
>RCUK01001848.1_pt1 | contig 12436 bp, 7 predicted proteins | sample 2166381 | NCBI WGS metagenome assembly RCUK01 (sample SAMN09932809, study PRJNA488358) | compost metagenome | isolation source: compost soil in an enriched community | place: Germany: Experimental Botanical Garden
CTAATAATCTTACTTTATTATTTAAATAATAAAAAAAACTCACTATCTGCATTTATGTACAAATAGTGAGTTTTCAACCAAAATAAATTTGGTTTTAGAATAAACATCCGACTGAGATAGTGGGCTGTTTAATTAGCTATAATCTCAAAACTTTTATCATTAACTTTCACAACTGTTAGTGCTTGTGAATAGTTTAGCAAGAAAGAAACAACTTCTTTCTTAGGTTTTAGATTTTTAGAAGCTAATTCCTTCTTAGAGTAAATTTTCGCCATACTATAAATATGTTTATATAAAGTATAACGAGCTAATATTCAAAATAGTATTAGTTGGTTAAAATAATTTGATGTTTATCAATTATTTTTCTCAAATTCATTAAAGCGTAACGCATTCTTCCTAGCGCTGTATTGATGCTAACGTCCGTTAGTTCAGAGATTTCCTTGAAACTCATGTCCTGATACATACGCATTACCAATACTTCTTTTTGATCTTCAGGAAGCTCTTCAATCAATCTTTTCAAGTCAACTTCTACCTGATCAACGATCATTTTAGCTTCAATAGTTAAGGAATCGTCAGACATAATAGAAAAAATAGAAAACTCTTCTGTTTCTCTGTACATTGGCATTTTTTTGGTTTTACGAAAATGATCTACAATTAAATTGTGAGAAATACGCATAACCCAAGGCAAAAATTTACCTTCTTCATTATATGAATTACTTTTTAAAGTTTTGATTACCTTAATAAAAGTGTCTTGAAAAATATCGTTTGAAATATCTCTATCAGCAATCTTTGAATATATGAATCCATATATTTTAGACTCGTGCCTTTTAATTAGTATCGAAAGAGCTGTTTCATTGCCTTCGATATAATTTTTTACTAATAGAGCGTCTGGAATATGCAGATCTGCCATAATACTACTTTTTTAGTTTTTATAATTTGGAGTAATTTTTCTAAAAAGTAATTTTATTGTATAGGCGTATCTTTTTTGTTTATGTTAATATCGTGACCAAATTTAACAAATTATTATTTTAAAAAGCAAATAAAAATGAGAATAATTAGTAGAAAAATATCAAAAAATATAAATAAAAATTAAACTTAATCGATAAACTGCGTTAAAACATCAAATTTAAAAAGTTTTAAGTATAAAAAAAATAGACATAAATAACTTACAACTAAACACTTAAGACACTTATATCTATTTTTTTTACTTTAATTTGTTATTGATATACACGTACATAATCTACATAATATTTTTGCGGTAACACCTTGTCATCTACTTCAGGGCCTCCAAAATTCCCTCCAATGGCTAAATTTACAATTATATAAAAAGGCTTATTAAATGGCCATGTATCTTCATTTTTCACTGGAGGATTAAAAGTATAAACTAAAGTCTTATCTACAAAAAAATCAATTTTATCTTTCGTCCATTCGATTGCGTAAACATGATATCCTTCTTCAATATTAGGAAAAGGAGTTCTTTTTGTATTGATTGTATTTCCGTGGCTGTCTTGTGTATGCAAAGTTGTGTACACCATGCCCGGATCTCTTCCAATATATTCCAGTATATCTATTTCACCTGTTTTTGGCCAATGAACTTCGTCTATATTAGCACCTAACATCCAAAATGCCGGCCACAAACCGTGTCCAACTGGTAATTTTGCTCTGGCTTCAATTCGTCCGTACAAGAATTCTTTTTTACCTTTTGTTGTAATTTTGGTTGAAGTGTATTTGTTTTCTTCTTTTTTGGCTTCAATAACAAAATTACCCTCTTTAAATTCGTGGTTTGTTTTGGTATAAATTTGTCTTTCATTATTTCCGAAACCACAAAGATTCGGACAACCATCGCCAACTTCAAAGTTCCAGTCTTTTTCGTTTAAATCTTTATTGTTGAAATTTTCTTCCCAAACCAGTTTCCTCTTTACCTCTTGTGCGAAACAAAAACTGCTAATTAATAGCAATACCATTATTTTTTTCATAGTAGCATTTTAAATTTACAAAAATTAAGAAGGTCAGCCTAAAACTGACCTTCTCATTTCATTATTACTAATTAATCTATAATCTATTGATATACCCTTACGTAATCAATCTCCATAGAAGACTGCGTGAAAGCCGCATCAATATTGCCTCCCAAATTACCTCCCATTGCAACATTTAGAATTAAGAAAAAGTCACTATTAAAAGGCAAAGAGCCATCATTAGGAACGGAATGAATCTGAACATCGTCTACAAATGTTGTAACTGATGCTGCACTCCAAACCGCTTTATAAACATGAAATTCTGTTGAAACATTTGGTATTGTTTTAGAGCCTGTATTGCCACCTCCTCCAGAGTGTCCCGGATAATGTAGTGTACTCAGAATTACATTTTGGTTATTCCCTACATGCTCCATAATATCAATTTCTCCACAGGCTGGCCATGGTTTCGTAGCATAATTTCGACCCAGCATCCAGATTGCAGGCCAGGTTCCTGCTCCGATTGGAAGTTTAGCCTTAACCTCAATTTTTCCGTAAGTAAATGCAAATTTAGCGTCTGTTTTTAATCTTGCCGAAGAATAATCTGCTCCGCCTGAAGCTTCTTTTTTAGCTGTAATTTTCAAACTTCCGCCTTGTACAATTACGTTTGTAGCCGAGTTGGTGTAATTCTGTTTTTCATTATTTCCCCAACCGTTATCACCTTTACCTAAATCATAGTTCCATTTTGTAGCATCAGGTGCTCCGTCGGTATTAAATTCATCTGACCATACTAATTTTGTAAAATCTGCTGGTGGAGCCTGAGTTGGTTTTGTAGTCGTAAAAATATGATACCAGGCCAATGCCGGATTTCCACCCATAACTGCTCTCACTACCATTCTATTCGCTGTAATTGATAGAATCTCGTAAGAACTCTGACCAATATAATACCCCATAAATCCGTTATCAGAGAAGTTCATTGTCGTTCCTCTGGTTTGAGTTGCGTGATTTGGATTTGACATTACAACTGATTCTGAAGGGCTCAATGAAACTGATTTTTTACCAGCCGTATTGTATGACAAACAAGCATCATCTGGCCCGCTTCCTCCAGCAACACTTGCAAAAGAAGCATTAAAGAAAGTTGATCCTCCATTATTTAATTCAAATTTCAGCTGTTCACCTTCAAGAGAGAATGTCAATACGTTCTCGTACAAACAACTACTGCTTGGCGATCCTGCTTTTTCGAAGGCACCTGCCATATAATAGTTTGCATAATAGTTTTTAGTGGCATCTCCATCATTTTGCCCAACACCCAAATGACCCGGTTCAGACGCTGACCAATACCATTTTTTTGAAGTTCCGGCTGTTAAAAACTGAACCGCTTCATCATCGCTGAAATTACTTAAAACCTCAACGTCAATTGTCGTATTTGTTGCAATCCCTCCTTTTCCTGAAGCAATTACCGTTACCGTATATTTATTTAAACCTGTTTTGGTAAAACGTTTAGTAAATACACCACTTGGTGCATTTTCTGTAGTACCGTCAGTAAATACATATTTATATGAAATAGCGTTATCTGCTGTTGCAGTAAGCTTTACCATTCCTGACCCGTCTCCGTTGGGAGCAGCGGTTGTTTTTCCAACAATTTCAGCTTTCACTTGTAAATTGGTCGGTGCAGACAAATCACCAAAAGCGTAATCATCTTTTTGGCAACTTATTACTAGCAGGAGTGCAAAAAGTAATACGAAGTATTTATTATATTTTTTCATTTTGTTATTTTTTATAAAATGTAAATTCATTTTAATCTCATTTAAAAAGCGCTTATTTTATTTATGGAAATAAACATTATCTATATAAATAGTATGTGCTCCGCTAGGATTTCCTGAATAAATAAGTTGCGCAATATGAGCTCGTGTTGTTAATCCTGTAAAATCGGTTAAAGGAATATCTAAACTTACCCATGATCCTTTTGCAGGAGCGGTAACTTTAATTTCGTGTTCTTTGTCATCTCCTCCTCCATTGTACACACCATTAGCACCAAAATCGACTAATTTTATTCTGAATTCTGTAAAATCAGCTGACCAGACATCAACATGAAAATGAGTCATTGCAGAAGCATCTATTGTAGCGGTTGGCTCGATACCTACGAAATTCAAATCGGAGTATTTTTTTACTGCGTTTCCTGCTACGGCTGTTTCTTCTAATGTTGCAGCTGACCAATCTGTACGCCATGTTGCAATTGGCACATTTGAATACGCATCACTAAACATTGATATCACATCGCTTGCTGCTTTTGTTGGCGCTGGCGCTGCAGTACTTAATGCTTCTCCGTTTTTATAGAAATAAATATTATCAATAAAAACGTTTTTACCCGAAGGAGTTCCAACCAATTTCAATTGGAAAATATCGGCTACCTTAAAGTTTGTCTGACTGGTAAAAGCTGAAATCGGAATATCAATACTTGTCCATTGGTTTGCAATAAGATCTTTTACAATTGGTCTTTCTCCATTCGTTTTACTGATTAGAGAAGTTTCCAATTTTTGTAAATCTGCTGTCCAAACATCCAGGTGAATGTAATCCATTCCTGAAACATCAACGGTTACATTATCTGCCAAAGCAATTCCCTGATAATTTAAATTAGTATAATTCAACATCTTATCGCCATTCAAGTCAAATTCTGAATAACCGCCTGATTGTCCCCAATTTGGATAGAAATTAGTTCCGGCCACATTTGTGTATTTTGAACTATAAATAGAAATCACGTTTCCGGCTGGTCTGTTAGGAGGAGTTGTCGCTGAAGTCGTCGGATTAAGTACAAGCTTAGCCGCAAATTGCTCCGTATACTCCGTTGTTTTAATTGCAGCACTTTTTGAAACTACGCGAATCGTGTAAGTTCCTGCTTCTTTATAAATATAAGAAACCGATTCACCGTTATTTGCCGAAACAGGTTCTGGTTTTCCAGTTTCTCCAAAATAAACATCGTAAAACAAAGCAAAATCTGCTGTTGCTTTTACAGTAACTTTTTTAGAAACTGATATATCATTTGTAATCACCACTTTCAAATTTTCAGGAGCTCTAAAAGAAACTACAACCGGCTGGATCACTTCAGTAATTTTTCCTGAAATTCCCATTGCGATAATTTTCGACTGATAAACTCCTTCTTTATAGGTATGTGTTGTAGTTCCGCCCGCTCCAAAGTAAGCAGACTCCGGAGATCCGTCGCCGTAATTAATTTTATATTGCGTAACACCTTCCCCTTTAGGTACAAAAGTTACTTTACCTGAATTGTCCTGTGTTACTGTGGTCAAAGCAGACACATTAGCCGGCGCACTTATACCGTCTAAATCAATATTGCTGCTTTCATCGCTTGAACAACCTAGAAATATTGTTAAAACGAAAAGACTTATAATTAAATGTAATTTTTTCATAATAGTGTTTTTTTAATATCCAGGGTTTTGTTGCCAGTTTCCGTTTGCGAATTGAATTTCTTCAATTGGAAGAGGAAATAATTCGTTTTTATTTGCCGTAAAACCTGGAATTTTTCCAACTGCTTTTCCTGTTCTTACTAAATCAAAGAAACGGTGTCCTTCTCCAAAAAGTTCTACTCTTCTTTCTGCCAAAATAAAATCGGTTAAAGCTGCACCTGAAACTGAAACATCATGATTGTTGTCTCCAAAAGCACGTCTTCTTACCTGATTTAGATAATTTCTTGCTTTTCCATCGTCTATTGCACCTCTGTTATAAGCTTCAGCAGCCATTAATAAAACATCAGCATAACGTATCGCTCTGTAATTATTTGGATTTGTCAAGTTCAAATCTCCAGCTGCATTGGCGCTTCTTTTTCTTGGAAGGTATTTTCTGTTGAAATACCCTGTGTCTTCATTTCCTTTTCCAAAGCTTACACCTTTACCTCCATCAAATGAAGCATTTGCTGTAGCCCAGGCTGCGATATCTAATATGGCAACATCTTTACGTCTATCACCTACTTCAAAAGCATCGGCACTTTCTTTTGTTGGAATATTAAAACTAAAACCAGAAGAAAATAATGGTCCTGAATAATTACGGATACCACTAAAACCAACTGCAACGTTTCCTTCACTACATTGTAAACAAGTAAAACCAGCACCTTCAACATCTGTATACTGAACTTCAAAAACAGATTCTGTTCCGTTTTCCCCATCCAATTCAAACATAGCATCATAATCTGTCTGCAACGAATATTTCCCAGAAGTTATTACAGCATCGAGAGTTGTCGCAGCCTGTGCATACTTGTTTTGATACAAATAAGCTTTTCCTAATAGTGCCTGTGCAGCGCCTTTTGTTACTCTTCCTTTTTGAGATGGCGTTGGAGATAAATTAGCTACAGCAAAAATTAAATCGGCTTCGATGGAAGCATATACTTCCTGAGCTGATGATCTTGCTACTGTTTTTTCATCTCCAACTTTAAATCTGACATCTCCTTTCATCGGGATTCCACCAAACCATTTCACTAACTCAAACTGGTAATATGCTCTCAGAAAACGTGTTTCTGCAATTAGCTGGTTTTTTCCCTCAAAATCTGTTTTATCTTTAAATTCAAGAATATAGTTGGCTCTTTGAACTCCTGCAAACATCCAATTCCAGATATCTCTTAAATTGCTGTTTACCGGAGTATGAATCATGTCGTCTATTTGCTGAAAACCAATTACGTCTGTAGGGCTTTCTCCTCCGCATAATGTATTATCTGAAGCAATTTCTCCTAACAAAACATTCACATATGAAGATTGTAGCAAATCATAAGTGGCAACTAAGGCATCATCATAATCTTCTTTTGAATTGAAATAATTTTCAGAATCTATAGAATACTTAGGTTTTGGACTTACAAACTCATCTGAACAAGAAATACTTATTGTCGAGAACAGTGTAAGAGTTATAATGGTTGTGATTAAATATTTTTTCATTTTTATTGAAATTAAAAATTAATGTTTAAACCCAATAAATAGGTTCTTGGAACTGGATAAAACCCATAGTCAATTCCGGCACCAATTGGTGATTGAGAAACTCCATCCTGATTTGTTGGTCCTGCTGAAGAGCCCGGATCAAAGCCTTTATATTTGGTAAATGTGTATAGGTTATTTACTCCTGCATAAAGTCTTAATTTAGTAATTCCTGCTTTTTGACTTACATTTGGATTAAGTGTATACCCCAACTGTATGTTTTGAATTCTGAAATATGAAGCATCTTCTACAAAATAATCTGAAAGTACGTTGTTTGCTGTTGCTCCTGTAGTTACACGAGGCACAGTAGTACTTGTTCCTTCACCTGTCCATCTGTCTAAAACATAATCTAAACGATTGGCATCAGAAAGTACTCTCTCGTAATTACGCACCATATCATTTCCTACTGACGCAAAACTGTAAAGTGCAAAATCAAGGTTTTTATAATTTAACTGTAAATTAAATCCCATTGTAGCTTCAGGAATCGGATCTCCGATATCGGTTTTATCTTTGGTATCAATGACACCATCTCCATTTAAATCTACATAACGAATATCTCCGGGAGCTGCATTCGCGCCTAAAGCTAATTGTGATGGATGAGCATCAACTTCTGCCTGATTTTGAAATAATCCGTCTGTTTTGTAACCGTAAAAATATCCTATTGGTTTTCCTGCTTCCATGCGTGAAGCCGCTGGTTGCCCTACGCCAAAACCGCCTTGTTCAATAATTCCGGTTCCGTTATTTACTTCTAACACTTCATTTTTAATAAAGGTTACATTATAACCTACACTCATGCTAAAAGAATCTGAAAATTTTTCTTTATAATCAATAGCAAATTCAAAACCTGAATTTCTAACAGAACCTGCATTTAGTGTTGGAGCACTTGCGCCCGGAGCACCAATCCCTATAATTCCTGAAACCGGAATATTTGGTATCAAAAGATCATTTCTGGTATCTATAAAATAATCTGCAACGACAGAAACTTTATCATTAAATAATCTTAAATCTAAACCAACATCAAACTTCTTGGCTTCTTCCCATTTCAAATCAGGATTAGGGATTTGTCCTGTTGCTTTTCCGCTTTTTAAATTACCATCAAAAACATAAGTAGCTTCTCCTGTTAACAGTGATAAGTAACCGTTGTTAGGAATTTGATCATTTCCTAAAGTACCATAACTGGCTCTGAATTTTAAGAAGTTTACTGTTTTAGATTCTCCGAAGAAACCTTCGTCAGAAACTACCCATCCAGCTGTAAATGATGGAAAATATCCCACTTTATTTCCCGGACCAAATTTTGTAGAGGAATCACGTCTGATCATTGCTGATAAAAGATACTTTCCTTTATAATCGTATTGGGCTCTTCCAAAATAAGAAAGCCTTCTTTGGTCATAAACATATCCGCCGGTATTTAATGCAGTTGGTAATCCTCTGGTTAACGATAGATCTGCATATTCCCAAGAGTTATTTGGAACATCAAACCCTGTTGCATTAGCTGAATTTCCCCATGTTTTAAATATGGTGTTTCCTAATGTTGCGGTGATATTGTGGCTCTCTGCTATTTTTGCAGTATACGTTCCATAAATATCAAATGAATAATCATTGTCATTTGTGGCAGTTTGTGTTACAGAACTTCTTTGTACATCAAAAACTTTTCCGCCATAACTGATTTGTTTTCCAAATGTTTTGCCTTCGCTGTTTGCAGTATTAAATCCAATTGAACTCGATAAAACAAATCCTTTGAAAATTTTATAATCAAAACCAAAATTACCATTCAGTTTTTTAAAATTATAATCGTTATAAGTATTAGCAATCTGTGCCAATGGATTTATAATCTCTGTTCCTAATCCTGTTGTGCTTGGTACTAAAGTAAAATCGCCATTTGCATCATACGGAGCAATAGTTGCCGGTACGTTTAAGGCATTAAATAATACAGATCCTAAACCGTTTTCATTGATTGATTTTCTATTAAAATAAGTATAAATTACATTTGTTTTCACTTTGAATTTATCACTTAGGTCAGCACCTAAAGCGATTCTGGCCGTATTTCTTAAAAAACCTGATTTATCCTGTCCCACAATACCTTCCTGATCCAGATGTGAACCACTTATAGAATAGGTAATCTTCTCAGATCCTCCAGAGATTGTTAAATCAGTATTTAAAATTGGTACCCCTGTACCCAAAACTTCTTTTTGCCAATCGGTTCCTTTTCCTAAACCACTTACATTTGGATAAGGAAGCGCTTTTCCGCCATTGGCATAACTTTCATTTAGTAATAAAGCATATTCAGTAGCGTTCAGCATTGGTAATTTTCTTGAAGCTTCCTGAAATCCTGAATAACTATTAAGAGAGATTTTTGTTTTTGAGTTTTTCTTTCCCATTTTAGTGGTAATCAAAATGATTCCGTTTGCACCAATTGTTCCATAAATGGCAGCTTGTGCATCTTTTAAAACAGTAATCGTTTCAATGTCATTTGGATTTAATAAACTTAAGTCTCCTACATAACCATCGATAATAGCTTGAGGACCGTTTTCTCCGTTGGTAGCGATACCGCGAATACGAATGTCGAGTTTTGCACCCGGCGCTCCGGATTGCGTAGTTACATTTACTCCGGAAACTGTTCCCTGCAATGCTTGTTCTACTTTAATAGGTTTTAAAATATCAAGCGTTTTGCTGTCTACAACAGAAACTGCTCCGGTTACTTCTCTTTTCTTTTGAGTTCCGTAACCAATCACAACGACTTCATCAAGAGATCTGGCATCGTCGCTCATTTTAACTGTTATTTTAGTTCCTGAAACCGCAACTTCCTGCGTTTTAAAACCGATATAACTGAAAACAATTATAGTTCCTTTTGGAACTCCTAATAATTTAAAAGATCCATCAAAGTCTGTGGTTGTACTTTGCGAAGAACTTTTAACTTTTACATTCACACCCGGCAGTGATAATCCCGAGCCATCTAGTACTGTTCCGCTAACATCAAAAGTCTGCGAAAATGCAAAAGATGTAAACAGTAATAGTACGGTTAGTAATAATTTTGATTTCATAATTAGTTAGTTTTTATTGAAAGCTAAATTTATCCGATCCAATTAGGAAAACGATAAAATTAACCTCAACAAAAAACATACATCATAAAAAAATCATACGTTAATTCAATATATCTTAAAATAAAGCTTGATTTAACTATAAATTCCGAATGTTAATTTATTTAACAAAAACACTACAAAAGCACAACAAAACGTTAATGTTGAGGTAATGTATAGTTTTTTAAAGACATTTTTTGACTTCCTATACAGCCAGAATATATTCGACTAAACCAATTTCGTGCTGCAAATCCATTTTTTTACGCAAACGATACCTTTTTATTTCGACACTTCGAACCGAAATATTAAATAAAGGAGCGATTTCTTTTGAAGAAAGATTTAATCGTAAATATGCACAAAGACGCAAATCATTTGGAGTAAGTAAAGGGTGTAATTGTTTGATTCTTTTTAAGAAATCTTTATCGGCGCTGTCAAATGCTTCTTTAAAGACATTCCATGAATCTTCTTCGGTAATATTTTTATTAATCGTACTAATTACAGATTTGATATTATTACTATCATTCTGACTCGTTTTCTTTAAGTCTTCTTTTATAAAAGCCAATAATTCATTTTTGCTATTCAAGCTCATGGTTGAAACTGCCAATTCACGATTTTTTGTATCAACGTCCTGAGAAAGCTGTTCGTTTCTTAGTTTCATTAATTGGCGCTCATTTTCTAATTCTTTTATTTCAAGCAAAAGATTATTCTCTTCAATTAATTTCTCTTTTTGCTTATGATAATAATTTCTATAAGCCTTATTGATAAAATAAGCCATTATTAGCATTAGTAAAAAATAAATAAAGAAGGCCAAATTGGTCAAATACCAGGGCTTTAAAACTACAAATGTATATGTAGCCGTATTTTGCAAAATTGTATTTGCATATCTGGCTCTTACTTTAAAGGTATATTTTCCGGGAGATAAATTTTTAAAATTGACCGTGGCTTTGGTGCTCCATTCGCTCCAGTCATTCTGAAATCCTTCTAATAAATATTGATATTCTGAATTGATATATTTGTTGTATTCCGGAACAGTATAATTTAAAGTGATGTTATTTTCATTCGAATGAAAACTTCCTTCATTTTGAATTTCAACATTATTCAGCGTTTCGTTTTGCTTGTTAATTGCAACATCAGTAATGAAAACAGTGTAGTTTTTAAAACTTAAATCATCGATATTTAAGGTGTAATAACCGTCGGTTGTACCAATTAAATAAGTCGATTTTGAAATTTGGGTAATATTCTCATACCCGAGCATGGAATTGGTTAAAGAAGACGGAATCGGAATAACATTTTGCTTTAACTGATTACTTAGTTTACTTGATGAGAAATAGTGAATATAATTTTTAGAAAATAACCAGATTTTATTCGAATTATCGACTATTAATTTACCTGAAGTATATTCATCTTTTTCGAAGATAGAACTCAGCAAATTGTCTTTTTCGAATAATTTTGTTTTTGAATTTAATTTAAAAATTCCACCTTTATAAGCATAATAAATCTGATTATTGAATTTGGTCAGACTTGCATTTTTTCCTTTTTGAGGAGATTTATACGTATAAAACCCATCTGTTTTTAATAAAGATTTATCTAGTTTCAGCCTGAAAATCCCTTTGTATTCGTGGCTTACATAAATATCCAAATTGCTCGTGATTTCAAAATATCTTGAAGAGTAATCAAAACCCTGAATTTTATTTTTAAAAACCCATTGATTGTTTATTTTTTCGAGAACCGAGATTCCGTAATAATTTCCCTGGAGCAATTGATTTTTAGTATTCGGAACAGGTTCGAACTTCCAGGTTCCTGAAGCCGGGAATATATTTCTCGCTGAATCATTTATGACAATAAAGGTCCCTGAATCATGTCCGCAAAAAAGGGTATTATCATATACAAAAAGTGACCAAACCTGCCCTTTTGTACCATTTATAAATTTAAACTCTCCATTATTTTGGTTAGGTTTACAAAACAATCCCTGATTTGTTCCAACATACAATTTTCCATTAAAATTTGCCGATGCGTAAACGGTTCCCAAAACTCCCGAATCATCCGTAAAACTATGCACTGGCGAATTAATGTTAATACAATTGATCCCGTTATCCAATCCGGCCCATAAATTCTGATCTTTATCTTCAAAAAGCGATAAGGCCGTATTATTACTCAAACCTTTACTTTGAGTAATATGGTATTTTAATTTTCCGTTATCCGATAAAATAAAGATTCCGTTAGAAACTGTTCCCAAAGCAAAACTTCCATCCTGAAGAAGTTGGCTGCTATAGACGAAACTTGACTTTAATTCGACATCAACATCTGTTCCAAATCGGACTAGAGAGTTTCCAACTAATTTATAAATACCATCCAATTGCGTTTGAATCAGCAAACCGTCATCTGTTGTAAAAACATTCACAATCGTAAATTTTTTCAGAATTGGATGATCTGAAAC
>RCUK01001850.1_pt1 | contig 12417 bp, 10 predicted proteins | sample 2166381 | NCBI WGS metagenome assembly RCUK01 (sample SAMN09932809, study PRJNA488358) | compost metagenome | isolation source: compost soil in an enriched community | place: Germany: Experimental Botanical Garden
CGGGATTCGTGCACATTCTCAAGAAATATTGAAGCCCGAGTTGAGTGGCAGATATGCACGCGATGAGCATCACGTGGTCTGTGCCGACCGGTCGTAACCTGGTAATTCGAGGAACTCATTTTGATGGCACTGCTGAAACTCCTGTGCATCGGCGTCTATGTTCTCGGCGTCGCAAGTGCCGTGGGCTTGCTACCCGTTGCGTGGTCATTCTGGAAAACGATTGCAGCGGTACTGCTGCTTACGCATCTGCTTGAGATCATCGCCATGTTCAAGTACGTCAAGCGCTACCGGGGCTCGCTGGGTGCAAGCTTGGTCCTCACGCTGCTCTTTGGTTTTCTGCACTGGAAACCTTTGATGCAAGTGAAACAGCGCCAGTGAAAATCAGTGTTCTTCTTCCGATGAGATTGCACAGCGTCAATGTCATCGGTATGCGTTCGAAGAGGTACGGATTGTGAATTGCACGATTTCCACGCTGGACGGCAAGCGCCGCAAGCTCGACGGGGGCGTAATGTTCGGCAGCACCCCGCGCGAGTCCTGGGCCAGCTGGGTCAAGCCCGACCATGACAACCGCGTCGAACTGGCTTCTCGCGGGTTATTGGTGCAACAGAACGGGCGCAATATCCTCGTGCTGGCCGGTGTCGATGGCCTGTTGGCTCCGGCGCCACGCACCTGTCGCTGTCAGCCAGGCAGTCCTGGCCTGCTGGATTGTTTGAACCGGCATGGCTTGAATGAACACGACATTCATGTGGTGGTGCTGGCTCATCTGCACGCGCAATTACCGGCCGACCTGAGTGCGATAATCAAGGACGGCGAGACACCTCGCTTGCTGTTTCCCGCGGCGCGCTACATCACAAGCAAACGTCACTGGACACGGGCACGGCAGCCCCATCCGCGCGATCGGGCGCTGTTTGTGCCGCAGATAGTGCGGCAATTGGAAAGCAGCGGTCGGCTGGATCTGATCGAAGGCCCCGACTGTGATCAGCTCGGCTCTGGTTGGCGTTTCCATGTCAGCGATGGCTACACCCCAGGGCAACTTTTGCCGGAGATCGACATGCCAGGCGGTCCGGTGATATTTGCCGGAGACCTGGTGCCGGGACGGCAATGGCTACAACTGGATGTGACCAGCGCCTACGACCGCAACCCCGAATCCCTGATCGACGAGAAAGAAAGTTTACTGGACCACCTGGTAGCCAGCAGTGGCCGTTTGATTATGCCGCGCGACCCCGAAGTCGCGATGGTCAGCATCATGCGTGACCGGCAATCGCGTTATGTGCCATTCGACCCATATCAGGTGCTCAATGGCTTCGATACTTGATCGCGATTACACCAGCCCTGCCCTGTCAGCGCTCCAACCCAAGGCTTTGGCGGTATTGGCTCGGCGCCATGCCGGTCCATCGCTTGAAGGCACGGGTAAAATTGCTGACTTCGGAAAATCCCAGGGAAAAAGCCGCCTCCGTCACCGACACCGAACTGCGCGACATGAAGGCCAGCGCATTGGTGCGCCGTGTATGGTCGAGGATTTCCTGAAAACTGGTATCCCTGGCAGCGAGCTTCAATTGCAAACCGCGGGTACTGATATGCAGTCGCTCAGCCACTCGATCCTTGTTCAGCGCACGCGAGGACAATTCGCTGCTGACAATGGCCCGGACACGATTGACGATATCGCCCCGTTCAATTCGCTGAAGGTACTCCATCACCGTGCGGTCATGGCTCAATGCAAGCTCTTCGTTGGCGCCCGGGAGCCGCTTGTCCACCAGGTCGAGATCCATTGTCATCACGATCTCTGACCGGCCGAATTCGACTTCGCACAGGAAGTATTCGGAAAAGATCTGTGCCATACCTTCAGAGGCAGGCCGGATCAACTCGAGTTTCCGCAAACGGAATCGATTGCCGGAAATGGTCCGCAAAAGCGTATAGATCAAGGCGATGTAGGCGTCGTGTGTTTCATGGCACACGTGCGCACCCGGAACGCTTGAAGTGATGAACAGGAACGTGTTGTTTCGTTCTTCTACGCGGATATTGGCGTTCTGCGAAATGACACGGTAGAGCGAACTCAACCGTTGCGCGAAGTCCCGTATTGAAATGCTGGCCAGCAGGGCAAAACCCATCGCATGAAGATTGGCGGGACGCAAGGTTTCGCCGGCCCGCAGGCCGAAACACGGATCACCCGTGGCCCGCACGGCGGCGGCATACAGTTTTGCGATGGTCTGATTATCGATACGTAGCATCGGGTCGGTGGTTGCGGGCAGCATCACCCCGCAAGAGCGAAAGACCTGATCCACGCAAGCACCTTGATTTTCCAGCGCCTCGGCTATTGCAATGGCATAGGCACCAATGATCGAAGAACCACGGCTTGGAGCGTCCGGCGCAAAGCCACCTGTCAGCTTCCGCTGCGCTTCAATGACATCGCTGTATTCACTGCTTGTCGACACGGTAAAGACCTCTGATTGCCCACTCGGCAACGATCGCTATTGTCTGGACTTGCAAACAGTATTTTAAGCACCGAAGCAGACGCTAATTTTGTTAATGCACGCCATACACTTGTGATTGAATGCCATTTTGGTTCTCACGTGATCAGGGAGACATGGTATGACGCCGTACATGCGCGGCTGGGTGCTACAGGGCTTCGCAAACCTGATAGACGAACTGGGTGGCGACGTGGCGGGATACGAAAAACGCTTCCAACTGCCGCTGCAAGGGCTTGATCAAAGTGAAGTACCGATTCCTGGCTCTGCGCTGATCCGCTTGATGGAAGCTTGCGCCGACGACCTGCAATGCCCGGATTTCGGCATTCGCCTCGGTACGGTACAGGGTCGCGCGCCGCTCGGTCCGGTGATGTTGGCATTGACCCAATGCGCCACGGTAGGCGAGGCGATCGGCGCGGCCGCCCGCTTCATCAGCCTGCTGAACCCGGCCGTGGAACTGCAATGCCAGAGCATCGCCGCAGGGCTGCGTCTGACCTATCAGATCAAAGTGCCCAGAGTGGGCATCGCGCGCCAGTTCGAACAATGGTGCCTCATGGCGGGCGTCAATGTTTTTCAGATACTGGCCGGTGCAAAAGCTCGGCCACGGGCGATTTTCTTCACCCATTCCCCCTTGCAACCGAAGGATTTTTACTCCCGTACCTTCGGTTGTCCGTCGAAGTTCTCGCAAGCAGCTTTTGGTCTGGATTTTTCCGCAAGTGATACTGTGCGCCCGATGGACGGCAACGATCCAGAGATGAAGGCCCTTGTCACAGACTATCTGGAGCGTATCGCAGATGCATCCGGGCTCGACCTCGAACACCAGATGGATGCGCTGATCCGTAAACTTCTGCCGACCGGCCGTTGCACGCTCGACACCATCGCCAGCCACTACTTCGTCAGCGTGCGTACCCTGCAGCGGCGCCTGGATGACCAAGGACTGGCATTCGAGAAGCAGGTGGATGACATCCGCCGCGAACGTGCGGTCTTGTATCTCAGTGATCCGACGCTGCGAATCTCCCAGGTGGCGTTGTTGCTCGGTTATGCCGAGCAAAGCTCGCTATCACACGCGTTCAAGCGCTGGTATGGAATGTCACCGAGTGCCTGGCGCCGCGTCCATCCGGACTCGCTTCAGGCCGTTTGACATCCAATCACAAATGTTTGTCGTGCATTAACAAACCATTGCTGCGGTGCAGTTCTCAGAATAAGCCAGCCAAAATCGGCTGGATGACTTCGTCCGCATCAATGGAGAACAAGAAGAATGACATTGCCCCCAACGAGCCGTGCAGGAAGAGCTGGACGCAGACTTGAGTCGTCCCTCTTCATCGCGCTCGGTTTACTCGTGGCTTCGACGGCAGTTGCCCAGACCTACAAGACCGACATCCCGCCTTCGATCGTGACACCTGACACCCTCGAGACACGGCTCGGCACCCTACGCTTCACCGACGGTTTCCCGGATGAGGCGACCGTGCAGAAGGTCTACGACAACCTCGACTTCCAGCGCGGCATACAGGCGTTCATCTCGACGATTCCTGCCGCCTCGCAAGTGGCAATGCGCAGAGCCATCCGTTCGCTCGGTCCAGACAACGGAACGCTGTTCATCACCGAGACACTGATGGACTCCCGATCGCTGTTCCTGACGGGCAATAGCGAAAGTGTCTACGCATCGGGATGGATCGATCTGCAGAACGGGCCGGTCGTGATCGAAAGTCCACCTAATACACTCGGCTTCGTCGATGACTTCTGGTACCGCTACGTCACTGACCTCGGTAACGCCGGGCCTGACAAGGGCCAAGGCGGCAAGTACCTGTTGCTTCCTCCGAACTATGAGGGGGAAGTGCCTGAGGGTTACCACGTATTCAAATCTCGCACGTTCAACAACTGGTTCGCCAGCCGTGGGTTTGTGGTGAAGGGTGACCCGAAACCTGCGGTCGAGAGTTTCAAGAAACTGTTGCGCATCTATCCGCTGGCGCAAGCCGCCAATCCACCGGCGACGACCTTCGTCAACATCTCCGGCAAAACGATCAACACCATCCATTCGATGGACTTCGGGTTTTTCGAGGAGGTCAACCAGGTGGTTCAGGAAGAGCCGAACGCGGCGCTCGATCCTGAGACGCTCGGACTGCTCGCCGCCATCGGCATCGAAAAAGGCAAGCCATTCGCGCCCGACGCGCGGATGAAGAAAATCCTCACAGAAGCGGCGTCGGTCGGCAGTGCTACGGCGCGCACGATCGCCTTCAAGTCACGCTCGCAAGATACCTATCACTACCCCAACAGTGCCTGGCGCAAGTTGTTCGCCGGTGGTGACTATCGATTCCTGCAGGACGACGTCCGCCAGCTCGACGCACGCTTGTTCTACTTCTTCTATGCAACGGTCAATACACCCGCGTTGGTCAGGAAGATGGTCGGCGTCGGCTCGCAATACGCGGCGGCATTCGTCGACGCCAACGGTCAGCCACTCGACGGGGCCAAGAACTACCGGCTGCACATGCCACCGAACATCCCGGCGAAGAACTTCTGGTCAGTCGTGCTCTACGACAATCAGACGCGCTCAATGCTGCAGACCGACCAGCAGTTTCCGAGTATCGGCAGCCAGCGCAAAGGCATCGTGATCAACCCCGACACCTCGGTAGACCTGTACTTCGGCCCCAAAGCGCCCCCCGGCAAGGAAAGCAACTGGGTGCAGACCCTTCCCGGCAAAGGCTGGAACACCCTCTTGCGCCTCTACGGTCCGCTCGACGCCTGGTTCGACAAGACCTGGCAACCGGGTGAAATCGAAGAGATCAAGTGAGCCCTTGGCACGGAAAATGTAAGGAATAAATGAATGAACACCAGACTTGCGATACTGATGCTGCTCGGTGCCTCCACGGTGTCGTCGGCATTCGCCCAGACCTACAAAACGGACATCCCTCCTTCGATCGTGACACCCGACAGTCTCGAGACGCGGCTCGGTACGCTCAAGTTCACCGACGGTTTCCCGGACGAGGCGACGGTGCAGAAGGTCTACGACAACCTCGACTTCCAGCGCGGCGTACAGGCATTCCTCACAGCCATGCCGGCGGCTTCGCTATCGGCGATACGCAAGGGCATCACCGGGTTCGGTCCGGCCAACCAGACCGTTGCGCTGTTTGAGAACCTGATGGACGGCAAGTCGCTGTTCCTCACGGGCAACAGCGAAAGCATCTACGGATGGGCCTGGATTGACCTCAAGGACGGCCCAATCGTCATTGAAAGCCCACCCAATTCACTCAGCATCATCGATGACTTCTGGTTCCGTTACGTCGGCGACCTCGGCAACGCCGGACCCGACAAGGGCAAGGGTGGCAAGTACCTGCTGCTGCCACCGGGATACGACGGCCCCGTACCGCAAGGCTACTTCGTGTTGAAGTCACCGACCTTCGGTAACGTGTTCCTCACCCGGGGATTTCAGGTCGATGGCGACACGAAGCCGGGCGTCGAGAACATCAAGCAGCACCTGCGTATTTATCCGCTGGCGCAGGCCACCAACCCGCCAGCGACGACTTTCGTCAATGTCTCCGGCAAGGCGTTCAACACCACCCACGCCCTTGACATCACCTACTTCGACGAGGTCAACGAAGTGGTGCAGGAAGAACCGAACGCAGCGATGGACCCGGAAACGCTGGGCCTGCTGGCTGCCATCGGCATCGAAAAAGGCAAGCCGTTCGCACCTGACGTGCGGATGAAAAAGATCCTCACCGAGGCTGCTGCCGTCGGTAGCGCCACGGCACGCACCCTCACCTACCGCGCGCGCATCAAGGACTCCTATTTCTATCCGAACAGCGCTTGGGGTACGCCCTTCATCGGTGGTAGTCATCGCTTCGAGCAGGACGGTATCCGAGTGCTCGACGCACGTACGTATTTCTACTTCTACGCCACCGGCAACACACCGGCGATGACCGCCAAAATGGTAGGCGTTGGATCGCAATACGCCACGGCATTCGTGGACGCCAACGGACAGCCCTTCGACGGTGCCAAGTCCTACCGACTGCACCTGCCGCCCAATATTCCAGCGAAGAACTTCTGGTCGGTCGTGCTCTACGACAATCAGACGCGCTCGATGCTGCAGACCGACCAGCAGTTCCCCAGTATCGGCAGTCAGCGCAAAGGCATCGTCATGAACTCCGATACCTCGGTGGACCTGTACTTCGGTCCCAAAGCGCCGCCCGGCAAGGAGAGCAACTGGGTACAAACCACACCGGGCAAAGGCTGGAACACGCTGTTGCGTCTGTATGGCCCGCTTGAACCGTGGTTCAACAAGACCTGGCGGCCTGGCGAGATCGAGGAAGTGAAGCAGTAACCCATCGTGCTGACCTCGGCCTATCGAGCTACCCAAATGAGGTTCACAAGGATAAGCGCTGTGCCTGATTCGATAAGTCGGGGTTTGCGTTACGGATTACTCTCGGTCAATCGGTTGGAACAATAACAAGAGGAATTATCGATGTTCGATTTGGAGAAAATTGTCGAGCCTGTGCTGGGCCTTTGCGGTCTGGAAAGTGACTTGACGGAAGAAGAACGGGCCATTCAGGAAGTGGCGCACAGCTTCGCCAAAAACGTCATGCGCCCGATCGGCGCTGAGCTGGACAAAATGACTGCCGAGGAAGTGGTCGCGCCCGGCTCGCCACTGTTCGCCTACATGCGTCAGGTGCACGAGTCGGGGCTGCTCGATTTGGGCGCACTGGCGGCGATGGATAGTCAGCAGAAATCGCGCATCATGCCTCTCATCTTTGAAGAGCTTGGCTGGGGCGATTCGGGCTTGGCCATCGCCACGCTGGCGTCCTCATTCCCGGCGTATGCGGCACACAATTCCGGCAACGCGGAGATCATCGAGCGATTCGGCGCACTCCCTGGTTGCTGGCTCGCGACCCAACCCGACCGTGGTAGCGATATCGTCGACATCGACGCTGACCTGGTCCCGCGTGGCACCAAGCAATCGCGTGGCAATCTTTACGCGCGAGTCGTCGGCGATGAAGTGATCATTCAAGGCCAGTCCTCGGCATGGGTTTCGTATGCACCGCTGGCCCAGACCGCGCTGGCCTATATCCCTTGCGACTACGGCAATGGCCTGGAACATGAAAATGGCGCTGGGCTGAATCACATCGCCATCCTCATTCCGCTTGATCTGCCAGGCGTCTCGAAGGGCAAGCCGCTGGAAAAACTCGGCCAGCGTGCCCTTCCCCAGGGTGAGATTTATTTCAATGAAGTCCGTGTGCCCAGGAAGTATGCCCTCGCCGAAGGAGAAGCAGCCATCACCAGTTTCTTTGGCGCCCTGACATTCGGCAACATGGAAATGGCGGCAACCTTTACCGGCGTGGCCCGCGCCGCCTTCGAGCATGCGCTGGCGTATGTGCACGAGCGCAAGCAAGGCGGCACACCGATCATCAACCATCAGAGCGTGCAGCTGCGGACCTTCGATTTGTGGCAGAAAGTCGAGCTTTCACGCGCTATTGCCCATCGCGTGTTTGCCTACAACTACAGCGAAAAAGGCCCTCACCTGTTGGCCTCGATCACCAGCAAGACCTATGTCACCGAGACCGCGTTCCAGGTGGCCAGTGAAGCGCTGCAACTGTTCGGTGGTAATGGCCTGACCAAGGAATACCCGATCGAGAAGCTGATGCGCGACGCCCGGGCATCGATGATCGAGGATGGCGAAACCAACGTTCTCAAACTCAAGGGCATGCGCTGGCTGAGCCGCGCCTACCAACGCGCCAACTGATTCCCCCAACGACCCAATCCACCACATTCCCGGGCTGCCAGATGTGCAGCCCGAGGATAACGCTGTGTCGAAAAAGCCAGTAGTGGAAACCTGTTTAATGGAGTGCATTTGCCATGCGGATCATCGATCACTTCGATAACGCAGTACGTTTTTACCCGCACAATCTGGCCTTCGTCGACGTTGGCAACGATGCCAGCGCAGTGACCTATGCCCAGGCGGCGCCCGTGACGCAAGCCATTGCCGGAGCAATCGCCCATAACGGTTTCAGCGCCGGTGGCCATGTCGGCATCCTGGCGCCCAATAGCACTGTCGCCTTCCTGGCGCTGCTGGGCGTGTTCCGTGCGCGTTGCGTCTGGTTGCCGGTCAATCCGCGCAATACGGTGGCGGCCAATGCGGACCTGTTCAACGACTTCGAAGGTGAGCTGCTGCTGTTCCACAGCACCTACGCCAAGGAGGCGGCGCAACTGAAAGAGCGTTGCACCGGCCTACGGGAGCTTGTTTGCATCGACGGCGATTGCGGCGTGGGCACTTCTCTCGCGGCGTGGTCTCAAGGTGCACCGGCGAGCTACACCCCTGCCGTGGGAACGGGCAGCCTGGACGATACCTTTGCCTTGTACCCCACAGGTGGCACGACCGGAAAGTCGAAGGGAGTGATGATTACCCATCGCAACATCCATACTTTCTTCAGCAACTTCTACGCGCACTTCGATTATCACGACAACACGTGCCATCTGGTGGTGGCGCCAATGACGCACACCGCCGGTCTCACCGGGTGCCTGCACTTCGCGCGCGGCGGGACCAACGCGATCATGGCCGGTGCCGTCCCTGAAGCGGTCGCCGACGCGATTGAACAATACAAGGTCACCCATCTTTTTCTGCCGCCGACCGTGCTGTACATGCTGCTGGCGTTGCCTGATATCCGCCAGCGCGACTATAGCTCGCTGAAGCATTTTCTGGTCGGCGCTGCGCCGACGTCACTGGAGAAGCTGAAGGAGGCCGTGCAGGTGTTCGGCCCGGTCATGTCCGAGGCGTTTGGTCAGTCCGAAGCACCGGCGGCGATTACCGCCAAAGCGCCTTGGGACTACATCGGCGCGGACGGCACGATCAATGAAGCACGCCTGCAGTCCATTGGCCGGCCCTGTGTACTCAATACCGTCGCCATCCTGAATGACGAAGGTGAGGAAGTGGCGCGCGGTGACGCGGGGGAAATCTGCATCCGCGGCGATCTGGTGACGCCGGGCTATTACAAAAATCCCCATGCGACTGCCGAAGTCCGTCAGCAGGGCTGGCACCACACGGGTGACGTAGGGGTCATGGCCGAGGATGGCTACATCACGATTGTCGACCGCATGAAGGACATGATCATCACCGGTGGATTCAACGTTTATCCGAACGAGATTGAACAGGTACTTACGAGTCACGACGCCGTTCAGGATTGTTCCGTCATCGGTATTCCTGACGACAAATGGGGCGAAGCGGTGAAGGCGATTGTCCAGCTCAAGCCTGGCAAGAGCTGCACAGGAGATGACCTGATTGCGCTGGTCAAAGAGCGGCTGGGAAGCGTCAAGACCCCGAAAAGCGTCGATTTCACCGAGCAGTTGCCACGCAGCCCGGCGGGCAAGGTCCTGAAAACCGAACTGCGTAAAGCGTATTGGCAGGGCAAGACCAGGGCTGTGCATTGAGCAGCTACCCGTCTACCACCGGCTCATTTCAGCAACGATAACGGCATTGCGAGCAATCATGAAACTCGAACAGAAATACCCAGCAAAACGCGCCTTCGTGACGGGCGCCGCCAGCGGTTTTGGCCTGGCCATCTGCATGCATCTGGCAAGCAAAGGCTGGAAACTGCTGATCGCCGACATCAACGCGAAAAGACTGGACCAAGCTGAGGCGCAGTTGCGCCAACACGGCGCCGAGACCTTCAGCATAGTGTTGGATGTCACCCGCCAAGAGGCCTTGCAGGATGCCGCCAACACCGCCAAACAACTGTGGGGCGGCGTCGACCTGGTGTTCAACAACGCGGGCATTGCGTCGGCTGGCATGATTGATGACCTGCCCCTGGAAGAGTGGGAAAAAGTTATCAATGTCGACCTGTGGAGCGTGATTTATGGCTGCAGGGCCTTCGTGCCTTTGCTCAAGAACCAGGGCGGCGGATGCATCATCAATACCGCATCGAGCGCTGGTACCTTGTCCGGGCCTGAAATGTCGCCCTACAACGTCGCCAAGGCTGGCGTCGTATCCCTGTCGGAGACCCTCAAGTCCGAACTCAGCGGCTATGACATCGGCGTCACCGTGGTGTGCCCAACCGTGTTCGCGACATCGCTGGGAGACTCGCTCACCAGCGAGCGCGCCATGGAAAAGCGCCTGCTAGCCCAACTGAAAAACTCCCGATTCACCTCAGAGCACATCGTGGATGATGTGTTTCGTGCACTCGAAAAGGGTCGCCTCTACGTCATGACCCAGCCTGACGCCAAATGGGCCTGGCGACTCAAACGCTGGATGCCGGAAACCTACTTCCGCCTGATTGCCTATCTGTACCGCAACCGGAAGTGGCTTTACGCCGAGCAGAACTAGTTTCGGTCAGCAGCTATTCTGCCGTGCCCTCCCCCCCCCAATGGAGGGGGGGACTGAACAATCAGATCACGTCATTTTCTGTACTGACCGTTCGATGCTTCGAAGAATCTCCAACACTACTCGCAAGCAGGTAGATGAGATGAAAACAATAATAATGTTCTCTGCAATTCTGTTGTTCGCCGCCACCCCCCTCCTCGATGTGCTGAATATTTTTCCGGCAAAGCCGCAGCAACTGTCGGCAAATGAATGCCAGTTGAATCCCTATGCGTGCTTCAGGCCAAACGTGAGTTTCTCCTCGTTGCGTTGACTCATTCATCACACGCCTTGATATCGATAAATGAGGACGCCCGTGAATCACCGACCCTTTTGGCTGGGAACCAGTCTTGCGCTTTGTGTGGCTGCTGCGTATACCGATGCATCTGCCCAACCGGCAGCCGTACCTGAGTTTCGCCCCCAGGTCTGTTGACCGGCTATCTGTCGCCTGAATCCTTACCCAAAAACCGAGCACCGCACAAGCCGTGCGGGACTGCACTTTGTAGTCCCGCCGAATGCGCTTGCATATCTTGCCTTCGATCTACTGCCTACAGTGCAACTGTCACTGCGCCGGCCCTGATGAGGGTCCCAAACACAGTTTCAGAACGCCATCCAATGGCGAATCGGGCCTGATCATGTATGCTCGAGTGACAAGAAAGACGTTCGCCACAGGCTGGCGTACTCTAACGCCAAAGCAAAACAGGGCAGCCACAAGCACTGGCCATTGCTGATCATGCAGGCTTACGACGATCCCCTGTTCGTGTTGCTCGATCAATACCAACAACAAAAAGCCCGGCAGCGCATCGCTTGCCGGGCTTTTTTTACTGCGTATTAAGCGGCGCGTCGGAGCAGGAAGTGCGATAACGCGGGGATCAATACCAACGCACCGATCATGTTCCAGATGAACATGAACGTGAGCAGGATGCCCATGTCGGCCTGGAACTTGATCGGCGACCAGGCCCAGGTGATTACGCCTGCAGCTAGCGTGATACCCACCAGCGCCACGACCTTGCCGGTGAATGCGACGGAGTTTTTGTAGGCCTCGGTCAACGACAGCCCCGCACGTTGTTGGGCCAGCTGAACACTGAGCAAATACAGCGCGTAGTCAACGCCGATGCCGACACCCAAAGCGATGACGGGCAAGGTGGCGACCTTGACGCCCATACCGAGCCAGACCATCAACGCTTCGCAGAGAATTGACGTCAGCATCAACGGCACCACCGCCACCACCACGGCACGCCAACTGCGGAACGTGATGAAGCACAACACGATCACCGCGCCATACACGTAAAACAGCATGGTGCGGTTGGCTTCGCGCACGACGATGTTGGTTGCCGCTTCGATCCCGGCGCTGCCCGCAGCGAGCATGAACTGGCGATCGCCATTGCTATGTTCCCGGGCGAACTGATCGGCAATTTTCACCACGTGATCAAGGGTTTCAGCTTTGTGATCCGAGAGATAGGCGATCACCGGCATCATCGAGCAATCGTTGTCGAACAACTCCGGGTTGTTTACCGAAGCCTGTTGTGCGCCGTAGTTCAGCACGTTCTGGTTGCGTGCGATGGTCAGCATTTTCGGGTTGCCTTCATAGGAACCCGCCGTGATCTGCCGTAC
>RCUK01001855.1_pt1 | contig 12380 bp, 15 predicted proteins | sample 2166381 | NCBI WGS metagenome assembly RCUK01 (sample SAMN09932809, study PRJNA488358) | compost metagenome | isolation source: compost soil in an enriched community | place: Germany: Experimental Botanical Garden
AGGATATCGAAATTAAAAAATTGCCACAAATCAACGATACGATTCAATCGACCATTACGATTTTACAGGAATTTGGGGGAATCACTTTGGTTGACATTGTGACTTTTTTGAATGATGAAGAAATTGCAAGCGGACAAATGAAAACCGTTTTAGCCAAATAAAACTATGAAAGTGGGAGTTGATATCCAAAATTACTTACCTCATCGAGCTCCGATGCTGATGGTCGATTTGATTTTAGATATCGATGCCAACTTCGTAGAAACTATTTTTTTGATCAAAGAAGACAATATTTTTGTCGACAACAACACTTTTACAGAAGCCGGTTTAATCGAAAACACAGCGCAAACCTGTTCGTCAATTGTCGGAAAAAAATATTTTTTTGATGAAGATGGCACAGAAAATGAGAACGTTAGCATTATAGGTTTTATCAGCGCGTTAAAAAATGTAAAAATTCATGCGCTTCCAAAAGTTGGCGACAGCATCACAACCAAAGCGACTTTGGTTTCAAAATTTGTTGGCGACAATTACACTTTATGTACGATGAGCTGTCAAAGCTTACTTGAAGACCAACTACTTTTAGAATGCGAAATTAATTTGTTTATTCAAAAGACGATTTCGGCAATAACTTAATGCTAAATCGAAAATAAAAACCCGTCATGGAAAAAGAAAATGTACCTCAGCACGATGGAAATTTAAGCAAAAAGAACCTCAAAGAATTGGTTTACGCCACAGATGAAAACGGCAATTATACAACCGCTTTAAGTACTGGTTGGGAACCAAAAGCCATTGCGCTTTCGAACGCGATCGATGATATAAAAGAGCGTGCCGAAGAAGCAAAACTAAAAGTTCAGATTGGAGAATTGAGTCCGATTTGCTATTATATGGAACTCAATAAAATGGATCTTACGATTCTTGCCGGTTATGTTGATATGTGGAAATGGCGCGTAAAAAGACATTTTAAACCAACCGTTTTCGCTAAATTAAGTGATAAAATTTTACAAAAATATGCCGACGCTTTTGACATTTCAATAGCCGAATTAAAAAACTTTAAAACAGATTAATGCAAGTTACTTTTACACACCATCAATCTGCTCATTGTGAAAATGGAGTAGCGTCAAATTTGCTGAAAAACAGCGGACTAAACATCAGCGAACCGATGGTTTTCGGAATTGGTTCCGGACTTTTGTTCGTGTATTTGCCTTTTATAAAAGTAAATCACGCACCGGCCATCAGTTACAGAACTTTGCCGGGACAGATTTTTAATAAAGTCGCAAGCCGTTTAAATCTTAAAATAAAAAGACAAAAATTTTCTTCTGTTTCAAATGCCACTAAAGCTTTAGATGAAAATTTAAAAAATAATATTCCAACCGGATTACAAGTTGGTGTTTACAACCTAACTTATTTTCCGGATGAATACCGTTTTCATTTCAACGCACACAATTTAGTCGTTTACGGAAAAACCGAAACCGATTATCTGATCAGCGATCCCGTAATGGAAACCGTTACGACTTTAACACACGATGAACTGGACAAAGTACGTTTTGCCAAAGGGGCGTTTGCTCCAAAAGGACAAATGTATTATCCAATTCAGATTCCAGGTGAAGTTGATTTCAAAAGTGCAATCATCAAAGGAATCAAAGATACGTGCCGTACTATGCTGGCGCCAATGCCAATTGTGGGCGTGCGCGGCATTAGATTCGTTTCTCGCCGAATCAGAAAATGGCCTGTAAAACACGGTGTCAGAAAAGCCAATCATTATTTGGCACAAATGGTGCGCATGCAGGAAGAAATTGGAACCGGAGGCGGTGGTTTCCGTTTTATTTACGCCGCATTTTTACAAGAAGCTTCGGTTATTTTGGGCAATGAAGAATTGAAAACTCTTTCGAAAGAAATGACTCAAATTGGAGATTCCTGGAGAGATTTTGCCGTAGAAGCTTCACGAATTTACAAAAACAGAAGTGCCAAAGAAGACGCTTACAACGCCATCGCTGATGAACTTTTAGACATCGCCAATCGCGAAGAAATCTTTTTCAAAAAACTAAAAAAAGCAATAAGCTAACTATATTTTGAATTCCATTATAAAAATAGAATCCCTTTCGAAAAAGTACAAAGACGCAGAAATGTTTTCTTTGAACGACGTTTCGCTGGAGATAAACGAAGGTCAGATTTTTGGATTATTAGGTCCGAACGGTGCAGGAAAAACCACTTTAATTTCGATGCTCTGCGGATTGATCAAACCCACTTCAGGACATTTTACGATTAATGATCTGGATTATTCCCATCATTCCTCCAAAATCAAAAAAATTATTGGCGTTGTTCCTCAGGAATATGCGCTTTATCCAACCTTAACAGCGCGCGAAAATCTGCATTATTTTGGAAGCATGTACGGTTTGAAAGGTTCTGAGTTAAAAGACAAAGTAATTGAAACTTTAGATCTTTTGGGACTTTTAAAATTTGCCGATAAACGCATTGAAACCTTTTCAGGCGGAATGAAACGCAGAGTCAATTTGATTGCCGGAATTCTGCACAATCCGAAAGTTTTGTTTTTGGATGAACCAACCGTTGGTGTTGATGTACAATCTAAAAATGCCATTTTGGATTATTTGAAAGTACTGAATCAAAACGGAACTACGATTATTTATACTTCGCATCATTTGGCGGAAGCCGAAGATTTCTGCGACACGATTGCCATTTTAGACCAAGGCCGAATTTACGCCCAGGGCACACCGTCAACTTTGATTGCGTCTGTCGAAGAAGCCAGAAATCTCGAAGAAGTTTTTATTTCATTAACCGGTAAAGACTTTAGAGATGCTATATAAAATTTGGATGTCCATCGTAAAAGAATTTTTACTACTGAAACGCGATTTAGGTGGTTTGATCATTCTCTTCATCATGCCTTTGATATTGGTAATTACGGTTACTATCATTCAGGATAGCACCTTTAAAACCGTAAGCGATACGAAAATTCAGATCTTATTGGTTGATAACGACAAAGGCTCGGTTTCAAAAACGGTTTTTGATAATCTGCAAAAGAATAATGCATTCGATGTTATAACACAAATCGATAATCAGCCTATTACAGAAGAAGTTGCCAAAGAAAATGTGTACAAAGGAAAATTTAAATTGGCGATTGTAATTCCGAAAGATTTAAGTGTTGATTTGCAAGCCAAAGTAGATCAGAATGTACAAAACATTGTGAGCAAAATGGGATTTACGGATTCTGTTGCACAACCGAAAACTTCGAAAGTGTTACAGCAAAAAGAAGTCAAATTGTATTTTGATCCTGCCGTTCAAATGAGTTTCAAAACTTCGGTAATGAATGCCATTGATAAAATGATTTCTCAAATTGAAACCAAGTCCATTTACATGACTTTTCAAAATCAGTTGGGAGAAGAAAATACGCAATTCGACCAAAAGAGTTTCATCACTTTCAAAGAGATTATTCCCAGAATAAACAACAAAGAAGTTTTGCCGAATTCGGTTCAGCACAACGTTCCGGCCTGGACACTTTTTGCGATATTTTTCATTGTGATTCCGTTATCCATCAATATTGTAAAAGAAAAATCACAGGGAACATTTGTGCGTTTATTGACCAATCCGGTTTCGAATTTAATTGTCATTATCGGAAAAACCATTACGTATTTAATGATCTGTATGATTCAATTTTATATGATGGTTGCCGTAGCGATTTTCCTTTTTCCACATATTGGTTTACCTCCATTAAACGTTGAAGGACATTTATTTTTAATGAGCGTTGTGGCTTTATTTTCTGGTTTTGCCGCAATTGGTTTCGGAATTTTATTAGGAACTGTTGCCAGCACTCAGGAACAGTCGGCTCCGTTTGGTGCGACAAGTGTAATTATTTTAGCTGCCGTTGGAGGGGTTTGGGTTCCTGTTTTTGCAATGCCAAAAATCATGCAAATCATTGCTAAATCATCTCCTATGAATTGGGGATTGGAAGCTTTTTATGACGTTTTATTGCGCAACGTTTCTTTCCTCGAAATCATCCCAAAAATAAGTTTGCTATTTTTGTTCTTTATAATCACAACTTCCATTGCCTTATTTTATGACAAAAAGAAAAGAACAGTATAACGAAGCCACTTCCCTAACCGTTTCGCACGAAATCAGAATTCGTTTTAACGAAACTGATCCTCTTGGAATCGTTTGGCACGGCAATTATATTACCTATTTTGAAGATGGAAGAGAAGCCTTTGGGCGCGAACACGGACTTACCTATTTAGACATTGCCAAAACCGGTTTTACAACGCCAATTGTAAAATCAAAATGCGAACATAAACTATCTTTGCGTTACGGCGATGTTGTAACGATTGAAACAACCGTTGTCGATACACCAGCCGCAAAAATAATTTACCGTTTTAGAATTATAGACGAAAAAGGCGAAGTAGCCTGCACTGGCGAAACCGTTCAGGTATTTTTAGATAAAGAAGGAAATTTAATGCTAACGAATCCTCCTTTTTATGAGGAATGGAAACGTAAAGTGGGGCTTTTAAAATAAATTAAAAATTACCGGTTATATTTCTAAAATAACTTTAACTCAAAACAAATTATGAAGAAAACTGTAATGTTATTTTTAATAGTTTTAATTTCAATTTCTTGCCAAAAGGAGACGACAAAAAAAGAAAAACCTGTTGAAAAAACTACAGCTGAAAATACTAAAATAGAAAAAAAAGAAAGCCTCCCAGAAACCATTGACTCCAAAAATGCAAAAAAATGGTTAACTGAAACTGTAAACGCTTATTTTAAAAAAGACTTTTCTAAAATGTCAGGGATAACGACCAAAACGTATGAGGAATATAAAACTGAAGCTACAAATGTTGACTTAGATACTGACGTAGCAATGACTCAAACAGAATTTGAAAATAAGTGGAAAAATAAGTACGACACAAAATATGCAGGAATAGGATATGGTTTTTTAATATCCGGACAAGATTGGGGGAAAATTGAAATTACAGAATGTAATTTATTATCAGGAAACGAGAATAGTTATGTTTTTCAAACTATACTAAGTGATACAGAATTAAAAACGGACTATAAAAGAGATATAAAAATTATACAATCAGGGAAATCTTTTTTGATAGATGATGTTAAAGAATATAATTAAATATAAAATAGTAAACAATTTATCAAATCAATTGTTGAACCGTTCTACTGCAAGATTTCTAAAACCTTGTCGGTCTGAAACAAAAATCTATGCAAATCTGCTTTAATCTGTTTAAATCTGCGTGCCATTTTTTCCAGACAAAGCTTTAAAATACCTACAAGGTTTTGGAAACCTTGCAGGAACAAAAATCACGAAATGACAAGAGAAGTATATATAAACGAAACCAATTGTATCACGCCTTTAGGTTTTGATGTTGACTCCAACATCGAAGCAATTTTGCGTGGCGATTCCGGAATTCAATTACATCAGGATATTTCTTTGATGCCGAATCCCTTTTATGCTTCTGTAATTGCTGATGAAAAAATAAAAAGTGCTTTTGAGAAAATCAGCAATGACAATAAATATTCCCGTTTAGAGAAAATGATGATTTTGGCTTTAGAGCCGATAATCAAAAATTCCGGAGTTGAGTTAAATTCGAAAACCGCTTTTATACTTTCCACTACAAAAGGAAATGTTACGGCTTTAAAAGAGAACTCTGAAGCGAGTTTTCAAAACGCACATTTAGATGTTTTGGCAAAAAATGTTGCTGATTTCTTCGGATTTCAAACAACGCCAATTGTCGTTTCGAATGCCTGTGTTTCCGGAATTTTAGCGATTTCAGTTGCCAAAAGAATGATTCAGTCCGAGCTTTATGACACCATTTTTGTCGTTGCCGGCGATGAAGTTTCAGAATTTGTTTTGTCTGGTTTTAATGCTTTTCAGGCAATGAGTGATTTGCCTTGCAAACCGTATTCTAAAAACAGAACCGGCGTAAGTTTGGGCGAAGCAACCGCTGCCGTTTTAGTTTCGGCGGAAGCCAGAAATGCCAAAATAAAAATTATTGGAGACAGTTCGATAAACGACGCCAATCATATTTCCGGTCCGTCAAGAACAGGCGAAGGTTTGTTCAGAAGTATTCAGAATGCGATGAAAGAAGCGAAAATCAATTCCGATCAAATCGATTATATTTCAGCGCACGGAACCGCAACTCCTTTCAATGATGAAATGGAAGCGATTGCGTTGAATCGTTTGGATTTACAAGATGTTCCCGTAAATAGTTTGAAAGGATTTTACGGTCACACATTAGGTGCTTCAGGATTATTGGAAACGGTAATTGCTATTGAATCAACCAATCAAAATACACTTTTTGAATCGAAAGGTTTTGATGAAATCGGCGTAAGCGAAAGGATTAATGTTATTCAGAAAAACGAAGAGGCAAGTATTGAAATTTTTCTAAAAACGGCTTCTGGATTTGGAGGTTGTAATACGGCCGTGGTTTTTGAGAAAACGAAACACGAATTACACAAATTTTCACAAATTAATTAGTTAATTTAAACTCAAAAACAATCCGTGCAAATTAGTGCAATTAGTGTTAAATCAAAATAATGACTCAAAAAAAAACCTACATACAATCCTACATTACCATCCAAAACAACGAAATTGTTTTGAACGGAGCTTCTGTATTCAAAATTGAACCAACTAATTTTGCTGATTTCTCCAAACAGGCGTATCGCAATTTTGACATTCAATATCCGAAGTTTTTTAAAATGGATGCTTTGAGTAAATTGGCTTTTTTAGGTGCCGAATTGCTTTTGAGTCCGATAACTTCTTCTGAGGAAGAAAATAATATCGCTTTGGTTTTGGCCAATAAATCATCGAGTTTGGATACTGATGTAAAATATCAGGAATCTATTTCGGACAAAGAAAACTATTATCCGAGTCCGGCGGTTTTTGTTTATACACTGCCAAATATTTGTCTGGGCGAAATAAGTATTCGCCATCAGTTGAAAAGCGAGAATTCTTTCTTTATATTTGATGTTTTCAACACCGAATTTATGTCGAATTATTCGAATATTTTACTAAATTCGGATAAAGCAGATGTCGTGCTTTGTGGTTGGGTAGAATTTTTTAATGACGATTACAAAGCGTTTCTTTGCACGATAAGCAAAGAAGAAAATACAGAATATACGAACGAGACTATCAATACATTATATAATAACTCATCATGGAAGCATTAAAAGAAGAATTAAAAAATAAAATCATTACAACTTTAAACTTAGAAGATATCGCAATCGAAGACATTGCTGATAACGATCCTTTGTTTGGAGACGGTTTAGGTTTAGACTCGATTGATGCACTTGAATTAATCGTGATTTTAGATAAAGATTACGGAATTAAATTGGTGGATCCGAAAGAAGGAAAATCAATTTTCCAGTCGATTGAAACTATGGCGGCTTACATTAGCGCGAACAGAACAAAATAGATTTTAGATTGTACGATTTTTAGATTATTGGATATTCTTATTTATATAATTTAAAAGTCTAACAATCCAAAAATCCAAAAATCTAATAATCTACAATGACAAAGGGCATTGCAATAACCGGAATGGGAATTATCTCTTCGATTGGAAATTCAGTCGAAGAAAATTATATTTCGTTAATCGAAAATAAAATTGGCATTTCCCGAATCCAAAATATTCCGACTGTTCATGCCGATGTGATTAAAGTTGGCGAGATCAAAAAAACTAACGAAGAATTGGTTGCCGAATTACAGCTTTCTGAAAATAATAATTTTTCGAGAACCGCGATGATTGGCACTTTAGCAGCCAAACAAGCGGTTGAAAATGCCGGAATCACTTCGATAAACGAATTTAGAACCGGGCTTATTTCGGCTACGAGTGTGGGCGGAATGGATATGACTGAAAAACATTATTACGATTACTTCGAAAATCCGGATCTTGTAAAATACATTTCGTGTCATGACGGCGGCGATGTGGCTGAAAAAATTGCTTCAGAATTAGGTTTGAAAGGAATGGTTACCACAATTAGTACGGCCTGTTCATCGGCAGCAAACTCGATTATGCTGGGAGCGCGATTGATCAGAAGCGGAAAATTAGACCGTGTTATTGTTGGCGGAACGGATGCTTTGGCAAAATTCACCATCAACGGATTTAAGACTCTGATGATTTTATCAGACGATTACAACAAACCTTTTGACAATACCCGAAAAGGATTAAACCTGGGTGAAGCAGCTGCTTTTTTAGTTTTGGAATCAGATGAAATGGTTCAGAAATATAATAAAAAAGTATTGGCGAGAGTTTCTGGTTACGGAAATGCAAACGACGCTTTTCATCAAACTGCTTCTTCAGAAAATGGCGACGGCGCTTATTTAGCGATGAAAAAAGCTTTTGAAGTTTCTGGTTTAAAACCTTCTGAAATTGATTACATCAACGTTCACGGAACCGCAACTCCCAATAATGATTTATCTGAAGGAAGAGCTTTACTCCGAATTTATGAAGATGGAAAAGTGCCGGATTTCAGTTCAACCAAACCTTTTACAGGCCATACATTAGCGGCAGCAGCGGCAATTGAAGCCGTTTACAGTGTTTTGGCGATTCAGAATAGTGTGGTTTATCCGAATTTGAATTTCGAAGTTCCAATGGAAGAATTTGAGTTGCAACCTCAAACTTCTTTAAAAATGAAAAATATCGAACACGTTTTATCTAATTCTTTCGGTTTTGGAGGAAATTGTTCAACACTTATATTTTCTGCTAACAAATGAAAAAAACATATATAAATGGAGTAGGCTGTATTTCGACTCAAAAAACATTTGATACTGTTTTTTTAGAAGAAGCGATCCTTAACAAAAACGAAACTGTTCTTTCGATTGTTCCTCCGGTTTACAAAGATTATATTTCTCCCGCTGCAATTCGAAGAATGGCAAAAGGAGTAAAAAACGGAATCGTAGCGTCGACCTTGGCCATGAAAGATGCAAACGTCGAAAATGTTGACGCCATTATTACCGGAACTGGTTTGGGGTGCATCGAAGATTCTGAAAAATTCCTAAAAAACATTCTGGACAATAACGAAGAATTTTTAACGCCAACTTCCTTTATTCAATCGACGCATAATACCGTTGGTGCACAAATTGCTTTGTCGTTGCAATGCAAAGGTTATAATTTTACGTATGTAAACGGAGCGGTTTCTTTTGAGTCGGCACTTTTGGATGCTAAAATGCAGATTGAAGAAAACGAAGCCAATTCGATTTTGGTTGGCGGTGTTGATGAAAACGGAGAATATACTTTATCACTTTTTAAATTGGCCGGAAGAATCAAAAAAGAAAACGACCTTCCTTCTGATATTTTAAATACAACTTCAACCGGAGTTGTTTATGGCGAAGGCGCGAGTTTTTTTGTTTTAGAAAACGAAAGAAAAGATTCGACTTATGCTGAAATTTTAGATATTGAAATCAGAAATACACTGGAAGTAAACGAAATTGAATCGGAACTAATTGCTTTTTTAAAGGCCAATAATTTAGAAATTTCAGACGTCGATGCTGTTGTTTTTGGTTTTGGTGGAAATATTGAATCTGATGTTTATTACAAAAATCTGGCTGAAAATGCTTTCGCAAAAATACCACAATTGTATTATAAACATTTGAGTGGAGAATACGATACAGCTTCGGCTTTTGCTTTGTGGATGGCATCAAAAATTATAAAAACGCAGGAAATTCCGGAAATCGTAAAAGTAAATTCGGTTACAAAACCTGCTTACAATATCATTTTATTGTACAATCAGATAAATGGAAAAAATCATAGTTTTACGTTACTTTCAAAATGATAACGCATAAAAACATTTCGTTATTCTTTCTCTTTTTATTGCTTTTACTGCTTCTTCTGAATCTCTATACAGCAATACATTTACTATGGTTTATCGGGATAATTTTAATCTGGATCGGAATAAATGCTTTTGGTTCTGCCCGAATTTCTTCCAATTATCATATAAAAGCGTTCTGCCATAATCCGTCGGAAACAGAAAAAAAAATTGCTCTTACTTTTGATGACGGCCCGAGTATTTTTACTTTAGAAGTTTTAGAATTGCTAAAAAAATACAATGCAAAAGCCACTTTTTTCTGCATTGGGAAAAATATCGAAGCACATCCGGAAATCATCAAACAAATTATTGCTGAAGGTCATTTAGTTGGCAATCATTCTTATAAGCATTCGAAGTTCTTTGATTTTTATAATGCTAAGAAAATCATAGAAGAAATTCAGAAAACGGATCAGCTTCTTGAAAAATACACTTCAAAAAAAATAAACTTCTTTCGTCCGCCTTACGGAGTTACGACGCCTTCTATTCGAAGAGCCTTAAAAACAACCGGACACAACGTAATTGGCTGGAATATCCGTTCCCTTGACGGCGGAACAAAAGATCAAAATTTAATTTTCAATCGCATAATAAAGCGAGTTTCTCCCGGCGGAATTGTACTTTTGCACGACACAGGATTACACTCTGTTTTAGTATTGGAACAGTTTTTGCAATTTTTACAGCAAAACAATTATAAAGTGATTTCTGTGGAAGAACTTTTGAATCTTAAAGCATATGAAAACTAAACTATATATTTTTCTTTTTACCCTAACCGTTTGTACTTCGTCACTTTTTGCACAAGAACAAAAAATGACCGATGCCGAAATTGAAGCTTTCAAGCAGGACGTAAATGTGGTTTCCAAAAAAATCAAAACTTTAAGTACAGATTTCGTTCAATATAAACATATGGATTTCTTATCCAAGGATATTGAAACATCTGGAAAAATGATTTTTAAGGAACCGAATCTTTTACAATGGCAATACAAAAAACCATACAATTACAGTATCGTTTTTAAAAATGGTAAAATCCTGATTAACGACGAAGGAAAGAAAAGTGCAGTTGATATTGGCAACAGCAAAATCTTTGGACGCATCAATAAATTAATTGTCGGAAGTGTGAGCGGAAATATGTTTGACGACAAAGAATTTGCGATTTCATATTTCAAATCAAAAGGACAAAATATTGCGAAATTTGTTCCTAAAGATGCTGCTTTGAAAAAATACATTAAACAAATCGAACTGACTTTCGATAAAGAAGAAGCAACTGTAATTCAGGTTAAATTACTAGAATCATCTGAAGATTATACCCGAATTGTACTTAAAAATAAAGTAATCAATGCAAAAATCGACGATTCAGTTTTTACTAATTAATTGCTTTTTGGCAGTTGTTTTGGTTTCTTGCGGCTCGGTCACCAAAGATTACACGCCTAAAAAATTAGACAAAACGTCTTACGAAGTTCCTTATTTTTCTGAACCAAAAACCGATTATGTTTACAAAACCAACATCACAGTTTACGGTCATGAAATGTCTGGAATTTTCATTGCTAAGAAAATAAATGACACCACACATCGTGTTGTTTTTACAACCGAATTTGGTAACAAATTGTTCGATTTTGAGATTTCTGAAAAGAGTTTTAAAGTCAATTCGATTGTATCGGAATTAGATAAAAAAATCCTGATCAATACGCTGAAAGAAGATTTTAGACTGCTTCTTAAAAAAGAATATTTGATTCAGGAACAGTTCGAAAATGAATCGGATAACATTTATAAATCGGCAGATGGGAATCGCAACAACTATCTTTTCGTCTCCAAAAAAGAGGAGAAATTAGAAAAACTAGTTCGTTCTTCTAAAACAAAAGAAAAAATAACAATTACTTTTACTTTAGAAAACGATATTTTTGCTAAAAAAGTTGTCATTTTACATCAGAATATCAAATTGAGAATTGAGCTAAATTATTTTAAATCAGAGTAAAATTCACATTAACCTAAACTAAACCAAATGAGAAAAATAGCCTTAATTGCATTCGTTTTATTTATTGGCCTTGTAACTTCACAAGCACAAGTCAGAGTTAGTCCTGGAATTCGTGGTGGTTTAAATCTTTCAAGATTAACCAATATTGATAACAATAATATGAAGTCTGATTATTATATTGGAGGTCTAGTCGAAATCAAATTCAATAAGTTTTTTACACTTCAGCCTGAATTAACTTATTCAAGACAAGGTTCCGAAGGACGTGAATATTTTGTAGACGATGATTCGTTTGAAAATACAAAATATGAATTAAATTATGTAACACTTGGCGCGGTTGCAAAGTTTAACTTTGGCGGAGGTGGTTTTCACCTTTTGGCAGGACCATCACTCGATTTTAAAACTAGCGACAATTTTGGACGATACGGATATGATCCGATTGATACAGATCTTGCTTTTGTAGGGGGAATTGGTTACAGCCTGCCAAACGGATTAACTTTTGAAGCTAGGTTTAAACAAGGATTTATTGATATTTACGGTTATGATGGTGTTGATTATGATGACTATTATTATGATCAGATTATTTTAAATCAGGTCTTGCAAT